>Ga0154020_10001341_pt1 | contig 30411 bp, 26 predicted proteins | sample Klosneuvirus_201_FD_109709 | JGI IMG/M metagenome (GOLD analysis project Ga0154020, IMG submission 109709) | Active sludge microbial communities from wastewater, Klosterneuburg, Austria - Klosneuvirus_20160825_MG | ecosystem: Engineered > WWTP > Aerobic digester > Activated sludge | place...
CGTTTTTTTACGTGCAGCCAGAGCGTTTTGCCTGTTTGGGGCTAACCTTTGAGCGGGACGTTCACGCCCTGCGCTGGACGGTGGACACCCCCGAAGATATGGCTTTTGCCCGCGCCGTGTTTGCCCACTTTGGGCGATGGGATTTTGGCTGGCGCGAGGCGCTGACCGCCTGCGAGGCTCATCCCGAATGGGGCGCCATCAACGCGCAGATAGAACAGAAAAAGGTGTGAATAACGATTTATGCACATCGCACTTGGGGCCTATTTGCTCAGCGGCACACCCGGCTACCGGCAGGCGGGCATCCACCGCTACATCAAATCGCTGGTGATGGAATTGGCGCGGATGGACGCCCCGCGCTACACGGCGTTGGTTAGTCCGGGCGCGGTGGATCAGTTGCCCCCCGCCATGCCGCGCCGCGCCGCCAGCCGCCCCACCGAGACGCCCTTTGCCCGCATTCGCGTGGAGCAATTGGAAACGCCGCGTGTTTTGCGCGAACTCGGCGCGGATGTGTATCACGGGATGGCGTTTGTCGCGCCGCTCAACGCGCCGTGCAAAACGGTGGTCACCGTGCACGACCTCAGCTTCATCACCCGCCCAGAGACGCACAAACCGCTCAACCGCGCGTATCTCACGTTGTTCACGCGGTTGTCTTGCCGCCGCGCAGCCCGCGTGATTGCGGTGAGCGAGTGGACCAAACAAGATGTGGCGCGGCACTTTGGCGTTTTGCCCGGCAAGATAGATGTGATCCCGCACGGCGTCCCCGCGCGGTTTGTCCGCGCCAGCCCAGATGCCACCACCCGTTTTAAGCAAGAGAAAAACATTGGCCCAAACAGCATTTTGTTTTTGGGCAGCCTGGAGCCGCGCAAAAATTTGCTCAGCTTGATTGAGGCTTTGCCGCGCCTGAATTTGCCCGAATACCAGTTGATTGTGATTGGCGGCGAGGGCTGGAAGTTCAGCGCGATTTACGAGCGGGTGAAGGCGCTGGGGCTGGCGCAAAATGTGCGGTTTGAGGGCTACGTGGCCGATGACGATTTGCCGCTTTGGTTGAGCGCGTGCGATGTGTTCGCGTATCCATCGTTGTATGAGGGCTTTGGGATGCCGGTGCTGGAGGCGATGGCGTGCGGCGCGGTCGTCGTGGCGAGCGATGCCACATCTTTGCCGGAGGTGGTTGGCGATGCCGGTTTAACCCACCCGCCCACCGATGTGGACGCGCTGGCGAGCCAATTGCGCCGCGCCCTGGCCGACGCAGAGCTGCGGGCCGCGCTGCGCGAGAAAGCCCTCGCCCGCGCCGCGGGGTTTACCTGGCAAAACGCCGCGCAAATGACGGTGGAAAGCTATCAAAGGGTGAAGAATAAAGAGTGAAGGGTGAAGGGTGAAGGGTGAAGGGCAAAAATTAAGAAGCCGGACTGCTAGGGCTTGAGCAAGCCAAAAATTCGCCCGGCAAGCAATCCGGCTTCTAAGTCGATTTCACTCTTCACCCTTCACCCTTCACTCTTTATTATTCTTCACCCATTAAAATTCCAACATGAGAACCATCATCATTGGCGCGGGGGCGGCGGGGCTGGCCGCCGGGCGGGCATTGCAAGACGCGGGACAAGATGTCCTCATCCTTGAGGCGCGAGACCGCATTGGCGGGCGGGTGTGGACGGATCGAACCTTTGCCAACATCCCCATTGAAAATGGCGCGGAGTGGGTGCATGGCCACACCGCCGCCTCGTGGAAATACGTCACCGAGGCGGGCCTGAGCGCCATCCGCGTGAACAAGTTTCGCGGCTATTTGTTTGAGCATTTGGGCCGGTTAAAACCCTACGAAGAATTGCGGGCCGTTCCGGGCTTTGAGCGCATCATCAACCTGGAGGAGCACGAAATTGGCGAGATTGACCCCGCCGCGCCCGACAAAAGCGTGAAGGCGTGGATTGATTCGCTGGGCTTGCCGCAAGAGTGGATTCCGCTGGCCTACATGCTGGTGGCGCACCCCTATTTTGCCGAGCCAGATGAAATTGGCGTGGCCGATCTCTCGCGCGAGGTGCGGGCGCACCACGCCGGATACGACAACTTTCGTCTGCGCGATGGCTACGACCAAATGTTTGCGCACATGGCCCGCGGGCTGGATGTGCGCCTGGGCGCGCCCGTTACGCGCGTGCGCTGGGGCAAACGCGGCGCGGCTGTTTTGGCCGGGGGCGATGAGATCACGGCGGACAAGGTCATCATCACCGTGCCGCTTTCGCTTTTGCAGCAAAATGTCATCGCGTTCAACCCCATCCTGCCTGCCTGGAAAACAAACGCCATTCACGCCCTGCGCATGGGTTGGGGGATGAAAGCCCAGCTCAAGTTTTCATCCCCGTTTTGGGATGTGGCGTGCGGGCGGGTTATTTCTACCGCCGCCGCGCCGGTGTGGTGGTCGCCCACGTTTGGCCGCCCAGAAGCCGAGGCGGTGATGATTGGCTTTATTGGCGGCGACCGCGCCAAACGGCTGTATGCTATGCCAGAAGCGCAAGCCATTGAGGTGATGCTGGACGATTTGTGCCGCTTATTCCAAACCGACGCGCCGCGCAAAACCATTCAGACCGGGCGCATCATTCGCTGGGCAGATGACGAATGGGCGCGGGGTGGATACAGCTTTGTGCCCACCGGCGCATACGATTCGCGGGCAGAGCTGGCCCGCGCGGTGGATGGCGTGCTGCACTTTGCGGGCGAGGCCACCGTGACCGCCAGCAACCCCGCCACCGTTCACGGCGCCATTGAGAGCGGCTGGCGGGCGGCGGCAGAAATTGCCGCGGGGATGGTTGGAATATCGTGAGCAACGGCTAAAAAATTTGCGCGGGCTTTGGCGCGGTGGCATACAATTTTTGGGTGCAAAACAAAGCCTTGCGCGGTCTGCTGATGGGGTTCCTGCTGGCGGCGTGCTCATCTTCCGGGGTGCAAACGCCGCAGGCGCAGAGCACATCCGCGCCTGCAAAACAAATGCCCGCCCAAACCGCATTGGCCAAACAGCCCGCCGCGCCAGAAACACCCACCCCCGACCCGCCGCGCAACATCCCAACCAGCGGGGTCATCACCACCACCTACACCGTGAGATACGGCGATACGTTGAGCGGGATCGCGGCGGCGATTGACGCCAGCATGGACGATTTGCAGCGCATCAACAATTTGCCAAACGCGGCGGCCATCCGCGCGGGGCAAGACCTGCTGGTGCTGGTGCGGGTGGAGGGGCGCGGGCCATCCATCAAGCTGCTGCCAGATGGCGAGGTGGTAAACGGCCCGGCGGCGGTGGGGTTTGACTTGCGCGGGTTTGTGGAATCTCGCAAGGGGTATTTGACCAGCTACACCGAAAAAGTGGATGGCGAAATCATGACCGGCTGGCAGGTCATCCAGCGGGTGAGTGAGCAGCACAGCGTGAACCCGCGCCTGCTTTTGGCCGCGCTGGCATATTCTGGCGGGTGGGTGGATGACCCATCGCCCAGCGGCGCAAAATTGCAATACCCGCTGGGCAGCATGAGCGGCGGCAAAACGTTGTATTACCAGCTCAGTTGGGCGGCGGCGAGGCTGAATGAAGGATATTATGGCTGGCGGCTGGGGACGCGGCTGTTTGTTCGTTTTGGCGATGGCAGCCGGGCTTACGTTGGGGATCGCATCAACGCGGGCACGGCGGCGGCGCAAAATTATTTGGCGGCGGTCACGCCTCGCGCGGGTTGGGCGCAGGCCGCGGGCGAGGGCGATGGCGCGTTTATTCAAACTTACCGCAAATTATTTGGGGATTCGTGGGCGCATGACACCGGCGTTCCCATCCCCGCAAACACAAAACAGCCGCCGCTAGCGCTGCCTTTTTCGCGCGGCGAGATGTGGTATTTCACCGGTGGGCCGCACGCGGCGTGGAGCGCGGGCACGCCCTGGGGCGCGTTGGATTTCGCCGCGGCATCTACCCAGGGGTGCAGCGAGCTGAGCGAATGGGTGACGGCCAGCGCCAGCGGCAAGGTGGCTCGCAGCGCGTTGGGCGAGGTGGTGCAATCGCTGGATGCATCGGGCGATGAGCGCGTGGGCTGGAGCGTGTTGTATTTGCACATTGGCACGATTGGGCGGGCCACGGCGGGCGCAATGCTGGCGCTGGGCGACCCGGTTGGGCATCCTTCGTGCGAGGGTGGGGCGGCGGATGGCGCCCATGTCCACCTGGTTCGTAAATATAACGGCGAGTGGATTACCGCCGGGGGTTCCATCCCCTTTGTGCTGGATGGCTGGACGGCTTACGAGACCGACACCGATTACGAGGGGTTTTTGCGCAAGGGAGACCAAACCCGCGAGGCCTTGCAGGCCAAACAGCCAGAGAAAAACGGGTTGGTGAGATAAACGATGAGCGCTAAGTCCCAAGTCCTAAGTGATTTACTCAGGGCTTAGGACTTAGCGCTCAAGACTGTTTAGCGAATTTTTCGCATCGCCACGTTTACGCTGGCGGTCTCGCCCGCGCGAGAAATCACCATGGCTGGGCGTGAGTTGCGGTATATGTTTTTGCCGGAGGTCACGGTGACGATCACGCCGTAACGCCTGCCCGCCAAAACTTTGGCCGGGTCGTAGGCCACTTCCCATCCGATGGGCGCATCGCCGGTCACGGTCAGGGTCTTGCGAGAGATCAAGCGAATGCCAACGCCGGCCGGGCTCATCTCATACAACGCCACGGTCACGGTTGAATCTGGCGCAAGCGTGAGCTTTTGGGCGTAGCTGGCTGTGCCGGTGATGACCGCTAAACTGGCTGGCGCGGTGGGCGTAACGGCTGTTGTGCCTGTGACATGCGCAGTGGGCGTTACCGGCGCAACTGGCGCAACTGGCGCAACCGCGGTCGCGCTCACCACGACCGTTGGCAATACTTTTGGCGTGGCGGTCACAGCGGCTGTGCTGGTGATGGGTTTTGCGGCGGTCGGCGTCGCTGCGACCTCGGCTTTTATTGTTGGCGTAACCGCGGCAACTGGGGCAGCCCCAACTTGCCTGACCGCAACTTCTATGTTGGTCAGCGGCGCGCCACCGGTGAGAGCCGGGTAGCGTGTATCGCTGGTCCACGTCATCTTGCCAGCCGCATCGGTGATGGTGGCTTGCACAGCGTAGCTAGACTTGGCGCTGATCTTAGAGGTGTCATATTTCAGCTCGTACTTGATGGGCACATTGCCGGGGTTTTTGATCACCTGTTCGGCCAAAAGGACGCTGGGCGCATCGGCCCGAGACACGTCCACCAGCCGGACGGTCACGACGCTGTTTGGCTGGAGCGCAATTCGCTCTTTGTAGGTCACTGTGCCGGTGAGTACGCCAGTGGAGCCGGGTTTGGGTGTGGCAATTGTGGTGGCGACAACGGTGCCAGTCATGGGTTTGGTGGGGCTGCTCACGCTGCCGCTGAACACACCAGACGAGGACACGGCGGTTGGGTTGCTTGCCGCCGGCGCGGCGGTGGCGGCGGGTTTTGGCGGGGTTTGAGCTGTGCAGGCCGCAAAAGCCAACATGCCTCCAGCCAGCATCAGCCAAGTGTATTTGTTTATGTTCATCAAAATATCTCCTTTTTTGCAGGGTTTGCGATTTTCGGCGTTAAAGCGTTGATTATAGACACATAAAAGAGCCGCTTGCGAGAAGAGAATTTTTGCATAAGCCCAGCGAAAACAAAAAAAGGACAGAGAACCGCGAAAAACTCCTGTTCTCTGTCCTCAAAACTTTGTTTTAGGTGAGGGGCAGCAGCACAGAGGCGAGGAAAAGACCAAACAGCAGCGGCGCAATAAACAAAAGCCCATACACGGCTTTTTCGTAGCGCAGGTGCATGAAATACAAGGCCACCAGCGCAGATTTAACCACCGTGATGCCGATGAGCAGCGGAGCCAGCGTTTGCATGGGCAAATTGCCAAACATCGCGGCGGCCACTTCAATGGCGGTGGCAATCACCAGAATAATAAAAACCAGCACCGGGTTGACGTGCTTGTGGGTATCGGAAGAAGTTGGCATGTCTGTTATTGGTTGGTGGCATTGGTTGTTGGGGCGCCCAAGCGCCATTGCGCCGGGCAAAACCAGCCAACAACCAATAGCCGCTAATTTATGGGTTTAGCAAGTACACAATCGTAAAGATGAAAATCCAGACCACATCCACAAAGTGCCAATACAGGCCAAAGATTTCAACGGTGGCGTAGCGGGTGGAGGTGTAAATTCCTTTTGCGGCGCGCAGAGCCACAATCACGCACCAGATCACCCCCACCAGCACGTGCAGGCCGTGCAGGCCGGTCAGAACGAAGAAGGCGGTGCCAAACGCATCGGCGAGGCTGTGACCTTCGTTGTTGATGAGGTTGTTGTACTCCACGGCCTGTCCCATCAAGAACAACGCGCCCAAGATGGCGGTGATGATGAGATACATCACAAGGTTGTTCTTTTTGTTCTCGCGCACCGACTCGATCCCCATCGCCACTGTAAAGCTGCTGGCCAGCAGGATGAAGGTGTTCAGGCTGACGAGAAGCAGCCCCATCTCTTTTTGGGTGGGCCATTGCTTTGCCGTGTTGCGCGTAACAGCAAAGGCCACTATCAGGCCAAGAAAAATAAGGAACTCCGAGCCGAGGAACATCCAGAAACCAAGTTTGCGGACTCCCTCCGACGGATTTTGTTGCGCTTCGTGCGCGTTGTTGTGCAGTGTGGGCGTACTCTCCATAGCCGCGCATTCTAACGCATAAGCTGGAAATTGGGCAAGGAATTGATAATTGATCAGGCGGCGGTAGCCACCACGAACATCATTGCCAGCATGACAAAAAACAGGATGACGATGTTGCCGTTGCCTTGCGCAGGCTCGGCGGCGAAAGCGCTCACGGCGGGCGCGGGGGCCTTCTTGCCAGAGCGAACCAGCGCCAGCATCATTACCCCGCCAAATACGAAGAACAGAATGAATGTGAAATTTGCGTCCATTTGTTTTGCCTCCAGTTTTTATCGTCTGGCACAGCATACAAATGGATGGCTTAATCGTCGTGACATTTGCCTGACAATTCTCTGACGATTGACCTCCGGGGGCGCGAGTTGAGCGGCGGCTTTACGCCTTCCACTCAAACTTTGGATTTTTAAGATACTCTTTTAGGCTTGGCGCAACCGCATCTTTGCCAGACAAAATGGGGTCGCGCATGGGCCAGTCAATCGCCACATCCGGGTCATCCCAGCGGATGGCGCCCTCGGCGGCGGGGGCGTAATAATTTGTGCATTTGTATTGCAACTCGGCCACATCCGAGAGGGTGAGAAAGCCGTGCGCAAAGCCAACCGGCACCAAAAACTGGCGCATATTTTCCGCGCTTAGCTCCACGCCGGCCCACTGCCCAAAGGTGGGTGAGCCAACACGGATATCCACGGCCACATCAAAAATGCGGCCCACCGTGCAGCGCAACAACTTGTCTTGCGGCGATGTCATATCTTGAAAGTGCAACCCGCGCAGCACGCCCTTGCTGGAGCGTGAGTGGTTGTCTTGCACAAAATCGTAGGCCAGACCGCGCTCAAAATAACGCGCCTTGTGATACGTCTCCGCAAAAAAGCCGCGCGCGTCGCGGAAAGAGTCAACGTCAATGATGACCGCGCCCTGCAATTTGGTTGGTGTGATGTGTATGCCCATGTTTGTGTTTTGTTATTCCCCGCACTTTATCATTTTTGGCGGGCAACCCTAAATTTTGCCAGCCGGGTTTTGCATTTTTAGGCGCTTGCGTGTAAAGTTGGCGCACATGGAAGCGCCAGCGCATGTTTTTGCAGAGGGCTACGCCATCAGCCGCGCCGGTTTATCGGACCTTTTTGGCATTTGGCGGCTGGAACGCGCCTGTTTTACCCGCGATGCGTATGGATTTTTTACCCTGCTGACCATGGCGCTCACGCCCCGGCTGGCGCATCTCAAGGTTGTGGCCGATGGCCGTCTGGTTGGTTACGCCGCCAGCGACCTGCGCAGCGGCGAAGGCACAGGCTGGATTGTGACCATTGGCGTGCATCCCACGCATCAGGGGCGCGGCATTGGCGCGCGGCTGCTGGCTTCATCCGAAGATGCCATGCGCCCAGCCATGCGCAGCGTGCGCCTGACCGTGCGGCGTGGCAACGCCCGCGCCATCCATCTGTATGAGCGCAGTGGCTACGCATGGATCACCACTTACACCCGTTATTACGCCGATGGAGAAGACGGGCTGGTGATGGAGAAAATTCTGGCGCCCTTGCATTAATCATGTTCAAAGCCCTGCTTGTTTCCGAGAACCCCGATAAAACATTTGCCCGCGCGATTGTTGAGCGTGACCTTGCCAGCCTGCCAGATAACGATGTGCTGGTGCGCGTGGCGTATTCATCGCTAAATTACAAAGACGCGCTCTCGGCCAGCGGCAACACGGGCGTGACCAAAACATACCCGCACACACCGGGCATAGATGCGGCGGGCGTGGTGGAGGCGGATCGCACGGGCGCATTCCGCGCGGGCGAGCAGGTGATTGTGACCAGCTACGACCTGGGCATGAACACCAGCGGCGGTTTTGGAGAATACATTTGCGTTCCGGCGGGATGGATTGTGCGCCTGCCAGAGGGCCTGACCTTGCGCGAGGCGATGCAGTTTGGCACGGCGGGCCTCACCGCCGCCATCGCGGTGGATCAGCTTCAACGCAACGATGTTTTGCCGCAAAATGGCGATGTGCTTGTGACCGGCGCGAGCGGCGGCGTGGGCAGCTACGCGGTGGCGATCTTGGCCAAAGCCGGGTATCGCGTCATCGCCGCAACTGGCAAGCTGGAGCAGGCGACCTATTTGCACGCGCTGGGCGCAGCAGAGGTGATGGATCGCGCCTCCGCGCTAAACCCATCCAGCCGCCCGCTGCTGAGCGCAAAATATGCCGGCGCGGTGGATGCGGTGGGCGGCGCAACGCTGGCTTCCATCCTTAAGATGATGAAGATTGGCGGGGCGGTGGCCGCGCTGGGAAATGTGGGCGGGGCCGAGTTGAACACAACCGTCTTTCCGTTTATTTTGCGCGGGGTCTCGTTGCTGGGCGTGGATAGCGGCAACCTGCCCATGCCGCGCCGCGCCGCGCTTTGGCAAAAGCTGGCGGATGATTGGAAACCGGCCATGCTGGAGCGCATCAATCAGGAGGTGACGCTGGATGGATTGAACGAACAGATTGACCGCATTTTGCGTGGGCAGATCGCCGGACACGTGCTTGTAAAAATATAAGCCGCGTCTGATGTGCGCTGTCATTTCATACTTTCGATAGTCTGGTCGAATTTGAAAACCCGGACTACAATCTTTCTTGTCAAAAAGGAGTAAAAATATACGATGAACACATTTAGAAAATTTTCTGCTGCTGCGCTTAGCAGCGCTTTGCTGGCGCTCAGCATGGGGTCGGGGGTGATGGCGCAGGGGAAGGTTCCACCCGCCGCGCTCACTGCCAAATCATACGAGGTTACGCTTAAACCCGGGGCCAGCTACGCGGTGAACGCGCTGGGCTTTTGCATTAGCTACGGCAAACCCTACCCGGAAGATAACGTGATTTTCCCCGGTGGCCGGGTGAAAGACGAGATTGTGCAGGTGTTGAGCTACGCCGTGAGCAGCAAAATCATCACCACCACCGCCGTGACCGATGCCGCGCCGTTTTATCAACTTGAGCAGGCCGTGTGGAAGGCCGCCGATGGCAACTGGCATGACTGGATGAACCGCGGTTTGGTGGATGCCCAAAAGATTTATAGCGAGGCGCTTAAGACGCCCGCGCCCGCCATCCCAGACAACGCGTTTTATTCTCCGGCGTATTCCAAAACGCTTGAGATCACGGTTGCCCCCATGCGGCTGATCTCCGACTCAAAATCTACCGGCGCCCCATATTTGGGCGAAACGCAGATTGTGATTAAGAACGTCTCCAGCAAGTCGGTGAAGGTGGCGATTGTGCCGGGCGCGCTGGCTGGCAGCACCCAGGCCAACCAGCAAGATTTGGGCGTGATGTTTGCCGGTTTGTCTTCTGGCTTGCCCACCACCGGCGCAGAGACCGCGCAAGACCCATTGCCGCTTATGCTTGTCATCGCAGGGGCCATGCTGTGCGTGCTTGGCTCGGCGCGCCTGGTGATCTCAAAACGACAGGGATAGAAACAGGCGAATAGCCAACAACCAACAACCTGTTATCATTCGCACCAGATGGCTTTTGAGATAAACACGAACCCGGCTTTGTTCCCGCCGCGCACATGCGTGATGGGAAGAGCGTTCGCGTAAGTCTTGGACAGCAAGCGAAACCAAAAAGGCAGGCGCCCGCTCTTCGGAGTGGGCGCTTTTGTTTTATGAAAATAGCGCCCGGAGCGCTTCGCCCAACTTGTTGGGACGCGCTCCGGGCGCTGAGAGAGGAAAATAAATGCGTCTTTCAAAAATGTTTGGCACAACCCTGCGCGATGCGCCCGCCGGGACAGAAGCGGTGAGCGCGCAACTGCTCTTGCGGGCGGGCTACATCCGCCAGCTTGGGGCGGGGCTGTATTCCTATTTGCCGCTGGCAAAACGCGCCATCACCAAAATAGAGAACATCATCCGCGAGGAGATGAACGCGATTGACGGGCAGGAGATCACCATGCCCGTGGTTCACCCGGCAGAAATTTGGCAGCAAAGCGGGCGATGGCACACGATTGACGCCGAGATGGCGCGGTTCAAGGACCGCAAAGACCGCGACATGGTTTTGGCGATGACGCACGAGGAAGTGGTGGCCACGCTGGCTGCCAGCGAGATCAAATCGTATCGGCAGTTGCCGCAAATGGTCTATCACTTGCAAACAAAATTTCGCGATGACCCGCGCCCCCGCGCGGGCCTCATCCGTGTGCGCGAGTTCACCATGAAAGATTCGTATTCGCTGGATGTGGATCAGGCCGGGCTGGACGCGCAATATCAGGCGCATTACGCGGCGTACTTCCGCATTTTTGCGCGGTGCGGCCTGCCCGTAATTGCGGTGGGCAGCGATGTGGGCATGATGGGCGGGAGCGGGGCGCACGAGTATATGTTCCTCACCGAGATTGGCGAGGACACGCTGGTGTTGTGCGATGCGTGCGGATACGCGGCCAACAAACAGGTCGCGGCGTTCGCAAAATCCATCGGCCAAAGCGAAGAAGCGAAGCCAATGGAGAAAGTGAGCACGCCCGGAACAAAAACGATTGAGTCATTGGCTCAGTTTTTGGGCGTGCCATCCAGCCAAACGGCCAAGGCGTTTATGGTGATGGCGACGATTGATGGCGCGGAGCGTTTTGTGTTTGCCGTGATTCGCGGCGATATGGATGTGAACGAGACCAAGCTGGCGAACGCCGTGAAGGCTACCGCCATGCGCCCCGCCACCGAGGCCGAGATTCGCGCGGTGGGCGCGGTGCCGGGCTATGCCTCGCCAGTTAATGTAGCGCTCCGGGCGCTCGCAGCGCCCGGAGCGCTGACCGTAGCGACCGACTTAGCGCCCGGAGCGGTCGAACCGCTTCGGGCGCTGATGATCGTCGTTGTTGACGACGCCATTCCAACTTCGCCCAACCTGGCGGCGGGCGCGAACGAGGAAGGCTATCACCTCATCAACACCAATTACGGGCGCGATTACACCGCGCAAATTGTGGCCGATATTGCCAGCGCGGGCGATGGCTGCGCGTGCGTCCAATGCGGCGCGCCGCTGTGCACCTCGCGCGGGGTGGAGGTGGGCAACATTTTTAAGCTGGGCACAAAATATAGCGCGGCCATGGGTGCAACTTTTTTGGATGCCGATGGGCAATCCAAGCCAGTTGTGATGGGGTCGTATGGCATTGGGGTGGGGCGGTTGCTGGCGTGCGTGGCCGAGGCGCACCACGATGAGGCCGGGTTGATGTGGCCCGCGGCCATCGCGCCGTTTCACGCGCACCTGGTTGTTTTGCCGGGCAAAGATGGCGCGGCGCAGGCGATGGCCGAGCGCGTTTATGCCGACTTGCAAGGCGCGGGGGTTGATGTGCTGTTTGATGACCGCGCCGAATCGCCAGGGGTGAAGTTTGCCGATGCCGACTTGATTGGCTTGCCTGTGCGCCTTACGGTGAGCGGGCGGGCGCTGGCGCAAGGCGGGGTGGAGGTGAAGCGCAGAAACAGCGCAGAGAAAATAATTGTGCCAGAGGCGGAGCTGGCGGCATGGGTGAAGAGCGCGTTGAAAGCCTGATCCGGGCAGCGGGTATCATCAGAACGCAAATATGAACTCAGACGGAATTCCATCTCCGGCGCAGAGAACAGCCAGCCGGTTGCGCGGGCTGGCCGAGATTGTTTTTATGCTGGTCGCGCTGGTCGTTGCCGCGCGGGTCTTTTTGGCAGATGTGCGCGTGACGGGCGAGGCGATGTCTCCCAACTTTGGCTCTGGTGACCGCATTTTGGCGTTGAAGCTGCCTTATCTGATTGCGCCGCCTCAACGCGGCGACCTGGCGGTTGTGCGCGAGCCGCAGACCGGCGGGGCGCTTGTTTTGCGCCGGGTGATTGGGCTGCCCGGGGAAAAGATCAACGTGCGCGGCAGGCAGGTGCTGGTGAACGATGCCATTTTGGCCGAGCCATATTTGGCCGCGCCATCCACCGGCGAAGTGATTAACTTCACCGGCGAATTTCGTTTGCAAAACGATGAGTATCTTTTGCTCTCGGATAGCCGCGAAACGCAAGGCGGGTTTGGCGATAGCCGAAGCTGGGGAGCCGTCCCATCTGCCCGCATTGAAGGCCGCGCCTTTTTGGTGTATTGGCCGCTCAGCGGTTTCCGTCTGGCGCAATAAAAAATACGCCCTTGCAAACCGGGACCACCGGCCCAATCAGCCGCGCGTTGTATTCGTCATCCAGTTGGATGGATAACTGGCCCCCCGGCATGTGCGCGGTGATGTTCGAATCGCACAGGCCGAGTTTGCGCGCCACCGCGGCGGCGGCGCAACTGCTGCTGCCAGATGCGAGGGTGTAGCTTGCGCCGCGCTCCCATATTTCAATTTGGATGTTGGCGCGATCCAGCGCCTTCAAAAACTGCACGTTTGTGCGGTTGGGGAAGCGCGGGGCGTTTTCTACCAGCGGGCCAAGCCGCACCGCATCAGAGTAATTTACGTCGTCGCGCAAAACTACGCAATGCGGGTTTCCCAGGCTGACAAAGGAATAACGCAACTCCTCGCCGCCCAGCACCATGCGGGCGTTTATTTCGTCAAAGCGAACGCGGCCCATATCCACCACCACCTGCGCGCCATCTTTTTGCACAAGACAGGTCACATCGCCGCCCGGCGTGCGCACGCCAAACGGCTGGGCGCCCACGCGTTTGTTGTCGTATAAATATCGCGCAAAAATGCGCAGGCCGTTGCCGCTTTTCTCGGCCAGCGAGCCATCGGGATTAAAAATGCGCAGAGCAAAACCGTCGGGCGTAGATTCGTTCACCAAAATGCCATCCGAACCCGCGCCGTAATGCCGGTCGCAAATGGCGCGGGCCACATTCCCCGGTGTGCGCCCGCCCAAGTCGGCCTGTTCCAGCACAATGTAATCGTTTCCCAGCCCGTGGTATTTGATAAACGGGATTTCAAAAAGTGCCATGATGTTTGATCATAGCGCGGTGAAATAAGCTTGGCAAGGCCAAATGTTGTACACTTTGCGGCGCATGGCGAAATTGAAGAAAGCAAAAAGAAAATACCAGAGCCTGGCAAAAGCCTATATTCTTGGGGCGCGGGCGCTGTTATCCGCAGATGGCAGAAAGCCCGCCAAAAGCGCCATCGCCAAACCAGCCGAGCTAAAAAAAGAAAAACCGGCTGCGCGCAAAACGACCAAAACAAAAACGACCCGCGCGAAAGCGGCAAAACCGCGCACGTTAAAGGCCCGCGCCAAAAAACTGGAGCCAATTTCTGAAAGGCTGACCCGCGCGGCGGCCCGCAAGCTGGAGAGCAGAAAAACATCCACCCGGTTACAGGGCGAGGCCCAGCTTTTGGCAAAGGCCGCCACCGATCTGCAAATTGGCGCTCATCTGCTCAACGTGGCCTCGCGCCGCGCCAAAACTTCATCTGCCCAGCCCCAGTCGCAGGCCGATGAGAAGCCCATCTTGCTGCCAGCCAGCGCAGAATCCAACTTTCGCATCATCTACGGGTTATCGGCCCGCAAAGAGCGCGCGTTGGATGGCGAGGATATTGTGCTGACCGACCGCGCCTCTGCATTGGATGAATTGCAAAAGCGCGTGGTCGCCGCACTGGATGAAATGTCGGACAGGTGCGTTAATGTGGCGTGGCTTTCGGTGGATGGCGTCTCGGCCATTGGGGTGACCAAATTGCTGCAATCTACCGAGACGGTTGTGGTGGATATTGCCTCTCTGTTTGGCGCGGGCGAGCAAGCCACCGGGCTGATCAAGACAGCCACCGATTTTGTGGCGCAGGCGTATCAGGCCATTCGGGCGGTGATGGGATACCGGGCGCTTGACATGGCGATGGACAAAATGGCGGCGTGGTTGCGCCAAATCGAACGCCATCCCCGCGAAACGATTGGGCAATTGATTGAGCGCCTGCTGGAGACAGCCCGCACCAAAAAAGAGCTGGTCGCGCTGGTGGCAAAATCCAACGCGCCCATGCAAAAACTGGGCAGGGGCGTTAAAAGCGCCACGCGGCTTAACCAGGAACACAAGGTGCGGATGGATTTGGCGTGGAAGCTGGAGCGCGGGCTGCGCGTGGTGTCCATCTTCAGCATCGCCGCCTTGCCTCAGGCGCAAGTGGCGTTGGCGTTTGGCTATTTGCTGATTGGCGCGTACGCCGTGTTCACCACCGCCGATTACGTGGACGCCCCCAAGCTCAAGCGCATAAACCGCATCTCCGGCATCCGCACCGCCATGAGCAGGGCGCTGGCGTAGGGAATGAGAAATTAAGGGACGATGCGGTTCTTATTTCTTATTCTCATCCCGCCCCCTTCGTAACCTTTCTCTGCCCGGCGCATCTCAAGAAGTATCGCAGGTCTTGATGGAGGATCATATGCAAAAACCAACGCTGGGCGCAAACATTGCCCTAAACACATCGTATGAAGTGGCAGTGGAAAAAGCCAAAGCCGCGCTAAAAACCGAAGGGTTTGGCGTATTGACCGAAATTGACGTGAAAGCCACGATGAAGCAAAAGCTCAACGCGGATTTTCGGCGCTATGTGATTCTGGGCGCGTGCAACCCGCCGCTGGCCCATCAGGCCCTGAGCGCAGACCTTGAAGTGGGGCTGCTTTTGCCGTGCAACGTGTGCGTGTATGAAAAAGATGATGGCAGCTCGGTGGTCAGCATCATCAGCCCGCAAGGCATGGCCGCCATGCTCAACAACCCCGCCTTTGACGCCATCGCCGCCGAAGCGCAGGCCAAACTGGACCGCGTGGCGCAGGCGCTGGGCGGCTGACCTATTTGTTGTTTCCCAAAAGCGCGGCGGCCAGGTCTGCCGCGCTGGAAATAAGCTCATCCACGATATCCTCGGCGGCGGCATCGCGCAGCGCGTCTTTTGCCGCCCTGCCAACCCCATCCAGATTAGCCTCGCGTTTTACCTCATCCCACGCATTGCGATATTCGCGATTCAGGTCTTCCGCCTCTTGTTTTGCCAGCGCCGCCATGTCTGGGGTGATGACCAGCGCGCCCGCCAGAGTTTTATCTTTTGTGCGGCGGCTTTGAACCACAATTAAATACCATCCCAACGTCATCAGCGCTGGCAGGCACAAAAGACCCGCGCCTGCGCTTTCCACCATCATTTTTATTTTTGCATTGGCCTTGTTCGCCAGATAAAAACGCAAAACTGCCGCGCCCTGCTCATTTTTCCATACCCGGTCGTCCTCCCCGGCAGAGGTGTATTTCCACGAAAACTTTTCTCCGGTGGCAAGGGTGAATACCCCGTTATCCATCACATCCAGCGGCATCTCGCCCAGCTTGTCTTTTAACGTTTTGCCATACACCCGCGTTTTTTTCTTAAAAATGCCATCGTCATACTCAAACAAAAAATTGAACACGGCTGCGCCCAGAGAAATGCTGGCTGCGCCCGCGTTGCGCGCATCCAGCAACACCCGCCCCGCGAGGACGTCGTCATTGGCGCACAATTCATACACGCCGGGGGTGTTTGCAGATCCTTGCCAGTGCATTGGGTTCATTTTTAAATCGTGGGCGGCAGCCGGGTGACCGAGACCCGCCCGCCGGGGTCTTTCAGCACAAACCACACCAGCAGGCCGCCCAGCACCAGTATTACAAAATTGGTGATGAATGGGCCAGTGGGCGTGCGGTCATACATCCAGCCCATCACCAGCGGGCCAATAACCTTGCCCGCAGATTGGGCAAAGGTATACAACCCAAACCCCGTGCCGCGCTTTTTGCCGCCGGTCATATCGGCCACCATCGCCTGCTCGGCGGGCACGGCGGCAGAGTAACAAATCGCCTCAATGGTGGCGAACAGCATGAGCGGGAGCGCCGAGGTGAGCAGCGGAATAATGGCCGAGAACATGCCGCTGACTGTGAGGCCGACAACCATGGGCGGCTTGCGGCCAAACCGATCGGCCACGCGCCCCAGCCGCGCGGGCAGCACCGCCCACACGATGGACGCGGGCAAATACGCCAGCGCCAGCAACGCCAAATTTTGGGTGATGTGATCCTGAATAAAGCGCATCACAAACGGCCCAATGCCAGAGACCGATGTGCTGGTGATTAACACAATCGCCATCAGCACATACAACTGCGGGTTGATGTTCTGGTGTTCTTCCTCTTCGGCGCGTTGCATGGCCGCGGCGTGGGTGTCGTGCAGGCGGGCGATGGCAATTGCGCAGGCCAAAACCCCAAACACCGCATACATCCCAAAAATAAGCAGCCACGCCGTCTGCGTAATAAGCAAATTGCCTTTGGGGTCAAACCCGGTGAAGATGAGCACCGGCACGGCCAAAAACCCGCCAATTAACCCGCCCCGGTATTGCGCCTGCTCGGTGCTGCCAAAACTGCCCGCCCGCCCCGCGTCTTGGGCCAGGTCTGCTGTCATGGTATACGAAGCCATCAACATGGTGCCAATGCCAAAGCCATGCACCGTGCGGGCCAGCAAAAGCAGGGTCACACTTTCCGAGACGGCAAACAGCGCCATTGCCAGCGCGATGAGCGCGATGCCCGCCACCAGCACCGGCTTGCGCCCGTATTTGTCCAGCACCGAGCCAATCAGTGGGCGGGGCAACGCGCTCATTAGCTCACCGATGGAGACCAGGGCGCCCGTTTCCAACCCAGACGCGCCAAAACGGCTGTTTGAATACAGAATTAAGCCAATGGTGGCGACCACAAAAGAGAATGAGGCGAGGGTGATGATATTCTGGAGCAGCGTCAATTGCTGACGAGCAACGGATTGCTGTTCCGATTCTTCCTGAACGGTCATGAAGGTAAGATTCTACACGTAAGCGTTGGTCAGGCATCGCTCATCAAGCGGCGCGCTCAATTCTTGGCCGCTTGTCTTTTAACTGGGCAGATGCAAACTCTTGCGCTATACCGTCTCTGCCCATTCCGCGATGTTCAGCGCGGCATGGTCGGCGTTGAGGTCGCAGGCGATTTGCAACCCCACCGGCAACCCATCCACCTGCGCAAACGGCAGGCTGACCGTTGGCAGACCCGCCAGCGCAAACGGGCGCGAGAGATGCAGCACCGCGCCCCGCAAAGGCGCAACCCCGCTTTCAAGCTCGGTCTCGGTCGCGCCGCGCAAAGGCGCAACGCAAGGCACGGCTGGCATCACAATGGCATCCACGTTCTTCAAGCAGTCGCGCATCCCATCGCGCACCAGTTTTTGCAATTGCAGCCCTTGCAAATAATCTTGGGCGGTCACGCGCAGGCCGCGCTCCAGCTCTGCCCGCACAAACGGAGAAAAATTCTCCGGCTCGGTCTCAATCGCCCGGCGATGGGTGAATGATGACTCGGCGCGCAGCGGCACAAAGGCGGCCACGCCATGCTCAATGTATTCCGGCTGAATCTCCACCAGCGTCGCGCCCGCGGCTTTTGCGCGGCGCAAAAAATCCTCAAACGCCGCGCGAACGCCTGCGCTGAGCGCCCCCGCCAGGTAGGCGCGCGGCACGCCCAGGCGCGGCCCGCGCACTTGCGCCGTCTGCGCGGGCGCATCTGCCAAAACCTCAAACATCAGCCGCGCATCGGCCACCGTTTTGGTGATGGGGCCGGCATGGTCGCAACTCCAGCACAAATCCAACGCGCCAGCCAGCGGCACGCGCCCATAAGTTGGCTTGAACCCCACCACGCCGCACCACGCCGCCGGGATGCGGATGGAGCCAGCCGTGTCTGTGCCCAGCGAGCCAAGCCCAATGCCCGCTGCCACCGCCGCCGCCGAGCCAGATGACGACCCGCCGCTCATCCGCGCGGGGTCGTGCGGATTTTTCACGTCGCCGGTCCACGGGTTCTCGCCGGTGGTGCCCAGCGCAATTTCCACCATGTTTGTTTTTGCCAGCACGATGGCCCCTGCGCCGCGCAAACGCTGCACGGCTTCGGCTTCATCGGGCAAAAGCGTTGGCATACTGGCTTTTGCGCCACATTTTGTGGGCAGCCCGCGCACGTTGAACAAATCTTTTATTGTGATGGGGATGCCATGCAGCGGCCCGCGCCACGCGCCCTCCTGCGCCTCGCGGGTCATGTCTTCCGCCTCGCGCGGGGCGTTTTCGTTTAGCGCGGCGATGGCGTTCAGATCGGCGCGGGTCTGCGCGTTCGCCAGCGCTTGCTCCACAAGGCTGGTTGGCGTGGCTGTTCCGTTTTGCACGGCGCGGGCGGCATCCAAAAGGGTGGTTGGCTGAATTGTCATTTTTTTTGAAGATTTGGCGGGTTGTGGTTTTAGCTCATCACAAACCAGCTTTTTACTTTTTCTGCTTCGCCGCCGCGAAAAGAGTTGTGCGCGAACTCGTTGGTGTGCGGGTTGTAGGTGTAGTCTTTGGCCCACGCCTCGGCGTTTTGGGCAATCTCGCTCATGGCGCTCACGATCTGCCGCGCCTCGTCATCCGTTGTGGTTGGGTGAATGGACAAGCGCACCCAGCCGGGCTTCTCGCTCAAATCGCCCGCCTCAATTTTGTCGGTGATGGAGTGCGAGCGTTGCGGGTCTACGTGCAAGAGGTAGTGGCCGTAGGTGCCCGCGCAGCTGCACCCGCCGCGCGCCTGAATGCCATACCGGTCGCTGAGCAGCCGCACCACCAGGTTGTAATGCGCTTGCTCCAAATACAGGGAGATGATGCCCAGCCGATGCGTGATATGCCCGGCCAGCAGGTGCAGCCCTGGCACGCCGCGAAAGCCATCAAACAAAATGGGCAAAAGCTGTTCCTCGCGCTCGCGGATGCGCCCGGCGCCCATTTGGTCTTTTAGCTCAACCGCCAGCGCGGCTTTGATGGTCTGCAAAAAGCCGGGTGTGCCGCCGTCCTCGCGCACTTCAATGTTGTCTGCATAGCTGTGTTGTTTCCACGGGTTGGTCCAGTTCACCGTGCCGCCGCCGGGCTGGTCTGGCACGCGCAGTTTGTAGAGCGAGGCATCAAAAACCAGCACGCCGGGCGTTCCCGGCCCGCCCAAAAATTTGTGCGGCGAAAAATACACCGCGTCCAGTTTGGCGGATGGGTCACCGGCGGGGTGCATGTCTATCTTCACGTATGGGCCAGACGCGGCAAAATCCACAAAACACACGCCGCCGTGCTGGTGCATGATCCGCGCCAGATCGTGATACGGCGTCTCTATGCCAGTGACGTTTGAACAACCGGTGAACGCGCCAATTTTTACGGGGCGGTTTTTGTATTTTTCCAGCAGGGGGATGAGACCCTCAACGCACACCAGCCCTTGCTCATCGGGTGGGATCACCTCCACATCGGCAATCGTCTCTAACCACGAGGTTTGGTTGGAGTGATGTTCCATGTGTGTGACAAACACCACCGGGCGTTTGTCATCGGGAATGTGGGTGAACTCTTGCAATTGCTCGGCCAGCTTGAGGCCGAGGATGCGCTGAAATTTGTTCACCACGCTGGTCATGCCCGCGCCTGCGGTGATGATGACATCGCGCGCCCCGGCGTTTACGTGCTGTTTGAGGATGTGATGCGCGAGGTGATACGCGTGGGTCATCATGGCGCCGGTGTAGCTGCTTTCGCTGTGTGTGTTGGCCACAAACGGGCCAAACTCATCCAGAAGTTTGCGCTCAATGGGCGCATACAACCGCCCGCTGGCCGTCCAATCGGCATACAAAATGCGTTTGTCGCCAAACGGGGTGGGGTAGGTTTGGTCGTTGCCCACCACGTTTGCGCGGAACGGCGCGAAGAATTGTTCTAATGATTTTGTTTCGGCGCTCATCATGGATCACCTTTTTGGTTGCTGGTTGCTGGTATTGTCCACTAACAACTAATTTCTACAAATTCTCCCTGCTTTACGCCGTTTGAGTTTAGCGGAATAGTCAGCGTGCCATCGGCGTGAACAAGAGTGAAAACCAAATTGGATTTGCCCAGCACGGGCACAGCCCACCACTCGCCGTCTCTTTGCTCCAGCCGCACCGCCACGTAATCTTCGCGGCCAGTGGATGAGGCAAGGTTACGCGCCAGCCTTGCGCGTATGACGCCCGCCTGCGCCTGCGCGGGCCGGGATTCCATCCCCAAAAAGGTTTGCACCGCCCGCAGCACAAACAGCCGCGCGATGACCATGGCGCTGACCGGGTTGCCGGGCAAACCAAATACCGGAACGCCATCGCACACCGCCAAAATGGATGGCTTGCCGGGCTTGACGCTGACGCCATGCACCAGCACGCCCGGCGCGCCCAACCCGTTGATGACCTCCACGCTCATATCGCGGGCGCTCACGCTGCTGCCCGCCGAGAGCACAACTAAATCGCATTCCGCTTTTGCTTTTTGCGCCGCGGTTTCCAACAAGTTGCGCTGGTCGGGCACAATGCCATACAAGATGGGTTCTCCGCCGGTCTCGGTGATCATCGCCGCCAGCGCGTAGCTGTTCACATCGCGCACCTGGCCGATGGCCGGCTTGGCGCTGGGTGGCACCACCTCATCGCCGGTGCTGATGATGCCCACGCGCGGCCTGGCCGCCACCAAAATCTCGGTGATCCCCAGCGCCATCAGCCCGCCCATGTCTTGCGGGCGCAAAACATGGCCGCGCGAATACAACTTTTGCCCGCGCCGCACATCTTCGCCCACGTTCAGCACGTTTTCACCCTCGGCGGCGGGTTTCATCACTTCAATTTGATCCCCCGCGGACGACGTGTGCTCCACCATCACCACCGCGTCCGCGACGGGGGCGATCATGCTGCCGGTGTGAGTCAAAATCGCCTGTCCGGGCGCAATTGGCTGGGTCGCCTCGCGGCCCATTGGGCTTTCTCCGGCCACGCTGAGCAACGCGGGCAGGCCGGGGCTGGCGCCGTATGTGTCGCTAGCGATGACGGCATAGCCATCCACCACGCTGCGGGCAAAGCTGGGCAAATCTTCCGGCGAGGCAATGTCCTCGGCCAGCGTTCGCCCCAGCCCGGTTTGGGTGGGGATGGATTCTGCGCGGGGCTTAACCTGCCAGTTCCGCGCAAAAACCGCCCACGCCTCATTGGGTGGCAAAACGGTGAAGAGTTCGGCGGAGGAAGGCATGTTTGGTCGCTAGTGGCTAGTTGTTAGTTGCTGGTTAAGACGGGAGACGGAGGACGGGAGACGGTCATTCTTTACCTTCCATCTTGTTAAAATTCTGGTCATGGATGCCGTGAACACAATTCAAGTTTTAGCGCAGTTTGTCAATATTTTAATTATCAGTCTGGTTGCGGCGGCGATCATGACATGGGCATGGAAGAAATTCCGCACCAGCGATGTTTCTTCGCGCCGCATATTTTTGATTTTGAGCGCCGTGTTTGTGCTTGCTTTGTTTGCTTTTGCCCTAATAAGCGCCAGAATCTGACGGAGGACGGAAGATTGTTTAGGAGCCGTCTTCCGTCCTCCGTCTCCCGTCTCTGAATCACATCTCCTGCAAAACTCCACGCACCAGCGCTGTGAGCTTGGGCGCGAGTTTGGGGGCGGCTTCCATCACTTCCTCGTGCGTGGGCGGCACGCCTTCATCGGCAGACAGCACGGCCACGTTGGTGATGCCGCTAAAGCCCAGCACGCGCATGCCGCAATGCCGCGCCACCGCCACCTCGTTGGTGGTGCTCATCCCCACCGAATCTGCGCCAATGGCGCGCAAAAAGCGCAGCTCCGCCGGGCTTTCAAAACATGGCCCGGCCAGCCCAACATACACGCCTTGTTTTAGCTCCACGCCCGATTCCTTTGCCACTTTGAGCGCGAGTTCTTGAAAGTCTTTGTCATACGTCTGGGTCATGGCGGGGAAGCGCGGGCCGATGCTCTCATCGTTTGGTCCAATCAGCGGGTTGTTGCCCGCCATGCCGATGAGGTTGATCTGATCGGTGATCAGCATCACATCGGCCACCTTGAACGTGCGGTTGATCCCGCCCGCCGCGTTGGTGACGATGAAGTTTTCCGCGCCCAGCGCCCGCGCCACGCGCACCGGCACGGCGATTTGCCAAAGCGGGTGGCCCTCGTAAAAGTGAAAGCGCCCCTGCATGAGCATGACCGGCTTGCCAAACAAATCGCCAATGATGAGCTGGCCCTTGTGCCCGGCCACGGTAGATTGGGCAAAATGCGGGATATCGCCATACGAAATTTTTACGGCGTTCTCCACCAGCTCGCCCAGCCCGCCCAGCCCGCTGCCCAGCACAATAAACGTGCGAAACTGCTTGTTTGTTTTGGCTCGAATGCTGGCCGCGGCCTCGTCAATCATTTGGCGCATGTCTTCTGCGCTCACGGTATGGAAGTTGTTTGTGTGCATCATGGCGGTAAAAAAAGAATTTAAGAAATAAAAAAATCGGCACGGGCTAAATTTCTTATTTCTGAATCATTGGCAACATTGTTTTATACACAGATTGTTGTTGTTCACTCAAACTTATTACAAAAGCGTCATTCACGCCGCCAAAAGTTTGGCCGCTGGTGGATTGAAAATTGGCCGAGGTTGTCTCGCCTGTGGCAAAGACCGCGCCAGATGAGGTGACCGCAACGCCATTCGCGTAGTCATCGCCCGCGCCGCCAAACCGCCCGCTAAACACCAGCGCGTTGCCCGCCGCGTTGATGCGCGTCACAAACGCGTCTGCGCCGCCGGCGGGCGCGGTAAACGTTGTGCCGATCACCGGGAAATTGGCCGATGCGGTCACGCCCGCCACGACCAGCTCGCCATCCGCGCCGAGCGCGACGCCGTTCGCGTCGTCATCCGCCGCGCCGCCCAAAAATGTGCCAAACGCCAGCGTGGTCATTTGCGCGTTAAGCTTGACCAGCGCAGCATCTTTGCCGCCAGCCAGCGCGGTCTGCGCCCCGCCCAAAACCGGAAAATTGGCCGAGGTGGTGTTGCCCGCCAAAATCACATCTCCCGCGCTGGTGATGGCGATGGCGCTTGCCGCGTCATCACCCGAACCGCCCAAAAATGTGCCAGCCTGAACCGCGCTCAAATCGGCGCTCAGTTGCGCGGCAAACATATCCAGCCCGGCGGCTTTGCTGGTTTGCAGCCCGCCGTTTGTTGGGAAGTTGACCGAAAGCGTATCGCCCGCCACCACCGGCCTGCCTTGCCCATCCAGCGCGATGGCTCGCAGGTCGTCGTCGTCGTTGCCGCCCAGATAGGTGCTGGCGATCACGTTGCCAGGGTTGCCCGCGCTGCCAAGGCGCGTGATAAAGCCATCATACAAACCGCCCGCGTGCGCGGTGGCAAACGCGCCGCTGGTGGTGATGAAATTGCGCGAGGCAGTGACGCCCGCCACGAACACATCCCCGCCCAAAACGGCGATCCCCGCCGCCTGGTCAAAATCTGCGCCGCCTAAATAGCGGCTGAACTGAACTGCGCCGCTGGAATCCAGCATCATCACAAACGCATCGGCCCCGCCAGAATATGAAGAAGCCGCGCCGCTGGTTGGAAAGTTGGGCGAGTAGGTTGTGCCTGCCACGTAAATATTGCCTTGCGCATCCACCGCCACCGCGCTGGGCATGTCTGTGCTGCTGCCACCAAACACTTTCACAAAGATGGGTTGACCGGCGGGCGTCAGTTTTGCCACAAACACATCCACCCCGGCGGGCGCGCTGCCGGTTGGGCTGATGGGAAAGTTGGCCGAGGCGGTGTAACCTGCGATGATGATATTGCCGGATGGGTCGAGCGCGACCGCGCGGGCGGCGTCGTCATCGGCCCCGCCCAGCAGGCGCGCGGCATAGGTTGTGGCCGCGGCGCCCATTGGCTGGGTGGATGGCCCAGCGCCGGGCAAAACAAAAACGGCGCACAAGGCGAGGGAGAGCAGAAATCGCATCTGATTTAGAAATAACTGAAACACGCCCATTAGAGTGGAGCATTTTAGACTAAAACCAACCCAAAGGGCCGTTGTTTCCTCCGCGCCAAGAATGCTTGGAGCAAATTTTGGAATTTGTAATGTGTGATTCGTAATTGATTTAGACTTGCGCCCATGGATTCCATTCAAATCTCGCAAGAGTTGGGGCAGTTGCGGGCGCAATTGTCTTATCTGGATCAGGAGCGGCGCAAAGACAAGCAGACCATTGTGGCGCTGCAAGAGCGCATGGAGGGTTTGCTGCGCGAAGTGGAGGCGCGGTCGCGTTACACGCAAAACCTTGAATCGCAAATTTCGGAAATGAAGGCGGGTATTTCCAAGGCTTCTGGATGGACAACCCCGCTGGAGCAGCTTCGCGCCGAATTTGGCGAAATGTTCTCTCGCGCAGAGGATCAGCGAGGCAAGAGCGAGCGCGATGCGGTGCGCGTGCGCCAAATCGAACTGGAATCCATCACCCGCCAGTTGAACGAAATTAAAAAAGAGGTGAAACCTTACAGCCAGTATGCCGAGGCGATTGAGGCCCGCAAGCAGGAGGACGCCCGTCTCTCGGAGTTGATTGGCCGCTTGCAATTACAAACGGTTGATTTGGATCGGCGCGTGGAACAGCCCGGCGTGTCAATTGCCTATTTGGAAGAGCAGCGCCGCCAGGATGCCAGACGGCTCGCCGGGGTGGAGCAGGAAATCCCAGATTTGAAGCGGCGGATTGATTCGCTCCCGCCGCAATTGCTTTTGCTGGATGAGGCCGTGCGCCGCAAACAGGTTGACCTGGACGAGGCGGCCAAGCTGCTGGAATCTCAGGCGCAGGTGCTGGAAAGCCAGCGCGTGAGCGATGTGAACCGCGAACGCAAGTTTGCCGAGTACATGAGCGCGATTGACAAATACAAGGAGACCGCGGATTCCATCCAACAACAAGTGACCGGGTTTGTGCAAATGCGCGAGGAAGTGCGCCGCATTTTGGCCGATATCCCCGATTTTGAGCAGCGGCTGGAAGTGCGCATCAACGAGGTGTTTGAAATTCAACGAGACGCCGAGGAACGCGCCCGGCGCGTGGCCGAAAGTTTCAAGGATGTGGTTGAGAAAGACTGGAAAACCTTTGCTCAAACTCAGGAAGAAAAGTGGCATGACCGTGACCGGCGCATCAGCGAATACGAGCCGCGCATTGACACGCTGGAAGAGGAAATCATCAAATTTCAGCCGCAGATTTCGCCCATATACGAGATATTTGAGGCCTTTGCCAAACACTACGCCGCGGTGGGCCGCGAGTGGCTTTCGGAATCCAACAAGCTGCTGGATGCGGCCAAGCTGGCTGTGCCATCGGATGTCAAACTCTCGCGCCGCCAGCGCAAAAAACAAGCCGCCAAGTTGGCCGAGGATACCGGCCAGCCGCAGCTTCCTCCGCCAGATGAGGACGATGATTTGGTGGAATAAGGGGGTATCTCTTGTTGTGAGTCTTTGGCTGAGCGTCTGCGCAGACGCGATTTCAATCGCACGGATCACCCCGCGCTCATTTGCCTAAACCACGTGTCCTGCATCCGAATAAAGCGGCGTGTGTCATGCTTAATCTCGGCGATGGCCTCGTCCATCGTCATGCGGCCGGCCAGCACGGCGCACATTTGGCGGTAACCCAGGGCGCTCATGGCGGGCAGGGATGGCGCGGCGTCGGCCAAAATGCCGCGCTCGGATAAAAACGCCAAAATGCGGCGGGTCTCCTCCAGCCAGCCCTGCTCAATCATTTGCAAAATGCGCGCGTCGGCGCGGGCATACAGCGCATCGCGTTCTCCTCTTTCGCCGGGATGGGTGGGGGTGAACCCGCGAATGTATTCAATCTGCTCCACCCGCAAGCTTAGCGGCTCGCGCTTTTGCAATTCGCTCCATTTTTGGCCGGTGCGCTCCATCACCTCCAACGCGCGGATGACGCGCCGAAGGTTGCGCGGGTCAATGGTGTTGAGCGCGGCGGGGTCGCGGCTAGCAAGCTGGCGGATGAGTTCCTCGGCGGGCAAGGCAGCCAGTTGCCCGCGCAGGGCTTCATCTGGCGGGACTTCCGGCGCCTGCCAGCCCTCCATCAACGCGCGGATGTATTGCCCCGTGCCGCCCACCACCAGCGCGGTTTTGCCCCGCGCCTGAACGTCATCAATCGCGGCGCGGGCCAGCGCCAGGTATTCTGCCAGCGAAAAACTTTCGTGCGGGTCGCGTAAATTGAGCAGATGATGCGGCACGGCGGTTTGTTCTTGCGGCGTGGGTTTGTTCGTGCCAATGTCCATCATCCGGTAAACGTGCCGCGAATCTGCCGAGACGATCTCGCAGGGCTGATGCGCGGCCAGTTGCATGGCGCGGGCGCTTTTTCCCGCTGCCGTTGGCCCAATGATGAAAATAAGATTATGCGTATTCAGGGTATTAAGAGTATAGTTTGGTTGCTGGCCGCTAGCCACTGGCTGCCAGATGCTGATCGCGGAACAAAATACGGGGGCACATCGTCCTTGTGAAGGGAACGCACATGAAAAGAATAAAACTGTTTTATCCATTGATGGCCCTGGCGCTTGCGCTGAGCGCGTGCAACCAGCCGCAACCCACGCCAAAACCCACCGAGCCAGCGCCCAAGCCTTCGGCCAGCCCGGCGCCATCGGCCACAAACACCAGCCAGCCGCCAGCACAACCCACGCCTGCGCCGCGCCCCACCACCAACCCAATTGTGGTGGATGTGACCCCGGCGCGTGGAGAAGCCCTGCCGCTGGACAAGCCTTTGGTGGTGCAGTTTGACCAGCCGATGGACAAAACCAGCGTGGAGCAGGCGTTGCGTGTGCGCGGCGCAACCAGCGATGTGAACGGCAAAATCGCCTGGCAAAGCGATTCCATCCTGACCTTTACCCCGCAAGGCGGCTGGAAACGGGATGAGGTTTATAACGCCCAGGTGGGTGATGGGGCCAAGAGCGCCAAAGGGTTGCCGCTGAACAAGCCGCAATCCTTCCGGTTTAGCTCTATTGGCGTGTTTGAGGTGGCCCAGATGATCCCAGCCAACGGCGCGGGCGATGTAACCCCCGATGCCACGATCACCGTTTTGTTCAACCGGCCGGTGGTGCCGCTGGTGGGCGTGGCGCAACAAGCCAGCTTGCCCAACCCGCTCACCCTCTCGCCAGATGCGCCCGGCAAAGGCGAATGGATAAACACCAGCACGTATGTGTTCAAGCCAGCCACGTCGCTGAGCGCGGGCGCAACGTACAAAGCCAAAATAAACGCAGAGTTAAAAGATACGCTGGGCACAACGCTGGGCGTCGCGCACGAGTGGTCATTCAGCGTGGCCGCGCCCATCGTCAAATTTGTAACGCCCGGCGCAAACGCGCGCGATGTTGACCTGCGCCAGCCCATCAGCGTGACCTTTAGCCAAAAGATGGATCACGCCAGCGCCGAGGCGGCGTTCAAACTCTCGCCCGCGGTGCGCGGCACTTTTCACTGGGCTAATGAGGCCGAATCAAAGCGAGGCCAAATTGAAGGGCCGCCGCTGAAAAGCGCGCCATCCACCGGGGGGAGCGCAAGCCCAGCCCAGGCCGCCCAACTGGGCGAGGTGATGGCGTTTGTGCCGGATGAAAATTATCAACGCGCCACAAACTATGCGCTGGAGCTGGGCGCGGGCGCAAAGGCCGCCGCTGGGGATGGCCGAACCAAGGATGCGCACAAGAGCGCCTTCCGCACAATTGAGAATTTGGCGATTGCCTCCACTCAGCCCGCAGCAGGCTCCAGCCAGTTTGATGCGGAGAGCCGCCAGTTTCTCATTCGCTTCACCGCGCCGGTTTTGCCAGAAACGGTGATGCCCAATGTCTCGTTTGACCCGCCGCTGACCCAGACCAACCTTTACACGTATTGGGATGCGCCGGGCAAACAATTTGTCATCAACGGGTTGCCGTTTCAGCCTTCAACGCGCTACACGGTCAACATTGCCGGAAACGTGAGCGATAAATATGGCCAGGCGCTGGGCAAACCGAGCGTCGTCTCGTTTGTCACCGGCGCGGCCCGCCCGGTTGTAATTTTGGGCAGCGGCGCAGAAGTGGGCACGCTCAACGCCAGCCAGCCCGCGCTGGCGCAAGTGGGCTTTCGCAACATCACCAAGTTAGACTTTCAACTCTCGCGTCTGAGCGTGGACGATTTTTATGGCCTGACTGGCCAAAACGCATACCAGGCGCGGCAAACTTTTACACCCGGCCCCAACCAGTTGATGAGAACCTGGTCGGTCAATGTCTCGGCCAAACAGAATGAGCTGGCCAGCGCGGTTGTCCCCCTCACCGAGAATAGGGCCGCGCTGCCCACCGGCGTGTATTTCCTCACCATGGATGCGCCGGAGCTAAAAAACGTCAAAAACACGTATTTCCAGCCTGTGCGCCAAATTTTGGTGGTGAGCAACTATCAGGTCACGATGAAGCAAGCCCTGAACGAGACGCTGGTTTGGGCGACGGATTTGACAACCGGCGCGCCTGCGCCTAATTTGCCCGTGGCTTTGGTAGATAAAAACCGCAAGACGCTAGCCAACGTTGCCACCGGCGCAGATGGTGTGGCGGTGGCGAATGTGAGCTACGCGCTGGCCTACGAGGCGTTTTATGCCATCATTGGGCAGCCGGGCGCGAACAGTTTTGGCATTGGCTTCAGCCAGTGGACAAATGACATTGAGCCATACATGTTTGGCCTGAACGCAGATTACATCAACAACCCCGGCCAAACCCAATACAAAACCTATCTTTACACCGACCGCCCCATTTACCGCCCCGGCCAAACGGTCAACTTCAAGGGCATCATTCGCACAGATACCGACGCGCGATACAACATTGCCAGTGGTCTGACAGGCGTAACCGTGCAGGTGAGCAGCGACCGCGGGGCGAAGGTGTATTCGCAAACGGTGGCGGTAAACGGCAACGGCACGTTCAATGGCTCGTTTGCTTTGGCCGATGGCGCGGCGACGGGCTATTACGGCGTGGGTGTGTTATTCCCGGCCGGTTGCGCGCCCATGGATAAACCGCCAAAGCCCGACGATACCATCTGTCAGGGCGCAAATCTCTCCTTTCAGGTGGCGGCTTACCGCAAACCAGAGTTTGAGGTGAGCATGGCCCCCGCCAAAGTGGATTTGACTTCGGGCGAGATGGCGCAGGTGAACGTGCAAGCCAACGCTTATTTTGGCGGCAACATTGGCGGGGCAAAGGTAGATTGGACGATGACCGCCACGCCCTATTATTTTGACCGCTACGCCGACCGCACCGACCCCTTCCTCGGACGATATTCGTTTATTGACGCCGACTCGGTGTATCCGGTTTGGCCGCCGGTTCGCAAAGACACGGGCGTGTTTGCAAATGGCGTGGGCCAAACCGATGCGAACGGCAAGTTCGTTATTCCTGCGCCGGTGGATTTGAGCAAGAGCGAGACAAGTTTGTCGCTGGACTTTAGCGCAAACGTGACCGACCTGAACGACCAGACGGTCAGCGCCAATACAAACGCCATTGCCCACAAAGGCCCGTTTTACTTTGGCATTGCGCCAGAGGATTACGTGCTGAGCGCGGGCAAAATGCTCACCGCGCACGTTGTGGCGGTGGATTGGAACGGCAAGCCAATGACCGGGCAAACCGGCGCGGTTGCGTTGTATCGCCGCGAGTGGAAGCTGACGTACGGCGTAAACGAGTTTGGCGAGAACGGCCCGCGCTGGGTGCCCCAAGACATCAAGCTGACCGAGAATCCCATCACCACCGATGCGAATGGCCGCGCCGCGAGCAGCTTTGTGCTTGCTGAGGGCGGCGAATACCGCGTGGTGGTTACCAGCGGCGCGGTGAAGGCCGCGAACGTTATTTGGGTCACCAACTCTGGCGCGTTTTTGAGCTGGCGGCGCGATGACAGCAACCGCATCAGCCTGCGGCCAGACAAAACCGAATACAAGGTGGGCGAGACGGCCAGAGTGCTGGTGCCATCGCCATTTACCGGCACGGTGAACGCGCTGATGACAATTGAGCGCGGAGACATCATCCAGCAAAAAGTGGTTCAGCTCAAGAGTAACAACGAGACGCTGGAAATTCCAATCACCCAGGATTTTGCGCCCAACGCGTTTGTGTCTTTGGTTTTGGCGAAGGGCGC
>Ga0154020_10001342_pt1 | contig 30401 bp, 26 predicted proteins | sample Klosneuvirus_201_FD_109709 | JGI IMG/M metagenome (GOLD analysis project Ga0154020, IMG submission 109709) | Active sludge microbial communities from wastewater, Klosterneuburg, Austria - Klosneuvirus_20160825_MG | ecosystem: Engineered > WWTP > Aerobic digester > Activated sludge | place...
ATGTAAGGCGTGCAAGCGCTTCAGTCGAGCCGTACTAATCGCCCGTGAAGTTTGATCTCTCCCCATTATTTTTGGTTTTCGGTTGCCTTCCCAGGCACATCATCCCTCCCTTCGCTTGTTAATTAGCCAAATATTTTGGCTGGCGACTAGCGCGCAGGGGCCACACCCGTTCCCATTCCGAACACGGTAGTTAAGCCCTGTAGCGTCGATGGTACTTCGACTGCGAGGTCGTGGGAGAGTAGACCGTCGTCAGCCACCCCATTGAAGCCCGAGTGTCCGCAAGGATGCTCGGGCTTCTTGGTTTAGCCGTGAGTTCTGAGTCCTGAGTCGTGAGAGAGAGCCCCTCGACAGGTCGCTCGCTCCTCAGGACTCAAGACTCATGACTCACCTCTACCAGACTATCTTCCCCCATGCCCAAGACCGGACGCATTGCCCTCGCCGGCCGACCCAATGTCGGCAAGTCCTCCCTCCTCAACGCCATCCTCGGCACCCCCCTCGCCATGGTCTCCCCCAAGGCGCAGGCGACCAGGATTCCCGTGACCGGGATCCACACCGAGGACGACGTCCAGATGATCTTCGAGGACCTTCCTGGGCTCCTCGATCCCGCCTACCTCATGCAGTCGTCGATGCGCCACATGGCCCTCGAGCTGCTGCCCAAGGTGGACGTGATTCTGCACCTCCACCCGGCCGACGAGGGCGACCATCCGGATTTCGCCTCCCTGGTGCCTGATGCGCCACCGTTCACCGCGCCGATACTCAAGGTCCTGACCAAGGGTGATCTGGTGAGCGGCCCGAGGCGGACCGAACTGATGAAGAGCGTCGTCGTCACCGAGATCGGTCGGCCGGCCTCCATCAAGGCGCTGCTCGCCGCGATCACCCCGCTGCTCCCCGAGGCACCGTTCAGCCACGACCCCGACGACATCGGGACCCAGCCGGTCCGCTTCTTCGTCGGCGAGTATCTGCGGGAGGCGGCCTTCCAGGAATTGGGTGACGAAGTTCCCTATTCCTTTGCGGCCGAGGTGGACGAGTTCCGCGAAACGCCGCCGCCAGTGTACATTCGGGCGACGCTCTACGTGGAAAGGGAGTCGCAAAAGGGGATCGTGATCGGCAAGCAGGGGGCGACGCTGAAGAAGATCGGCGCCCATGCGCGCCAGCGACTCGAGACCCTCCTCGGCGAAAAGGTGTATCTCGAAACGTGGGTCAAGGTGCTGCCCAAGTGGCGCCGATCGCCCACGGCACTCACCCGATTTGGTTTTCCCGTTCCCGACCCGGAGATCCGCTGATGCCGCTCGCGCCGGAACTCCTCGATCTCCTCGTCTGCCCGAAGTGCAAGGGCGACCTGGTCCATCGGGTCGAGCCCGTGGAGTCGCTGGTCTGTACTGCCTGTCGCCTGGTGTTCGCGGTCGAGGATGACATCCCGATCATGTTGCTCGACGAAGCCACCCCTCTCGACTGAACCCCTGTGCCCCCACTTGAAGAACTGCGCACCGCCGCTGCAGGCCGGGCCGCGGCGCTGGAAGCCGATTTCACCGGTACCGAACATCTCCTGCTCGCCTGGCTCGACACCGCCACCGGCCCGCTCGCCGAGGCCGTCGCCGGCGCAGGGCTGACCCCCGACACGCTGCTCGCGCTGATGGCGAGTGGCAGCAAGGGTCGCCGCCGCGGCGGTGGGGTCCCGACCGGCGAGCCTGGTGGGCTCTCCTCACAAGCGCAGCGGGTCATGGACCTGGCGACGGAGCAGGCGACCGCCGCCGGGCGCGAGGAGGCAACACCCGACGACCTCTTCCTCGCGATGATCCACGAGCCCCGTGGGGTCGTGGCGCGGGCGCTCACGGAGCATCAGCTCAAGCCGTCCAAGCTTCGCGCCCTGGTGCGCGCCGACGCGCCAAAGCCGCGTCGCGACCCAGCCGAAGCAGACGCGAAGGCGGCCGAACGCGCCGCCGAGAAGGCCGCGCGGAAGGCGGCCCGTGAGGCGCAGCCCAAGCCGGAACGATCGGCAGCCCCCGAGGCCCAGGCCGGCCGACCGGAACGCGCCCCCAAGCCCGAGCCCCGCCGCGGGCGAGATCCCGAGATCGACGACATTCCAGAGCCGCGCCCGCCGGTTCGCCCGAAGCTGACCCCGCCCCCCAAGGTGGCGGCGGTGGTCGAGGCGCCCACACCACGCAAGTTCGGCCTGCTGACGCCCCTGTACCTCGCAGTGCCGGTCGCCATCTGGATGCACCTGACGCACGTCGAGCCGCTCGCGGTGTTCATCACCGCCTGCCTCGCGGTGCTGCCACTGGCCGGGCTGATGGGGAAGGCCACGGAGCACCTCGCCGAACGCACCGGTCCGGCACTCGGCGGTCTCCTCAACGCCACCTTCGGCAACGCGGCCGAGCTGATCATCGCGCTCGCGGCACTTCGCGCTGGCTACGTCGAGCTGGTCAAGGCATCCATCACCGGCTCGATCCTCGGGAACCTGCTGCTCATCCTGGGCCTGTCGCTGCTCGCGGGCGGTACCCGGAAGCCGATGCTGGCGTTCAACCGCACCAATGCCGGGATGAGTTCGGCGATGCTGGCGCTGGCGGTCGCCGGGATGGTCTTCCCGGCACTCTTCCACGCGACCCACCCCGATGCGGCGCTGCTGGTCGAGCTGCACCTCTCCGAGGCGGTCGCCACGATTCTCGCGATCACCTACCTGTTCTCGCTGCTCTTCGTGTTGCGCACCCACCGTCCGCTCTTCGGCGGGGCGAGCCACGCGATCGAGGGCAAGGCCTGGGGCGTCGGCCTCGCGCTCGGTGTGCTTGGCCTGGCCACCGTCGGGGTCGCGGTCATGTCGGAGATCCTGGTCCACGCGGTCGGCCCGGTGACCGCCTCGTTCGGCGTCTCGCAGGCGTTCCTCGGCCTGATCGTGATCCCCGTGATCGGCAACGCGGCGGAGCATGCGACGGCGATCGTCGTGGCCCGGAAGGGCAACACCGATCTCGCCTTCCAGATCGCCCTCGGCTCGAGCACCCAAATCGCGCTGCTGGTGGCGCCCATTCTTGTCTTTGCCGGTGCCTTCATGGGCGTGGCCGGCATGAATCTGGTTTTCCCGGCCTTCGAGGTGATGGCGCTCTCGGTGGCGGTGATCGTCTCCGCGATCATCACGCTCGACGGCGAGTCGCACTGGTTCGAGGGCGTGCAGTTGCTGGCCCTCTATGCCATGCTCGGCGCGGCCGCGTGGTTCATTTGACGGGCTCCGCGCGATCGGATACGTTGGGGAACCTGAACACCTTCGCCTCGGAGTAACCGCGTGCCGCTGCCGCGTCGCACGATTCTCTATTGTGGCTCCGCCGACCGTCCCATCCCGGATCTGATCCGGCGCTGGGTGGAGACGACGGGGTTCGAGGTGGAGGAGAGTGACTCGCCGACCGAGATCGAAGCCCGGATCCTCCGGGGCCGCGGGGCGCTGCTGATCGTCGACGACGATCCGGCCCACGCCGATCGCGAGGAGATGGTGCGGCGTCTCAAGGGCGATCCCTTCACGGCGATCGTCCCGGTGACCATCCTCTCGGGGAGTCACGACGCCGAGCGGGTTGCCCATTGGTACCTGGCCGGTGCCGACGAGATCCTGACGCCGCTCTTCGCCCCCGGGGAACAACGGGCCCGGCTCGGTGCCCTGATGGCACGCACGGAGCGAAACGTCGGCGTCCATCCGTCTACGCGGTTGCCGGGCACCATCGAGATCGAGCGGGAGTTCCGCCGTCGCCTCGACGCCGCCGCCGGGTTTGCGGTCTGCTATGCCGACCTGGATCATTTCAAGGAGTTCAACGACCGATACAGCTATTACGACGGTGACCGGGTCATCTTCGTACTGTCGCGGATTCTCCATGACGTGGTGCGGGGCATGGTGGGATCGGAGGGCTTCGTCGGGCACATCGGCGGCGACGACTTCATTTTCGTGGTGCCGCTCGCCGCCCACGCCGAGATCTGCACCGAAATTCTCGCGGTGTTCGACGCGCTCGTGCCGCTGCAGTACAGCGAGCAGGATCGGCGCGCCGGCTACTTCTTCGGGAAGGATCGCCGCGGCCAGTTGCACCGGGTGCCGCTCATGACGCTCTCGATCGGCGTGGTGACGAACGCCCACCGCACGTTCACGCATCCGGCCCAAGTCAGCGAACTGGCGACCGAGATGAAGAGCTATGCCAAGACGCTCCCTGGCTCGGTCTATGTCGTGGACCGGCGCCACAGCGATTACGACATCCGCAGCGGGCCCGGTGGTCGAGATGCCCGCGGCTCCTGAGGTCCCGAGGTTCCGATGAACGTCACCTGTCCGCAGTGCGCTTCCGTCTTTCGCGTCGATCCCGCCAAGGTCCCCGAGCAGGGCGTGCGTGCCCGCTGCTCCGTATGCGGCGGCCTGATCGGGGTGCGACGCCCCGCCGTGAACGCCCCGGTGATTCCGCCGTTCGACGTCCCGAACGCCATGGCCGAGGTCGTGGCGCCCGCGGCGCCGGCCGCCACGATCGCGGCACCGCCGCCACCCCCGCCGCCGCCGGTGGTCGAACTGCCGGCGACGCCGATGGAACCGATCGCGCCCAGCGACGTGGCAGTGGCCGAGACCTACGTCCCGGTGATGCCGCCGTCCGTGCCGTTTGCCGCGCTCCCGGTCGAAGCGCCACCACCTGCCGCCCCCACGCCGCCGACCTTCGAAGCGGCCCCGGCGCCCCAGGCGCCTGCTGGCCGCTTTGCGAATCCCTTCCTGCAGCAGGACCCCGCCACGCGAGCACGCCGGCTGGCACGGGCCCTGGTGTCGGACCTGGTGGTCTATCATCCCGAGAAGCGCCAGCGGGGCCTCGCCGACGGGACGCTGAAGGAGCTCTTCTCCGAGGAGATCCGGAAGAGTTGGGAGGAGTATTCCGAGCAGGTCGGTGAGGAGATCGCCTCGACCACGCCCTGGTTCACCGAGGCACTGAACGAGATCCTGGCGGAGGGGCGCCCACTCTTCGGTTGAGCGCGTCGCCGGCGTCGCCTGCAGCGCGGGGCGGCGTTATCTTGCAGTGCTGAGTCCGGGTCGTTTCCCGCCACCGGGCGGTGAAGCGGCCCGGTGTTGTCTCCGGTCCTGACGAGGGTGCCAAGATGGCCGATCTTTCCGAGCGCGCAGCGGGCTTGAAGCAGCGAGTCGTCGAACTACGAGACTTCCTTTGACGTCCCGAGGAAGACGGCCCGATTGAACGACCTCGAGTCCCGACAGGGCGACCCCGCCTTCTGGGCGGACTCGGAGCGCGCCCGGGAACTGGTGCAGGAGATCAAGACGCTGAAGGCCTGGATCACGCCGCACAGCGACCTCTCGGCGCGCGTGGACGATGCCGCCGGCATGCTCGAGCTGCTGGAAGTCGAGCCCGACGCGGCGATGGAAGCCGACATCGGCGTCGAACTCGACAAGATCGCCGCGGGCCTCGACAAGCTCGAGTTGCAGACCATGCTGCAGGGTCCCGACGACCAGCGTGACGCGTTGCTCACCATCCATCCGGGGGCCGGCGGCACCGAGTCGCAGGACTGGGCGCAGATGCTGATGCGGATGTATGTCCGTTGGGCCGAGCGGAAGGGCTTTGCGGTGAGCGTACTCGACCTGATGGAGGGCGAGGAGGCGGGCATCAAGTCGGCGACGATCGAGATCAAGGGCCAGTACGCCTACGGCTTCCTCAAGGCGGAGAAGGGCGTGCACCGGCTGGTGCGGATCTCGCCGTACGACTCGCAGGCGCGTCGGCACACGTCGTTCGCCTCGGTCTTCGTGTACCCGGACATCGATGACACCATCGTCGTCGACCTTCGCGACGAGGACATCAAGATGGATGTCTATCGCGCGTCGGGCGCCGGTGGTCAGCACATCAACAAGACGTCGTCGGCCGTGCGCCTGACCCACATCCCGACGGGCACGGTGGTGGCCTGTCAGCAGGAGCGCTCGCAGCACAAGAACAAGGACACGGCGATGAAGATGCTGCGCGCCGCGCTGTATGCGCTGAAGCTCGAGGAACAGGAGGCCGCCAAGGCGATGCTCGAGGCCACCAAGAGCGACAATTCCTGGGGCAACCAGATCCGTTCGTATGTGTTCCAGCCGTACACCATGGTCAACGACCACCGGACCGAGCTCAAGCTCTCGGACGTCCACGAAGTCATGGACGGCGACCTGGATGAGCTCATCGAGGCCTTCCTGAAGCGGAATGGAGAATCGGCAGCGTGAGTGACCACCTCCTGATCCGGGGCCACGTCGAAGAGGGGCGTCGCGCCAAGCGGGCGCAACTCGAGGCGCTCGGTATCGCGCCCTTCGCCTACGCCTTCGAGCGCACCGACGCCGCGGCCGCGGCCCTCGCGAAGTACGATGACAGCATGGGCGAGGACGGCCCCGAGGTGCGGGTTGCCGGCCGATTGGTGGCGCTGCGTGGGCAAGGGAAGACCATCTTCGCCCACCTCGAGGACGCGAGTGGGCGCATCCAGCTCTACTGTCGCCGTGATGCGTTGGCCGAGGCGTGGCCACTGCTCGAGCTGCTCGATCTCGACGACCACGTCGGCGTGCGCGGGCGGCTCTTCCGCACCCGCACCGGCGAGGTCACGATCGCCGTCGCCGAGGTGGTGCTGCTGGCCAAGAGCCTGCGTCCGTTGCCGCGCGGCAAGGTGGAAATGCTGGAGGACGGCACCACCGTGACGCATGGCGGCCTGACGGATCCGGAGGTCCGCTACCGGCAGCGCTACGCCGACTTTGCGGTCCACCCCGAGCTGCGCCAGACCTTTCGACTTCGCGCCCGGGTGATTGCGCACATCCGCCGCTTTCTCGATGACCGTGGCTTCCTCGAGGTCGAGACGCCGATCCTCCAGCCGCTCTACGGCGGAGCCTCGGCGCGGCCGTTCGTGACGCATCACAACGCCCTCGACATGCCACTCTACCTGCGCATCGCCGACGAGCTGTACCTCAAGCGGCTGATTGTCGGCGGCTTCGAGCGCGTGTACGAAATCGGCCACGACTTCCGCAACGAGGGGATGGACCGGACGCACAATCCCGAGTTCACCATGCTCGAGTGGTACATGGCATACGCCGACTACCACGACGTGCTGGCGATGTTCGAGGAGCTGCTTGCCGGGCTGGTGCAGGAGACGCTGGGGAGTCTGCAGCACGAGCGGCAGGGCGTGACGCTCGACTTCACGGCGCCCTACCGGCGGGTGTCGTTTGTTGAAGGAATCCGCGAGACATCAGGCGGCCTGGATGTGCTCGGCGACTCCGAGGCCACGCTGCGCGCCTTCCTGGTCAAGCGCGGGGAGCCTGCGGAATCGGCGGCCACCATGAGCGGTGGCAGGCTGCTCGACGAGGTGTTCAAGGTCACGCTCGAGCCGACGCTGGTGCAGCCGACCTTCGTAGTGGACTACCCGCTCGCGCTGTCGCCCCTCGCGAAGCCGCACCGCGCGGACCCGCGGCTCACCGAGCGCTTCGAGTTCTTCGTGCTGGGCCGGGAGATTGCCAACGCCTTCTCCGAGCTCAACGACCCCGACGACCAGCGTGGCCGCTTCGAGGACCAGGTGGCGCAACGTGCCGCCGGCGACGACGAGGCGCAGCAGTTCGACGCGGATTACATCCGGGCGCTCGAGTACGGCATGCCGCCCACCGGCGGCATCGGCGTCGGCATTGATCGCCTGGTGATGCTGCTCGCCGACGAAGCCTCCATCCGCGACGTGATCCTCTTCCCGGCCATGCGTCCCGAACAGGGCGTGCCCGGCTCCGCGGCCGCCGAGGACTGATGGCCACTGCCTGGTGGCCGACGGCGCTCGAGCGCAAGATCGCTGTCCGCTATTTGCGCGGTCAGCGCGGGACCCGGAGTGCCTCGCTCCAGACGCTGATTGCCACAGGCGGGATCGCCATCGGGGTGGCCGCCCTGATCGTGGTGCTCGGGGTGATGAACGGGCTGCGCAACGACCTCCGCGACCGCATCCTGGTCGCCGCGCCGCACCTGCGTGTCAACACGTATGGCGCCGGCCTGCGACTCGATGACTGGCAACGTCAGATCGAACGCATTCGCGCGGTGCCCGGCGTGCTCGAGACCGCGCCCGAGGTCAACACCCAGACCATCATCGTCAACACCGAAGACTATCCCGAGCCGGCCTCGGTCCTCGGCGTCGAACCGGGCGTGGGCAGCAGCGGTGTGGTGCGGATCGACTCGGTGATGGTGCAGGGGAATCTCGACTTCGTCCCCGTTGACAAGGAAGTCGATGCGGCGGTGGTGCTGGGATCCGCCCTCGCGGCACGCCTCTCCGCGTATCCGGGCGACCTCCTCAAGGTGATTCCTCCCACGGCCGGAAGAACGAGTCGCGCGCTCGGCGTCCCGACCAATATCACCTTCTGGACCGTCGAGGTGACCGGCATCTTCGAGACCGGGATGTACACCTACGACAACTCGTTCATGGTGATGGCACGCCGCGATGCGCAGCGTTTCGCCGGGCTCGACACGGCCGTCTCCGGCATCGCGGTGCGACTTGCCGATCCGTGGCAGGCGATTGTCATCGGACGGACCATCGACACCCTGCTCGGATACCCATACCGCACCACCGCGTGGCAGGAGCAGAACAAGACCCTCTTCGCCGCGCTCGAGCTCGAGAAGAAGGCGATGGCGCTGGTGATCTTCTTCATCATGGTGGTCGCGGCGTTCAACATCGTCGGGACACTCACCATGGTGGTCGCCTTCAAGACGCGGGAGATCGGCATCCTCCGCGCGATGGGCCTCACGTCGGCCGGGATCGGTCGGATCTTCCGTGCGCAGGGCACCGCCATCGGCGCCGTGGGGACCACCACCGGCCTGGTGCTCGGCCTGAGCCTCGCCACCGCCGTGGATCGCTGGCGGCTGATCCGGCTTGACCCCACCATCTACTTCATCGATCGGTTGCCGATCCGCACCGAGCCGCTGGACGTGCTGGTGGTGGTGGCCGTGTCGTTGGGCATCGCCATCCTGGCGACCATTCCTGCGTCGCGGCGTGCCGCGCAGCTGGAACCGGTCGAGGCGATTCGCGCCGAATGAGCCCGATCCTCGAGGCCACGCGCGTGGTGCGCTGTTTCACCGGCGGCGACGGCCGCGCCGTCGAAGTGCTGAGCGGCGCGTCGCTCTCGCTGGTGGCTGGCGAGTGCGTCGCGATCACTGGCGCGAGCGGCACCGGCAAGAGCACGCTGCTGCACCTGCTTGGCGCGCTGGACCGCCCTGACCAGGGCGAGGTCCAGCTCGAAGGGGTGCCCTTCGCCAGGCTGAGCGCCGACGCGCTCGCTGATGTGCGCAACAGGCGGATCGGATTCGTCTTTCAGTTCCATCATCTGTTGCGCGACTTCACTGCCACCGAGAACGTCATGATGCCGCTCCTGATCGCCGGAATCGCGGAGGCCGAAGCCCGGCAGCGCGCCACCGACGAGTTGGCCCGGGTCGGGCTCGCGGCGCGTGCGGTCTCCCGCGTGACCGTCCTCTCGGGGGGCGAACAGCAGCGCGTGGCGCTGGCGCGCGCCCTCGTGCATCGGCCGGCGGTGTTGCTGGCCGATGAGCCGACCGGCAACCTCGACGCGCCGACTGCCGCCCGGATGCACGATCTCCTCCTCGGGGCGGCCCGCGAGGCCGGCGCGGCCGTCGTGCTCGTGACGCACAGTCGCGCGCTCGCGTCGCTCGCCGACCGGGTGCTTGCCCTCGATGGCGGGCTCCTCCGTGCCGCCGACCACCTTGAGGCGCTGGCGTGACCCACTGCGAGGCCTGCCACCAGCGGGAGGCCGTGGTCCACCTCACTCAGGCGGAGGGGGGCCAGGTCCGGACCCTCCATCTCTGCAGCAAGTGCGCGGCGGAGCGTGGGGTGGCCACCGAGACCGAGGCGATCGACACCCCCCTCGGCGCCTTCCTCGCGGCGATGGGGAGCGCCGGGCCGATGCTGGCCGCCGCGTCCGCGACGGCTGAGCACTGTCCGGCCTGTGATGCGACGCTGGCGGACTTCCAGGCATCAGGTCGGCTGGGATGCCCGACCTGCTGGGAAACCTTCGAGCGCCCCCTTCGTGACCTGCTCCGTCGAGTGCACGGTGCCACCCGCCATGTGGGCGAGATCCCCCCGACGGCCACCGGAGTGCCCGGCGTTTCGACCGTGGCCCAGCAGCGCGACCGCTTGAAGGCGGCTCTCGCCGCTGCCATTGCGGCGGAGCGGTTCGAGGAGGCCGCGGAGGTCCGGGACCGGCTGCACGCCCTGGGGGACGAATCGTGACCATCCGACCCCTGCTCCCCGACGGGGAACTCCCCTGGCTCGACGCCTCGGGCCCCGATGCGGGGTTGATCGTCTCCACCCGGGTCCGGTTGGCCCGCAACCTTGCCGGACGCCCGTTCTGGGGCCGCAATTCGCCGCTGGACCGCGAGAGCGTGATCCGCCTCACGGAGGGCGCTGCGGCGGAATCGAGCGGCCTGGCCGGTGCGCGGATGCTCCGCGTCGATGGGCTCTCCCGGCGCGATCGGCAATGGCTCCACGAGGGCCAGCTGATCTCGCGGGAACTGGCCGGCCTCGACCCCACCGGACGGGTCCGCTCCGGTGCCGCCCTGCTCCTCGGCCGGACTGCCTCGGTGATGCTGAACGAGGAGGATCATCTCCGGCTTCAGGCCTTCCGGTCGGGCTTTGCACTCGCCGCGACGCACGCCGATGTGGCAGTGGCCGAGGCCGAGTTGGGGGGGCGCCTTTCCTTCGCCTTCCACCCCGAGTTCGGCTATCTTACGAGCTGCCCGACGAACGTCGGAACGGGGCTTCGGGCCTCGGTTCTGATCCACCTGCCGGCCCTCGTCCTGACGCGTGAAGTGGCCAAGGTCCTGCATGGATTGGGACAGGTGGGGCTGACCCATCGGGGGCTGTCGGGGGAGGGGAGCGAGGTGCTGGGGAACCTCTTCCAGCTCTCGAACCAGACCACGCTGGGCAAGTCGGAAGCGGAGCTGCTGGAGCACCTGGCCCAGTTGGTCCGCCAGGTCATGGAGTACGAGTCCCGGGCGCGTGCCGTGCTGTGGCGCGATGCCCCGGCGGCCCTGGAAGACCAGGTGTGGCGCGCGTGGGCGCTCTTGCGGCACGCTCGCATGCTCGGCTTTGAGGAAACCGTCAACCTGCTGAGCGGCGTCCGACTCGGGGTCGGAATGGGAATGCTCCCTGATGTGACACTGTCAACATTGAACCGACTCCTGGTGCTGGCGCAGCCCGCGCACGTCGCCCAGGATGCGGATACCGGCCTCGATGACGAGGCCCTGCCGGTGCACCGTGCGACTCTGGTGCGCCGGCTGCTTGCGGAGAAAGGGGAAGGCGCATGAACGGGTACAACTTCACCGACCGAGTGCGGAAGGTGCTCCAGATGGCTCGCGAGGAGGCGGCTCGCCTGCATCACGAGTATGTCGGCACCGAGCACATCCTGTTGGGCCTGATTCGCGAGGGCGAGGGGGTGGCGGCCGCCGTGCTGACCAACCTCGGCGTCGAGCTCGAGGACGTCCAGCAGAAGATCGAGGAGACGGTGAAGAAGGGGAAAGCGGCCTCGGCGGCCGGTCCCGAGCTGCCGTACACCTCGCGCGCCAAGAAGGTGCTCGAGCTGGCGATGGTCGAGGCGCGCGAGTTGAACCACTCCTACGTCGGCACCGAGCACCTGCTGCTCGGTCTCCTCAAGGAGGAGAAGGGAATCGCCGCGCAGGTGCTGACCGACGCGGGCATCTCGCTGGAGCAGGCGCGCGCCGAAACGCTGCGCCTCCTCGGCAGCGACCTCCCCGCCGCGCCGTCGGCGTCGGCGGCGCCACCGGCCGGTCCGCAAAGTGTGCCGCCGAAGGGCGACAAGAAGTCCAAGACGCCCGCCCTCGACCACTTCTGTCGTGACCTGACCGCGCTCGCCGCCGAAGGGGCCCTTGATCCGACCATCGGTCGCGCCAAGGAGATCGAGCGGGTGATGGAAATTCTCGCGCGCCGGAAGAAGAACAACCCGGTGCTGATCGGCGAGCCCGGCGTCGGCAAGACCGCGATCGTCGAGGGGCTCGCGCTCCTCGTGGCGAACGGGACCTGTCCCGATGTCCTCCGTGATCATCGCGTGCTGTCGCTCGACATGGCGGCGGTCATCGCGGGCACCAAGTATCGCGGCCAGTTCGAGGAGCGGCTCAAGGCCGTGATGAACGAGATCGCGCAGAGCAAGAACGTGATCCTCTTCATCGACGAGCTGCACACGCTGGTCGGGGCCGGCGCGGCGGAGGGGGCGATCGACGCCTCCAACATGCTGAAGCCCGCGCTGGCTCGTGGCGAGCTGCAGTGCGTCGGCGCGTCCACGCTCAACGAGTATCGCAAGTACATCGAGAAGGACGGCGCGCTGGAGCGTCGTTTCCAGACCGTCGTCGTGGAGCCGCCTTCGATCGACGAGACGGTCGAGATCCTCAAGGGGCTCCGCAGCAAGTACGAGGACCACCACCGGATCACCATCCCGGACGCGACGCTGCGCGCCGCGGCGGAGCTGTCGGAGCGCTACATCACCGACCGGTTCCTGCCGGACAAGGCGATCGACGTGATCGACGAGGCCGGCGCGCGTGCGCGGCTGGCATCGCAGCATCCGCCCGCCGAGGTGGGCGCGCTCAAGCTGCAGCTCGACCAGGTCACGGTTGAGAAGGAAGAGGCCGTCCGCGACCAGAACTTCGAGAAGGCCGCCGCGCTGCGCGATCGCGAGCGCGACCTCCAGCAGCAGATCCGCCAGGTGCAGGAAGACTGGGAGCGCGAACGGCAGACCATGCGGCCGATCATCGACGAGGAGGCCATCTCCTTCATCGTCGGTCGCTGGACGGGCATCCCGGTGACGCGCATCGCCGAGGCCGAGGCGTCGCGCCTGCTCCGGATGGAGGACGAGTTGCACGCGTCCGTCATCGGGCAGGACGAGGCGATCAAGGCCGTGTCGCGTGCCATTCGGCGCTCGCGCGCGGGGCTCAAGGATCCGAACCGTCCGATCGGCTCGTTCATCTTCTCGGGGCCCACGGGCGTCGGCAAGACCGAGCTCGCCCGGTCGCTCGCCAAGTTCCTCTTCTCCGATCCCTCGGCGTTCATCCGCGTCGACATGTCGGAGTACATGGAGAAGTTCTCGGTGTCGCGCCTCATCGGCGCGCCCCCGGGGTACGTCGGCTACGAGGAGTCGGGGACGCTGACCAAGGCGGTCCGCCGCAAGCCGTACTCGGTGGTGCTGCTCGACGAGATCGAGAAGGCCCATCCGGACGTCTTCAACATCCTGCTGCAGGTGCTCGACGAAGGGCACCTCACCGACAACTATGGTCGCGTGATCGACTTCAAGAACACCGTCGTGATCATGACCTCCAACGTCGGCGCGCGCGACATCATGCAGGGGAAGTCGCTCGGCTTCCACGCGGCCGATGGTGCCCAGACGTTTGCGAAGATGGCCGAGACGGTGAAGGAGGAGATCGGGAAGGTGTTCAACCCCGAGTTCCTCAACCGGCTCGATGACGTGATCGTCTTCCATCCGCTCGGGAAGGAACACATCGCCAAGATCGTCACCGTGCTGCTCAAGGACGTCATGCGGCGCCTCGGCGACGAGGTCCGGCTCACGCCCGCAGCGATCGACTTCCTGGTGGACCATGGCTACGACCAGGCCTACGGCGCGCGCCCCCTCAAGCGGGCCATCCAGCGCTACATCGAGGATCCGCTCAGCGAGCGCATTCTCGCGGCCGACTTCGTGCCTGGTGACGAAATCGAGGTGGACGTGGCCCCCGAAGGGGACAAGCTGGCCTTCCGGGCCCTCACCGGGAGCAAGGCCTGAGCCCGATCTCGATGCTCCGACGCGCGGGACTCGCCGCGGCCGCCGCGCTCGCCCTGAGCGCCACGCCCGCGCAGGCGCAGGACCCGCAGGACCTGCCACCGGTGGACTCGCTGCTGGTCGAGGGCAACGTCCGCAACCGCACCGACCAGATCCTCGCGGTGGCCGGACTGGCCAAGGGCGCGATCATCACCTGGCGCGACATCCAGCGCGCCATCTCGGTCCTCTACCGGACCGGGCAGTTCGATCGCGTCGAGGTCGAACAGCGCGAGGGCGAGGAGGTCCTGATCCTCGCGATCGTCGTCGTCGAACGGCCGTTGCTCCGCTCGTGGACCCTCGAGGGCCCCGAGAAGCTGCCGCCGCGCATGTCTCGCGAGTTGATTCGCCTCGCGATCGGCCAGCCCATCGAACGGGTGGCCGCTGCGCGTGCGCGGTACCAGATCGACTCGATGTACCACAAGCAGGGGTACTACACCGCCTCGGTCACCATGAAGGAAACCAAGACGGAAGACGGCGGCGTGGCGCTCGCCTTCACCGTCGACGAGGGGAACCGCGTCGCGATCGCCCGGGTCGAGGTCGAGGGCAACACGGCGATGCCGACCAAGGAGATGGTCGGCGCGATGGCCACCAAGCCCGAGGGCTTCTGGTGGTTCCGCTCCGGCGAATACAACGAGCGTGAGCTCGAGCTCGACCTGCGGGAGCGCCTGCCGCGCTGGTACGGCGACCGCGGGATGATCGACTTCCAGGTGGTCGGTGACACGATCATCGACGAACTCGACAACGGGAAGGCCACGCTCAAGCTCAAGGTCGAAGAGGGCGACGTCTACACGGTCGGCACCTTCGAGATCCTCGGCAACCGTCGCTACTCGCTCGATGAACTCTCGCAGGGCTTCCCGTTCGGCCTGCCAGGGCAGGTCGGCACGGGCCAGGTGCTCGGCGGCGTGTTCAATCGCAGCGAGTGGGAGAAGATCACGGCCAAGGTGCAGGAGACCTACTCCAACGCCGGCTACATCACGGCCCAGGTCGAGCCCGAACAGGCCGCGCGCACGCTCCCCGACGGGAAGAAGGTGCTCGACCTCCGGTGGCGGATTCAGGAAGGTGCGCCGGCGACGGTGGCGAAGGTCAACATCGTCGGCAACGAGGTGACCCACGAGCGGGTCATCCGTGAGGCGATCGTCATCCTCCCGGGTCAGCTCTTCAGCCGCGACGCGCTGATGCGGTCGTACCAGAACATCTCCAACCTCGGATACTTCGAGGAGCTGCCGAATCCCGACGTCGATTTCTCCGACAACGGGGTCGACGTGACCATCACGTTCCGGGTGACCGAGAAGCGGACCGGCAACATCAACTTCGGCGCCTCGGTCGGGCAGGGCACCGGGTTGGGCGGCTTCCTCGGCCTCGAGGAGCCCAACCTCTTCGGGCGCGGCAAGCGGGGTCGGTTGCAGTGGCAGTTCGGCCGCAACATCAACGACTTCTCGCTGTCGTACTCCGATCCGAACATCAAGGAGAGCAACGTCTCCGGCACGCTGACGGTGTACAACTCCCGGCAGCGGTACGTGATCGGCGACCTCGGCCGGCAGCAGCAGGAGGGAGCCTCGCTCCAGCTCGGCCTGCCGTTTCTCGGGTCGCGCGTGTCGCGTGTCTTTGCCTCCTACGGCTTCCAGCGGATCCGCTATTCCGAGGGCTCGCTCGACCTGCAGTCGCGTTTCCAGTGCGCCCCCTGCTCGCGCTCGACGCTGGGCCTCTCCTTCCTCCGCGAGACTCGGGTCGGCTTGCCGTTCCCGATCGCCGGCTCGATGGTGCAGGTCGGCATCGAGCAGAACGGTGGCCCGCTCGGCGGCACCGGCGACTACCAGAAGCTCGACCTCGACACCCGCTGGTATGCACCCCTGGGCCGTCTCGGCGGCACGCCGGGCTCCCTCAGCGGCGGCGTCCAGTTCACGCTCGGGGTGACCGCCAAGTCGGGCTTCATCTTCGGCAATCCGGGCGGCTTCTTCACCCAGCTCTACTCGCTGGGCGGCGTCCAGTTCGGCATCCCGCTGCGTGGCTACAGCGAGTTCTCGATCACGCCCAACGGCTTCGACGCCCTGGCCGGCGGCCAGCGCGCCAGCGCCGACGGCTTCGGCAAGGCCTACGCGGCCTTCACCGTCGAGGCCGGCGCCCGGGTGTCGCAGGCGCTCTACCTCAGCACCTTCCTCGATGCCGGCAACGTCTACCGCAGTGTGCGCCAGTACGACCCCACTCGTCTCTATCGAGGCGCCGGGGTGGGCGTGGCGTTAATTTCCCCGCTTGGCCCGATCGGGGTCGACCTCGGCTACGGCTTCGACAAGCTCGATGTCCAGGGTCGCCCGGCGCCAGGGTTCCAGATCCATTTCCGACTCGGCAACTTCTTCTAGTGGCCGACCTCAACCGGCAGCACGCCAAGGATGTCCCGATGATCCGTGTTGGATTCCCGACCCGCGCCCTGATCCTCCCGATGGCCCTCCTGCTTGCGGCGACGCCGGCGGCGGCCCAGACCCTGACCGGCTGCAAGGTCGCGTACGTCAATGGCCAGACGGTGCTGGTGCAGACGCCCGGCTACCTGCAGGCCGACTCGATCTGGAAGCGCGAGATGCAGGTCTATCAGACCGAGATCGTGCAGATGCAGAATGCGCTGCAGACCGCCGCGGCCAAGTTCGAGGAGACGTCGGTGATGCTCTCGGCCACCAATCGGGCGGCCGAGCGGAAGAAGCTGGGCGACCAGCAGGATGCCCTCGAGCGCCGACAGGACGAGATCTCGAACAAGGCGGCCGAGCGGCGTCAGCAGCTGGTCGAGCCGATCGAGCAGCGCATCACCGCGGTCATCGAGGGGATCCGCGCCGAAAACAATTGCGCGATGATCTTCGACGTCGGCGTGCAGGCGAACGCGGTGCTCGCGGCCGACAAGTCGCTCGACCTCACCGCCAAGGTGATTGAACGCCTCCGCGGCGCGGCGGCGGCGCCGGCGGCTGGGAAGCCCTGAGCCTCCCGGGCGACGGTGCGTTGACAGCACAGGCGGTCGCCGACTCGGTCGGTGGCCGCCTGTATGGTCACGGGGGCGTGCCGCTGCGGCGCCTCCGGTCGTTGGAGCGCGCCGACGCGGACGCGCTCGCCGTCTGTGTCGGCCCTCGGTACGTGGAGGCCCTGGCTGAGTCGCGGGCCGGGGCGGTGCTGTTGCCCGAATCGTTGCGTGACAGTGCCGGTCCGACCACCCGCATCGTGGTGGCCGATCCGGCCAAGGCGCTGTACGACGCGGCGCGGCTGCTGCACCCTGCGCCGTTCGCGAACCCCGCGTTCGACCCGACGGCGCGAATCGGCGCAGGCACCACGATCGGCGACACGCCGCGGATCGGCGCCTATGCCGTGATCGGACGCCACGTGCGCATCGGGCATCGGGTCACCATCGCGCCGCACGTGGTGATCGAGGATGGCGCGGTGATCGGCGACGACGTCCGCCTCGATGCGCGGGTGGTGATTCACCAGGGCGCCGTCCTCGGCGATCGCGTCTGGTGCAAGGCCGGCGCCGTCATCGCGGGAGAGGGCTTTGGCTTTACCTCCACGCGCGAAGGGCACCGACGCAGCCCGCAGGTTGGCGGGTGCATCCTCGGTGAGGACGTCGAGGTCGGATCGGGAAGCTGCGTGGATCGCGGCTCCCTGGATGACACCGTGATCGGCCGCGGCACCAAGATCGACAACCTCGTCCATATCGGGCACAACGTGCGCATTGGCGAGGCGTGTCTCGTGGTCGCGGGTGTCGGCATCTCCGGCAGCACCATCGTCGGTGATCGCGTCGTGCTCGCGGGGCAGGCGGGGATTGCCGGCCACCTGACCATCGGCAACGACGCGCGCATCGGGGCGCAGGCTGGCGTCATCTCCTCCATCGCCGCCGGTGAATCGGTTTCCGGCTACCCCGCCAGACCGCATCGGGATTTCCTGCGGGCCATGGCGTCCCTTTATCGATTGACTCCGCACGTCGCAGCGCTCGAGGCGCTCCTGACGAAGGCAAAGGAGCAGGACAATGGCTAGGCGTACCCTCGCGGCGACCACCTCGCGCTCCGGCGTCGGACTGCACACCGGTGCACAGACGACGGTCCACCTGGCGCCGGGAGCGCCGGGACTCGGGATACGCTTTCAGCGGGCCGATCTGCCGGGCCAGCCGATGGTGTCGGCTCGCGTCGCCCAGGTCGATGCCACGGAGCGGCGCACGGGTCTCGCGGATGGTGCGACCTCCGTGCAGACGGTCGAGCACCTGCTGGCCGCGCTCTTCGCCCTGCAGGTGGACGACTGCCTCATCACACTCGATGGCCCCGAACCGCCAATCCTCGACGGCTCCTTCCGCCCGTGGCTCGAGCTCATCGAGGCCGTCGGCGTGGAGGAGCGCGAGGGGGAGCCGGCCGTGGTGCGCGTGACCACGCCATTCACCGTCGAGGAAGGCGACGCACGGTACGTGGTCGCGCCGGCTGCGGGCTTCCAGGTCACTGCGACCATCGAGTGGCCGCATCCCGTGATCGGACGGCAGTCGGCGTCGTTCCTCGTCACCCCCGATGTCTTCCGCCAGGAGATTGCCCCGGCGCGGACCTTCGGCTTCCTCCACGAGGTGGCCGCATTGCAGGCGCGTGGCCTGCTGCAGGGCGCCTCCCCCGAGGTGGCCGTGGTCCTTTCCGAGGACGGCATCGCCTCGGGCACGCTGCACTGGCCTGATGAATTCGTGCGCCACAAGATCGGCGACATCATCGGCGACCTCTCCCTGCTCGGTGCCCGTCTCGAAGCGCACATCATCGCGGAGCGGCCAAGTCACCAGGGCAACGTCGCACTGGCCCGCGCGCTGGCACGGCTGGCCGCTCGCAGCGACGCGACCCGGGTGGACGTCACCCGGATCATGGACGTGCTGCCGCATCGCTATCCCTTCCTCCTCGTCGATCGCGTGCTCGAGATCGAGCCGGAGAAGCGGCTGGTGGGGATCAAGAACGTGACCATCAACGAGTCGTTCTTCCAGGGCCACTTCCCGGGCCACCCGATCATGCCCGGGGTCCTGATCATCGAGGGCATGGCGCAGGCCGGCGGCATGCTGCTGATGGATCACTTCGACGATCCCGGCTCCAAGGTGGTGTATTTCGTGTCGCTCGACGGCGTGAAGTTCCGCCGACCCGTGGTGCCCGGCGATCAGCTGCGCTACGAGCTCGAGATGCTCCAGTTCAGGGGACGACGCTGCCGCATGCGCGGCGAGGCATACGTCGATGGCGTGCTCGTCTGCGAGGCGGAGATGATGGCCCAGGTGGTGGATCGATGAGCCTCCGCATCCATCCCACGGTGATCGTGGACCCGTCCGCCACGATCGGCCAGGACGTCGAGATCGGGCCGTTCGCCATCATCGGCCCCAACGTGACGATCGGCGACGGCTGTCGCATCGCCGCGCGCGCCACGCTGGAGCGCAACGTGCGCCTGGGCGATGGCGTGCAGGTCGGCAGCGGCGTCATCCTCGGGGGTGCACCGCAGGACCTCAAGTACCGTGACGAGATGACCTGGGTCGAGATCGGTGATGGCACCATCATCCGGGAGTACTCCACGGTGAACCGGGGCACGGCCGCCTCGGGTCGCACGGTGGTCGGGCGGCAGTGCTTCATCATGACGTACGTGCACGTCGCCCACGACTGCATCGTGGGCGATGGCGTGGCCATCGCCAACGGCACCCAGCTCGCGGGGCATGTCACCATCCAGGATCGTGCGGCCCTGTCGGGCCTCGTGGCGGTGCATCAATTCACCACCATTGGCGCCCACGCCTTCATCGGCGGCGCCACCCGCGTGAGCCAGGACATTCCGCCGTACGTGAAGGCGGTCGGCAATCCGGTGGAGCTCTATGGCCTGAACTCGATCGGGCTCCAGCGTTCCGGCTTTCCGCCGGAGACCATCGCGGCGCTGAAGCGCGCCTATCGCCTCTTCTTCAACTCCGACTTCAACCTCGGTCAGGCGCTCGAGCGCGCGCGCGCCGACCTGCCGCCGCTCCCCGAAGTGCAGCGATTCGTCGAGTTCGTGTCGATGTCGCAGCGGGGCGTGCCGGCGTGAGCACGCCGCTGCCGGTTGGCGTCGTCGGTGTCGGCGCCCTCGGGCGGCACCACGCGCGACACTACGCCACCATGCACGGCGCCTCGCTGGTCGGCGTCTACGACGCCAATCCGGCCCAGGCGGCCAAGGTGGCCGAGGAAGTCGGCACCCGCGCGTTCGCCGATCTCGATGACCTGCTCCAGGCCGTGCGCGCCGTCTCCGTGGCCGTGCCCACCTCGTTTCATCGCGACGTCGGCCTGCAATGCCTCGGCCGTGGCGTGGCCGTGCTGATGGAGAAGCCGCTCGCCGTCACGCTGGCCGAGGCCGACGAGATGCTCGCCGAGGCGGCCCGGCAGGGCGTGGTCTTCGCGGTCGGCCACGTGGAGCGATTCAATCGCGCCGTCCGCGCTGCCCAGACGGTGCTCGAGGCGCCGCTCTTCATCGAAGGGGTCCGCCTCGCGCCGTTCCAGCCGCGCGGTACCGACGTGGCCGTGGTCCTCGACCTGATGATTCACGATCTGGACCTGGCGAATCACCTCGTGGGTGGCGCACCGGCGCACGACGTGCGCGCCAACGGGGTCTCCGTCCTCTCGTCGCACCTCGACATGGTCAATGCGCGGGTGGAGTTCGAGGGGGGACTCGTCGCGTCCATGACGGCGTCACGCGTCGCGCGTGACCGGGTGCGGCGACTGCGGCTCTTCCAGCCCTCGGGCTACATCTCGATCGACCTGGCGGAAGGCAGCGGCACCTTCATGCGGCTGCGCGACGGCTGGCGGCCCGGCATGGGGTCGAGCATCGAGGAGATCGTGGAGATGATTCCGCTGGTGGCGCCGGAGGCGGACGCGCTCGGGTTGGAGCTCGCCGCCTTCGTGGCGGCGGTGCGTGGTGAGCGTGCGGCCATCGTCACGGCCACCGAGGGACGTGCGGCCCTTGCCCTTGCCGTCGAGGTCACCGCCGCGGTCCAGCGCTCGCCCCAGCCGCGCCTCGGGCGATGACCCCGCGCATCCTCGTCACCGCCGGGGAGCCCTCCGGCGACCTTCATGCCGCCCACATCGTGACCGCGCTGCGCGCGAGACTGCCCGGCGCCATCATCGAGGCCGTTGGCGGACCACACACCGAACGCGCCGGCGCCGTGCTGCGTCGCTCGATCGAGGGACTCTCCGCGATGGGCCTCGTCGAGATTCTCGACAAGCTCCCCGCCCATGTGCGCCTGCTGCGAATGCTGACGGCTGATTTCCGCGCCGGGCGCTACGACCTGCTCATCACGGTCGACTATCCGGGCTTCCACTTGCGGCTCGCCGAATCGGCCAAGCGTCATGGCGTGCCGGTGCTGTGGTACATCGCCCCGCAATTGTGGGCCTGGCGGCCACAGCGTGCCGCCCGCCTCGCGCGGGCGGTGGATCGCCTCGCCGTGATTCTCCCCTTCGAGGCGGAGTTCTTCGCGTCCGCGGGCGTCGAGGCCACGTACGTGGGGCATCCCTTGGCGGACCGGGGCCCAGCCCCCGACCGCGCGGCGGTCCGCGCACGGCTCGGGATCGCGCCGAGCGCCAGGACGCTGGCCCTCTTCCCGGGATCGCGCGAGGGCGAGGTGCGGCGGCTGTGGCCGGCGTATCGCGACGCCGCGCAACTGCTCCTGAAGCAGGGCGCCTGCACCGAAGTGCTCATCGCTGGCACCGAGGGCAGGGAGTACCCGGGGGCGGAGGGGATGCGGGTCGTGCGCGACGACTCGTCGTCGGTGCTCGCCGCGGCCGACGCCGCGTTGGCCAAGTCCGGAACCACCACGCTCGAAGCGGTCATGGCCGGCGTGCCCATGGTGGTCGCGTATCGGGTGCACCCCCTCACCTATTTACTCGCGCGGCGACTCGTCACGGTGCAATGGGTCTCGCTCGTGAACCTGATCGCGAATCGCAGCGTGGTTCCCGAGTTGTTGCAGGGGGAGTCCACGCCCGCTCGTCTCGCCGCGGCGATTGCCCCGCTGCTCGATGTGGACCATCCGGCGCGGCGCGCCCAGCTCGACGGGCTGGCCGAGGTGCGGCAGCGCGTCGGCGGCCCCGGCGCGAGTGGCCGCGTCGCGGAGATCGCGGCGGAGTTGCTGGCCGCATGAAGATCCCGATGCCGCCCTTGCTGATGCGCGCGGTGCTCGAGCCGCTGGTCTCGCTGCTGGCCCGGTCGTGGCGGATGCGGAGTCACGGCGAGGATCGCGTTCGCGCCCTGCGCGAGGAGCGCACGCCTGTTGTCTACCTGCTGTGGCACGAGACGCTGCTGCCGCTGCTCTGGTGGCAGCGACGGCAGGGAATTGCGATCGTCGTCAGCCAGGGTCGCGACGGGCAGTACCTCGCGGACTATGCCACCCGACTCGGCTACCGCTGCATCGCGGGCTCGTCGTCGCGCGGCGGGGTGCGCGCGCTCCTCAAGGCGGTGAGGCTGCTGGACGAGTCGGTCTCCGTGGCGTTCGCGACCGATGGCCCGCGTGGTCCGCGTCGCGAGGTGAAGCCGGGCGTCGTGCGCGCCGCGCAACGTGCCGGGGCGCCGATCGTGCCGCTGCATGCCGTCGTGCGATCGGGGTGGCACCTCCGTTCCTGGGACCGGACGGTGATCCCGCGCCCCTTCACGCGAGTCGAGGTTGGCTACGGCACGCCCTTCACCATCGGCGAGGGTCCCGAGGGACTCGATGCAGGGGTGCGGCAGGCTGCCGCCGCGCTCGACACCCTCGAGCGGGAGATGGTGGCGTGACGCCGCGCAAGCGCGGGGATGGGCACCGCATGGTGCGCTGGCTCTGGACCGCCCGGACGGTTGGGGCGCGAGCAGCCCGGGCGGCGCTCGTCCCCGCGAGTGGATTGTGGCACGCCGGCATGGCGCTCCGCGGCATGGCCTATCGGCGCGGCTGGATGGCCACGCACGAGTTGCCGATGCCGAGCGTCGCGATCGGAAATCTCTCGGTGGGGGGCTCCGGCAAGACGCCGCTGGCGGGATGGGTCGCACGTCACTATGTCTCGTCTGGGGTTCGGCCCGGCATCCTGCTGCGTGGTGTCGGTGGCGACGAGGTGCTGGTGCATCGCGAAGCCATCCCGGAGGCGATCGTGGTGGCGAATCCCGACCGCGTGGCGGGGGCAGCCCTGGCAGTGGCGGGTGGCGCGCAGGTGCTGGTGCTTGACGATGCCTTTCAACGGCTCGACGTGGCACGGGACCTGAACATCTGCCTCGTCAGTGCCGAGACGAGTCGGGCGGTGCCGTGGCGACTGCCGGCGGGCCCATGGCGCGAGGGGTTCGATGCACTGGCACGGGCCGATGCCCTGGTGATCACCCGCAAGCGGGCCGATGCCGAGACAGCGCGGCAGCTCGCCGAGCGGTTGGCGCCTCGCGTCGCAGGGCCGGTGGCCATTGTGCGGCTCGACCTTGCCGTCCTCGAAGGCTTGACGAGCGGGGCGCCCCAGGCCATCTCGGCGCTGGCGGGGAAGCGGGTGGTGGCGGCGAGCGCCATCGCCGACCCGGACGCCTTCGTGACGCAGGTCAAGCGGACCGGCGCGCAGGTGCAGGTCGCCACATGGAAGGATCATCATCAGTTTCGCGACGAGGACATTGCCTGGCTCGCGCATGCTGCGCGCCGCGCCGACCACGTCGTCATCACGGCGAAGGATGCCGTGAAATTGCGCGGCCGCTGGCCCGCCTCCGTCCCCGAACCGCTCGTTGCGCGGCTCGCGGTGACCTTCGAGGCCGGCGAGTCGGAGTTGCGGGCCGCGCTCGACCGAGTGATCGGGCACCACGCCTGATCCCGAACCCAGAGGTCCCTCGCGGACCGGAGTCTGACATCATGTCCAGCTCGAAGTCGCGCAAATCCCAGGAAATCATCTCTCCCGACAAGGACCGTCGCTTCGCGTCCGAGGAGAACCCGTTCGAGGCGATGATGTCCCGCTTCGATGACGCCGCTCGACGATTGAATCTCGAGCCCGGGCTCTACAAGGTGCTCCGCGCCCCCGAGAAGCAGCTCATCGTCTCGGTGCCGGTCATGCGGGACAGCGGGGAGATCGAGGTCTTCACCGGGATCCGTGTCCTCCACAACACGTCCCGCGGGCCCGGGAAGGGCGGGATCCGCTTCGACATGAACGTCTCGCTCGACGAAGTGAAGGCGCTCGCGGCGTGGATGACCTGGAAGTGTGCGGTCGTGAACCTCCCGTTCGGCGGCGCCAAGGGTGGCGTCATCTGCGACCCGACCTCGATGTCGGCGGCCGAGCTCGAGCGGCTCACGCGGCGCTACACCTCCGCGATCATCGACCTGCTGGGGCCGGACTCCGACGTCCCGGCGCCCGACGTGAACACCAACGAGCGCGTGATGGCGTGGATCATGGACACCTACTCCATGCACAAGCGCCACACCGTCACCGCTGTCGTCACCGGCAAGCCGATCGCGATGGGCGGCTCGCTCGGCCGACGCGAAGCCACCGGCCGCGGCTGCCTCGTGGTGACCCGTCGCGCGCTGCAGCGCAAGAAGATGAAGGTGCAGGGCGCCACCGTCGTGGTGCAGGGCTTCGGCAACGTCGGCTCGATCGCCGCCCAGCTCATGCAGGAGGAGGGGATGAAGGTCGTCGCCGTCTCCGACAAGAGTGGCGGCATCCACAATCCCAAGGGCCTCGACGTCAACGACTGCCTCGCGTGGGTCAAGGAGCACAAGTTCCTCGCCGGCTATCCCAAGGGGAAGCCGGTCTCCAACGAGGAGATCCTGACGCTGCCGTGCGACGTGCTCGTGCCCGCGGCGCTCGAGAACGTGATCACCAGCAAGAACGCCGGCGACATCAAGGCCAAGATCATCTGCGAAGGCGCCAACGGGCCCACCACCGCCAAGGCCGACGCCATCCTCGATGCCAAGGGGATCTACGTGATCCCGGACATCCTCGCCAATGCCGGCGGCGTGACGGTGTCGTACTTCGAGTGGGTGCAGGACCGCGGCGGCTACTTCTGGGACGAGCAGACCGTGAACGAGCGGCTCGAGAAGATCATGGTCAACGCCTTCGACGAAGTCGCTGCGATGTCGGCGAAGCACGAGGTCTCGATGCGCATCGGGGCGTACATGCTGTCGATCGACCGGGTGGCCTCGATGCACCGCATGCGCGGCCTCTATGCCTGATGCGGCTCCTGCTTGTCGGGGTCGGGCGGCTTCGCCCGGCCCTGCGTGACGTCTGTGATGACTACCTCCGCCGCCTGGGCCGGTATCTTCCGGTCGAGGAGCGCGAGGTGCGCGAGGCGGGTCGGGCCGGGTCGCCGACTCGCCAGCGCGATGAGGAAGGGCGCCGACTCCTCGAGGTGATTCCCGCCTCCGCCGACGTGGTCCTGCTCGATGTCGGCGGCACGGCGTGGTCGAGCGAGGAGCTCGCACGGCAGCTCGACGGCTGGCGCCTGGCCGCGAGGGACCGCGCCTTCGTGCTGGGCGGCGCCGAAGGGGCCTCCGAGGCCGTGCGAGCCCGAGCCACCGTGCGCTGGAGTCTCGGCGCGCTCACGCTGCCCCACGAGCTCGCGCGCGTGGTGGTGGCCGAACAGCTCTACCGCGCCGGGACCATCCTCCGGGGCGAACCCTACCACCGCGGCGACCGCGATGCGTGATCGTGACTCTGACTGACCTCGCGCTGATCAGCCACTCACCGGGACCGATTCCCCCCATCGCCCCGCACGACGGTTCGTGGCTGCCCGCCCTCGACGCGGCGATCGCGCCGTGCGCCGAGCGTGCCGCGCTGGTTGCTCGGCTGCATGCGCCTGGTGCGCTGGTGGTCACCACCGGCCAGCAGCCCGGCCTCTTCACCGGTCCGCTCTACACCATCCACAAGGCGTTGGCGGCTGGCGCACTCGCCCGACGGCTCGAGGCGGCGTGGGGACGCCCGGTGGTGGCGCTCTTCTGGCTCGCCGGTGACGACCACGACCACCTCGAAGCGAGCGGCGCGTCATGGCTCGATGCCGAGGGACGGCTCGATGGCTGGCAGCTGTCGCCACGTCTTGATGGGGCCCCGCAGCGGCCCATGTCGCAGGAGCCGCTTCCGGAGAGCATTGAAGACGGCATCGCCCACTTGGCGGCGACGCTGCCACCGGGTCCCCATGCCGAGGCGACCATGGCATGGCTTCGGAGGCACTACCGTGCCGGCGCATCCATCCACGCCGCCTATGCGGGTGCGCTCGCCGAGCTCCTCGGCCCGCTCGGCATCGCCTGCCTCGACGCCACCCATCCGGCGGTCAAGCAGGCGCAGCGCCATGCGCTGCGGCATGCGCTCGAACAAGCGCTCGAGCTGGACGCCACCCTCGCCGCCTTGCCGGCCGCAGGGACCGGAATCTCGGCGGGTGATGGTGCCACGTTGGTGTTTCTCGAGACGGCGGCCGGTCGTGAGCGGCTGATCGTTGACGGGGAGGGTTTCACCACGCGGCGCAGCAATGAGCGATTCACGCGCGCCGCCGTGATGTCCCTCCTCGACGAGGCGCCGGAACGATTCTCGGCCAACGTGCTGCTGCGTCCGGTGGTCGAGCGACTGATACTGCCGACGGTGGCCTATGTCGCCGGGCCGGGGGAGCACCGCTACCTCACGGCCCAGGCCTCCGCGCTCTATCCCGTGTTCGGCACCACGCCGCAGGTTCCCGTCCCGCGATGGGGCGGCACGCTGGTCGAACCGTGGGTGCAGCGCCTCCTCGACCGGCTCGGTGTCACGGCCGAGGCGGTGGTGAGTGATGACGGCCGCCTGACTCGCGAGATCCTTCGCCGTGATCTTCCCCCGGCCGTCACCGAACGGCTCGCGGCGCTGCGCCATGCCATCACCAGCACGGAGCACGACCTCACGGCCGCGGGACACGCGCTCGACCCCGTGCTCGATCGCGCCGTCGCGGGCCGGGTCCGCAAGCTGGTTGCGGTCGCCGATGATTTCGAGCGCCTCTTCGAGCGGCATCTGCGCAAGCGCGATGACATTGCCTACGCCCAGTTGCGACGCGTGATGGATGCGCTGCGACCGGGTGGGGCGCCCCAGGAACGGCGACTGACGGCGGCCACCTTCCTGGCGCGGTACGGCAGAGCCTGGCTCGATCGCATCGTGGTTGCCACCGACGCGTGGGCCGCGGGGTGGCAACCGTGAGCATCATCACGGTCGTGCTCATCCTTGCGCTCTGCATTCCGATCGTGGCGCTGATCGTGGACTCGCCCATCGGCCGGGCAATCGGCCGACGGCTCGAACGCGAGCCGACGCCGGCCACCCGGCGCGACGGCGTCGTCGCGGAGCTGACCAAGCGACTGGAGCTGTTGGAGGGCGACGTCGAGATTCTGCAGCACTCGGTCAATGAGCTGCGGGACGAGAACCAGTTCCTGCAGCGGTTGCTCGACGAGGCGCCTCGGCTCCCGGTACGTCCTCCCGAGGCGCCGTGAACGGCCGCCACCGCGGCTCCTACCTCGTGGCGACCGGCATCCTCCTCAGCCGGCTCGCCGGCCTCGTTCGCCAACGGGTGATGGCGAACTATCTTGGCCTCTCCGACTCCGCCGACGTCTTCGCCGCGGCCTTTCGCGTTCCCAATCTGCTGCAGAACCTCTTCGGCGAAGGGGCGCTCTCCGCGTCATTCATTCCGAGTTACTCGCGCCTGCTCGGTGAGGAACGGGACGAGGAGGCACGCGGACTCGCCGGGGCGATCCTCGGCATTCTGGCCTTGGTGGTCGGCGTGATCGTGCTGGTGGGCGTGTTGGCCGCGCCACTGCTGGTGTCGGTGTTGGTGCCGAGCTGGACCGGCGAGAAGCGGGCCTTGATGGAAGTGCTGGTGCGCATCCTCTTTCCAGGCGCCGGGCTACTCGTCATCTCGGCCTGGTGCCTTGGCGTCCTCAACTCGCACCGCCGTTTCCTCCTCTCCTACGCGGCACCGGTGGTGTGGAATGTCGCCATTCTCACCGCCGTGCTTGTCTCGGCCGCTCGTGGCGGGACCATGCCGGAGATCGCGGTGTGGGCCGCCTGGGGCTCGGTGGTCGGGTCGCTGCTGCAGGTCGCCGTGCAGTGGCCGATGGTGCGGAGCGTTGGCGGTGCGATCTGGTTGCGCACGTGGCGCGGCGTGGCCGAGGTCCAGACCGTGCTGCGCACGTTTCTCCCCGCGCTGATTTCGCGCGGCGCCCTCCAGATCGCCGCCTTTGTGGATGTCTACCTCGCCGGCTTCCTGCCCGGCGGTGCGTTGGCCGCGCTGGCCTCGGCGCAGGTGCTGTACACGCTCCCGGTGTCCCTCTTCGGGATGGCCGTGTCCGCCGCCGAACTGCCGGAGATGTCGCGCGAACGCGGCGACCCCGAGACGATTGCCGGCTCGCTGCGGGTGCGCCTCGACGCGGCGACGCAGCGGCTCGCGTTCTACATCGTGCCCTCGGCCGTCGCCTTCCTCTTTCTCGGCGGCGTGCTGGCTGCGCTGATCTATCAGGGCGGGGCGTTCACCGCAGCCGACGCGTTGTATGTCTGGGTCATCCTCGCCGGCGCCGCCACGGGGCTGCTCGCCTCCACGCTCGGCCGCCTCTACGCCTCGGCCTTCTACGCGCTGCGCGATGCTCGCACGCCGCTCCGGGCCGGACTCGTGAGGGTCTTTGCCGGCGCGAGCCTTGGCGCCGTGGCGGCGCTGGTCCTTCCGGGGGTGCTCGGCATCGACGCCAAGTGGGGAGCCGTCGGACTCACCATCGCTGCCGGGATCTCCGGTCACCTGGAGTTCCTGATCCTTCGCCGCGGCCTCTGCCGGCGCATCGGTCGCTTCGCCCTGCCGCAGATCGAGCTCGTGAAGCTCTGGATGGCGGCCATGGTGGCCGGCCTCGCGGCGACGGGCGCGCGCGTGCTGTTCGGCGAGCTGCACCACGTCGCGTTGGCGGCCCTGGTGATCCCGTTGTTCTGCGCCGTCTACCTCGCGGTCACCTCGGCGCTCGATATCCCCGAAGCCGCCGTGCTCACGGCACGACTTCGCCGCCGCAGTCGCCCATGATGTCCGAGGCGCTGGCCCGAAAGCTCGACACGCTCCCTGATGGACCGGGCGTGTACCTGTGGCGCGATGTCGACGGGGAAGTGCTCTACGTCGGGAAGGCCAAGAACCTGCGCAGTCGGGTGCGCTCGTACTTCGCCACCGACTTCCCCGACTCACCCAAGCACCGGTTGCTGCAGCGTCGCATCGCCGACGTCGAGACGATCGTCGTGGTCAACGAGGCGCAGTCGTTGCTGCTCGAGAACAACCTCATCAAGGAATATCAGCCGCGCTTCAACGTGCGGATGAAGGACGACAAGAGCTACCCCTCGATCGCCGTGACGGTGGGTGAACCATTCCCGCGGGTCATTGCGACCCGCCGTCGCGACATCCCCAAGGCGAAGTACTACGGGCCGTATACCGATGTCGGCGACATGCGGCGGACGCTTGGCCTCGTGCGCCGGATGTTCACGGTGCGGTCCTGTCCCGACAACTTGCCCGTCGAACGTCGCGAGCGCCCCTGTCTCGACTACCATATTGGTCGCTGCAAGGCGCCCTGTGTCGGTTGGCAGAGCGCGGCGTCCTATCGTGCGATGATCGACGAGGTGATCGACTTCCTCGATGGCCGGACCGTGGATCTCAAGGCGCGCATCCGCGTGATGATGCACGAGGCGAGCACGCGGGAGGACTTCGAGCGCGCCAAGGATTTCCGTGACACCCTGAAGTGGCTGGAGCAGGTGGAGACGCCAGCCACGGTGGATGTCGTTGGCACTGGCGACGCCGACGTGATCGGCTATGCCCGCGATGGCGACGATGCGGTGGGTGCCCTGCTGCGCATTCGTGACGGCCGGGTGATCGGGCGCGAGCATCGCTTCCTCGAGAACGTGGACGAGGTGCCCGACGAGGAAGCGCTCGGGGCGCTGCTCGTGCAGTGGTATGTCCCGCTTCCGGGGAAGGCGCGCCGGGTCATGCTGCCGTTCCTGCCGGCCGAGATGGCCGGCCTGGACGAGATCCTGCCCGACGCGGTCATCACCGTGCCGCAGCGCGGTGTCGGCTCGCGATGGAGTGAACTCGCCGACCAGAATGCCCGCCACCTCCTCGAGTCACTCCGCATGGAGAGCTTCGAGACGGAAGAGCGCGTCGAGGATCCTGTCTACCTGCTCGGGCGCGAGCTCGGCATGACGACCGTGCCCCGCACCTTCATCTGCATCGACATCTCCACGGCACAGGGGAAGGACACCGTGGGCTCGCTGGTGACGTTCGAGGCTGGACGGCCGCGCAAGGCGGACTACCGCAAGTTCAAGATCCAGGGGCCGGGGCAGCAGGACGACTTTGCGGCGATCCACGAAGTGGTGACGCGCTACTTCACGCGCCGCCTCGAGGAGGACAAGCCACTCCCCGACCTTGTGGTCATCGATGGCGGAAAGGGGCAACTCGGCGCCGCGCTCGACGCCCTGCAGGCATTGGGACTCGGCCACCTGCCACTGGCCTCACTCGCCAAGCGCGACGAGGAGATCTACCTTCCCGGCCGAAGCGAGCCGATTCGCCTGCCGCGACGCAACGCCGCCCTCCGGTTGCTGCAGCGCGCGCGCGACGAGGCGCACCGCTTCGGGGTCACGTACAACCGGAAGCG
>Ga0154020_10001343_pt1 | contig 30385 bp, 21 predicted proteins | sample Klosneuvirus_201_FD_109709 | JGI IMG/M metagenome (GOLD analysis project Ga0154020, IMG submission 109709) | Active sludge microbial communities from wastewater, Klosterneuburg, Austria - Klosneuvirus_20160825_MG | ecosystem: Engineered > WWTP > Aerobic digester > Activated sludge | place...
CGCAATTCGTCACAGGATTGCCAAAGGGAAGAGTAAAGTTCAGATTTTTTGATGGGCATGGTGGGCGTAATCCTATTTATTCAAGTTTAATAGTTCTCGTGAAGTGGCTCGATCAATTTATCACTTTTTATAGGTGAGTTCTTTATAAACTTCTCCACTCCAATATTCTTTAATACAGTGGTAAACGCTTTGGTAAATCGTTTGTCGATTTTGAAAGGTGGAGGATTGATATTATCTGGTACAGCCTGAACAGCCTGAAACGGATTATCTTTATCATACTCTTTATCCTTCTTACCCGTCTTGGATACATAGTCAACAAATACCCAATTGATAAGAACTGGTTTTTCTTTTTCGATAAAGAATGTCAATATCCAATCCCCTTTGAAGTAGGTTCTTTCTGAACAAGAAATAAAGCGTGTTGGTTCATCAATTGAGTATATCTTTTTTGATATTTCTTTTGAATTTTTGGAAAAATCGCCTTCTTCTCCACAATAACCAACCTTCCATTTACGCCTCATGGGGAGTGAGTACCAATTTAAATAAGTTTGTCCAGAAGAGTTGTTAGGCTTCCATTTGTTGTTAATTCGATACTGTTCATGCGCCTTGTCCAACTTCCGAAGTTTTTCTTCAACATCATCATTTGGTTTCAATTGCTTTAAGACCATGTTGATATCAACTTTATTCGATGGTACAAGAATGCCAAACTCGTATAGCCTGCCAGTTCCGAGAGCGTTCGTGGACAAGTTGGCCGAAGTAATCACTACACCTTTGTCTTCTGTCCAATAAATTTTTATATGAAGACGTTCAACAAAAGAAACTTTTACCCCACGTTTTATTAAAGTTCTTATTGTATTAGGATTTGTTCCACCAGCTTTCGGCCAGCACAATAATTCAATGCCATCGGAATAAGGCAGATATGCCTCTGCATCGCTCCCAACAAAAGCGGTTATTGCAACTCGCCGTCCTTTTGAATTTTCAAAAATATCAACAATGGCTTTCTTTACATCAGAGGATGTATAAAGAATTTTTTCAAATTTCATAATAACCATCTCCAATATTTAGTTTCTAACACCGGAAGATTTTCGCCCTTTGGAATATATCCTTGCAAATATTTCATCAATAAACCGTAGACTTGGATATATCAGCAGCGCTCCTAGGTTTTTTTCGTTCCATTATTATTTGTTCGTGTAAAGAAAGCATTCCGTCCCTAATTTAGAAAATATACTTACTTTCGTGAACGAGAAAATATCCCGATTGACTGCGTGTGAGCGTTTCTTCCAACGGAAATATCGAATTGATCGTTTTCAGGTTTTTCAAGTCAGTCATTTCCACCTGCTCAATATGTCCGATCTTAACCCATGCACTCATAAACTTCAACAGCTTCTTCTCCGCATAATAGGGTGGGATGAGCGCCTTTTCCTGCTTGGGGAAGTCCCTTGAAACCGCCACGATCCCAGCCTTGTAAGGCGTCGATTTTTTGCGGTTGCCCTTGACCAGATAAATATAGGTTGGGATCTTTTGCGCAATTTGTTTGTTCAGCATATCAACGCGTGAGAGAGAAAGTGTCCCGCCTAATTTGCCGAACCAAACTGCTCCTTGCTCATCCACGATCTGGTTGTGGAGCGAGATCACATCACCCACCTCAAACATGGTGTCAGAAAAGCGGATCACAAGGTGAAGGGGAGCGGTTTCCATAGGTACTTATTTTATCCGCTTTTCGATTATATAAGTTAATACGAGATTTTCTGGCGGAGAAAACTGAAAAGGGTAAGTCCCTTACCAATGCTCATAGTGCACCAGATCAGTCACCGGTTTACGGATTTTAGGTCCAGGTTCGTCCGCTGGATAACCGAGAGGTATGAAGATAACAGGCTCAGCATCACTAGGGAGGCGTAATACACTGCGGGCAGCTTCCATGGTGAATGCCGCGACCCAGCAGGTACCCAATCCCAAATTGGCGGCAGCCAGAATTAGGTGGTCCGCTACGATTGCCGCATCAATCAAGCGGGCATTGAACCTGTCACTTTCGCGCACCCAGGCCTGTGAAGAAATCGCACAAACAGCAATCACCAAGGGAGCCTGAACAAACCACGGACGGCGATATATTTTTCCGATCTCTTCTTCACGACCAGCCGTATGCATCACTACCAGTTGGATAGGCTGCCAATTGGCAGCGGTCGGCGCCAATCGCGCCGCTTCCAGAACGGTTTGCAATTTCTCATCTTCAACCGGGTCAGGGCGATATGCTCTCACACTGTAACGCGCGGTAATTAGTTCTGAATATTCCATCGTTAATTGTTCCTTTGATGAAGAACCAGATATTCATGTTTACAGAAAAAAATCAAAACCACCCGCGCAATCTATCTGCGCAGGCGGCATAATGCCCCTATTTACTTTCAAAACCTCGTGGGACGTAACGCCTGCGGGGCTGATTTTTTAAGGATATACGAGAGCATAGATTAAGTCAATTAAAAACGTCACCTCTTTGTGCGTTCACCTTTTCAGCGCTAACTGGGTAGCGAAGTAGAAAAATCGGGTGCGTAAGAGTTCTTTCAGCCCAAAGGATAGCGTACAAGAATGTTGTGCGCTGTCCTTTGTTTCTTGCTATCTTGGGGAATGATAAAAAATTTATTCAGTGTTTTCTCTAAAGGTAGGCGGAATTAACCCGGGTGATACTTTTGTGCCGTAGATTTAACTTCCTTCTCTATGTTATTAAGCTTCATGGTAAACTTTGTAGAAATAATTCCAGAAAATTTTTATGAAGCATAATGAGGAAACCCTAGAAGGCCATGTTTACGATAGCGCTCGTCGCGGCTCTTTAGCTCTTGAAGAATTGCGCGGCGTTTTTCAATACCGCGATTTCATTTATCAGTTAGTTAATCGTGACATTGTGGCACGCTATAAGCGCTCAGTTTTGGGCGTATTTTGGACTTTACTTAATCCTTTAGGCACAATGATTGTACTAACAGTTGTATTTTCTCAACTGTTTCATAGTGTGAGGGGTTATCCAACTTATGTGTTGAGTGGGCTGATAGCGTGGAATTTTTTCGCTCAAACAACTAATTCCTCTATGCAGCAAATTGTATGGGGAAGCACTTTGCTCCAAAGAATTTATATGCCTCGCACAATTTTTGCCGTATCCGCCATTGGAACGGGCCTAGTTAATTTGATTCTTTCATTAATCCCTCTTATAGTTCTTATGCTTGCCACAGGTATGCAGTTAAACTGGATACTGATATTTCTTCCGTATGCTATTCTTCTTCTAACCGCTTTTTCTTTAGGCTTGGGATTACTCCTTTCCGCCATAACTGTATATTTTCCCGATGTGGCCGAGATGTATCAAGTAGCTTTGACTACCTGGTTGTATCTTACACCGGTTATTTATCCTCCAGAGATTATCCCTGATGGGTATCGCCGCCTAATCCTCGAACTTAATCCTATGTACTACCTAATACAAATATTCAGAATTCCTATTTTTGAAGGTGTCATACCTTCTTGGCAGATAGTCACTACTGGTACATGTATTGCTCTTTTTACTCTTGTTTTGGGTTGGGTAGTCTTTTCCAATAAAGCCGATGTGTTCACATATAGAACCTGAAATTCAATCTAAAGATGAACCAGTAAGTTATTCTAAGCCGATTTTGCGGTTGGAAAATGTTGCCGTGCGATATCGTATATCTGGCGAGCATATTATGACGTTAAAAGAATATGTAATTCGTTTCCTCCAAAGAAAGGTTCAACACCGTGATTTTTGGGCACTACAAGGGATTAATTTAGATATTTATTCTGGAGAAATTTTTGGTATTGTTGGGCGCAATGGAGCCGGGAAAAGTACCCTACTTAAGGTAATTTCACGCGTGCTATCTCCTACCGAGGGCAGGGTTTGGATGGATGGGCGAGTTTCACCCTTATTAGAATTGGGTGCTGGTTTTCATCCAGAATTAACGGGCCGTGAAAATGTGTTTTTTAATGGAACACTCCTAGGCCATACGCGGTGTGAAATCGAAGAACAAATTAATAAAATTTTAGATTTTGCAGAAGTCGGCTCTTTTATTGACGAACCATTGCGAACCTATTCAAGTGGGATGATAGCACGTCTTGGCTTTTCAGTTGCGACAGCTTGGGAACCGGAAATTCTAATTCTAGATGAGGTTTTGGCTGTAGGTGACTGGGCTTTCCAGCAAAAATGCAAGGCGAGAATGAAGAATTTCCAAGACCAAGGGGCAACTATCTTGCTAGTCAGCCACAATATGGAAATAATTCGTCAGATGTGTAAGCGGGCAATGTGGTTAGATAAAGGCATCAATCGTCTCTGCGGTCCGGTCAACGATGTTACTGATGAGTATCAAAGAACTACAATAGTGTAAACTCATTGTTTACAATTGACTGTATCTAATTACTCCAAAAATACAGCTTGAGGTTCTACTTAATGACTAACTCTATCAATAGCAAAAACTACTGGGATAATCGTTTCGCAACCGATTGGGAAATCAAATCCGGGCGCGAACAGTCTCGTTTCTTTGCCCATATAGCTGTCGAGAATTTACCTCAATGGTTCAAGCATCATGCCACAACCAACCACATTAGTATTTGCGATTGGGGGTGCGCAGAAGGAGATGGGACAGATATTTTGGCATCATATTTTGGAGCCAAACAAGTCGAAGGAGTTGACTTTTCCGAGGTGGCCATTCTTAGGGCACAGCAATACTATCCTAAACTTATATTCAAATTAGAAGATTGGTTGAAAACGGATCTGCCCAATCATCCTCTTTATGACATAATTTTTTCTTCAAATACATTAGAACACTTTTCCAACCCTCAATCGGTATTGCATACTATTGCTAATCATACAACACAAATGATAGTGCTAATGGTGCCATTCAATGAATTTCAACGCATTGCCGAACACCAGCATACTTTTCTTGCCCAAAATATTCAAGTGGTACCCCTCTCGGATTTTGTACTTATACACGCGAAAATTATAGATACTACTCATTTTATGCCTACTTACTGGAATGGAGAACAAGTTCTCCTGATTTATGCTAACACTCACTGGGTCTTGAAAAATGGATTTCCCCTTAGTCAAATTTATCTAGATACTAAACTTAGCAAGGCATTAGGAGAGAAGGAACAGACGGCGCAAGTGCTCTCTGATCAACTGGTTGAGAAGGACCTGGCAATGCAGGCTCTCTCTGATCAACTGACTGAGAAAGAGCAGGCAATGCAGGCTCTCTCGGGTCACCTTATTGAGAAAGAGCAGGCAATGCAGGTACTCTCTGATCAACAGGCTGAGAAGGACCTGGCAATGCAGGCGCTCTCGGGTCACCTTATTGAGAAAGAGCAGGCAATGCGCGCGCTCTCTAATCAACTGGCTGAGAAGGAGCGCGCAATGCAGGCGCTCACTGATCAACTGACTGAGGATGATCAGACAATACAGATGTACTCTAATCAACTGGCTGAGAAAGAGCGCGCAATGCAGGCGCTCTCTGATCAACTAGCTGAGAATGATCAGTTGGTGAAGGAACTTTCTATCCAATTGGTTGAGAAAGAGCAGGTGGTGAAGATTATCGTAGCTCAGGTGACAGAAAAAGAGAAACTTCTTAAATCCATCTATGCAGCTCGAACCTTTCGGTTCGTGACTATTTGGTGGGGACTTAGGAATACAATCAACCGTTTGTCCTCTGAAATGCAAGTTTTTCTAAGGCAATTTGTTAAGGGACTGCTTAATTTGGTGTTGTCAACAGCGGCCAAAGGCTTCTATCAAGAATTCAGAAAAGAATATAACTTTTCTGATAGGAGTGAAGTCACGCTATATCTTACAGATCCAACAATCTTGACAGGGTATTCCCTTCGGCAACTAATTTTCCCCGATTTAATAAAAGAATCCACAGTTAAAGTTTCGTTAATAACAACCGTTAAAAATGAGGCGGCGAACGCAAGTGAGTGGTTGAACTCGCTGCTTCGTCAAAACCGTATTCCTGACGAGGTAGTAATTGTAGATGGCGGCTCTACAGATGGTACGGTAAATATTATTAGAGAGTTTGCTAAGTCATCTACTATCTCAGTGAGGGTGATTGAGGTTCCTGGATTCAATATTGCTCAAGGAAGAAACATGGCTATCCAGAACGCTAACTACCCTGTTATAGCGAGCACCGATTTCGGATGTATTCTAGATAGGGATTGGCTTAGATTATTGATTCTACCATTTGAAATGGATATTAATATCGAAGTGAGCGCGGGGTATTATCAAGTCATTGGAAAAAGATCCAAATATCAGGTCACTGCAAAGCTTTTTGTGGCTGAATTGAATTCTATTGATCCGGGTTCATTCCTTCCTTCTTCCCGGTCAGTTGCATTTACGCGAACAGCCTGGTCCAAAGCCGGTGGATATCCAGAATGGCTTACTGATGCTGCGGAAGATACTTTGTTTGACTTTGAATTGAAACGTTGTGGTGGTCACTGGGCATTTGTCCCTGAGGCAAAAGTTTATTGGAGTGTATCCAAATCTTTTCCGCGAGCTCTCAGAACTATTTACCGTTATGCAAAAGGTGATGGTGAGGTTGGCCTTTTCGCCAATAATTATTGGCATAAAGCAAAAGCTGTGTTGGGAGTTGGCTTTCTCATCGTTTGTATAATATTCGTGGCTTTATCAGTGTTTGTTTTTCCTTTAATGCGCATACCTGCATTGGTGATAACTGGAGTAATCCTTGCTGGCTTCTGGCGTAATATGCCCTGGTCCCATTTCGATACCAAAACCCAATGGCTTCGTATGAATGTAATCATATCAGCACTTGTTGTTATTGCTCAAGTACTTGGTTTCACACTAGGAGTTGGTAATAGAAAAAAAGTACGTATACGCCAACGTGAGCAGTTTGTTGATCGCCTAAAGCAAGTTGTTGCTCAACATCCGGATTCCAAAGGGATTGTGGTCTATCCACCGACACACGATTGGGGATTTATGTTTCAGAGACCTCACCAGATGGCGCGTGCATTTGCTAGGAAAGGATATCTTTACTTCTTCTGTACGAACAATGAGAAGACAGATACCATTATAGGTTTCCAGGAAGTTGAGCCTTTACTCTACGTCTGTAATGTCCCTTTGGAGACCTTCTCGGCCTTAATTAGACCGATTGTTTACGTAGGCGCTCCTTGGCATAAAAATGTACTTCATATTTTCGATCATCCACAAATTATCTACGATCATTATGATGATCTAAAGGTTTCTTCAGCAAGCCTAGTAGATCACATAGAATTGCTCAATACTGCAAAAGTCATAGTTGTGACAAGCCAACGATTATTAAACGCTGTAAGAGTGCAACGCCCGGATGCACTTATGATCCCAAACGGGGTGGATTACGAACGAATCCACCAAAGCCATTCCTCGGAAAATAAAAACATATATCTTGATTGGGAGTCAATTGTACAAAAGGGACATCCAATTGTAGGTTATTCTGGTGCCTTAGCTGAGTGGTTTGATTACGAATTGCTCTCAAGTGTGGCAAAGGCGAGATCTGATTTGGAGTTTGTGCTAATTGGTGTGAATTACGATGGAAGTCTCGACCATAGCAATATTTTAGAGTTGCAGAATGTTCACTGGTTAGGAATGAAAAACTACGATGAATTGATTATATATATATGGCGCTTTGATGTAGGAATCATTCCATTTAAAATCAATGATATTACGCTTTCAACATCTCCTATTAAATTATTTGAATATATGGCCTGTGGGAAACCAGTGGTCACAACGGCTTTACCTGAATGCAAAAAGTATGAAGGTGTGTTTATGGGTGAGACTTGCGAACAGATCATTGATTGCCTTAACAAAGCTTTATCCGTCAGATGGGATCATAAATATTTATCTGTAATAGACAAGGTTGCGAGAGAGAACACATGGAATCGCCGATCTGACGAAATAATTGCCGCACTCAATTTGCAAAGTCAAAATCAATCGCAAGAAGCAACACTAAGTACTAAAGAAGAAGAGCCACTCAGTAGTGACACATGGAATAAAACACTCAATTCATTCAGTGCAAAAGCATTGAATGAAGCGCTATACTCTGATGTTCGATCAATTCCCCCGAATGAGATATCGCAATTTACTCAAGAGGTGTTAAACCTTTGCCGCCAAAGGAATTATTCTCAGGAGTATACTAAATCATGGATATCCCATCGCTTTCGTCTTTTATTCACTTTAAAGTGGCTGGAAAGTATTATATTTTCGCCATTGAACAATACTAGGGGTTTGGAATTAGGGGGCGAAAGTATCGTTACAGACTTACTTTCTCGACATTTACCTCAAGTAAAATGGCTAAACGTGGAAACCGACCTTCGCTTGTCTTGGCCCATCTCGGACCAGTCAATTGATCTGATTGTGTGTACAGAAGTGTTGGAGCATCTATCTGATTTACCACAGGGCCTTCAAGATTCTTTCAACAAGACGGGTTTACGAGCTACTCTCAAAGAATGCTACAGAGTTTTGAAACCGGGTGGTTATTTGTTTGTAACAACTCCAAGCGCTGCTTCAGTTGTGCAAATGATTAGCATCCTTAATGGGAGTGCGCCTTGGTTTTATTCGTTACATGTACGTGAATATACGGTTGATGAATTATTAGCTGAATTGAAACACTTCAGTTTTGAAATCGAACTCTGGCGTACGGTGCATTGTTTGACAGTTGACCAAGCTACTGATTACAGTCCGATATTTGAGATGCTTCTTGATTACTCTCTGCCTACATCTCATCGCGGTGATAATATTTTCCTTATATCCAGAAAACCTACAACCTACTGAGCTTTGAATAAAGAATCTCCTTAAATGCGGTTATCTAAAGCTCTTCAAACACAATAATGCATTTAACCGGAAAAAAGTATTGGCCCACTTGCAAAACTGCGATTAAGCCCTATTCCCAAGGGCGTTACTAAGTTAGATTTTTAAATCGATATACACTAATCTGTTTGACAGAGTCGTGTCAATTCTGACGTGTCCGTAGCCATCCCTGCTTCGAGAATAATGAGAATCCCCAACTAATACTCCAAAGTATTAGCAATAATGGCAATCCAAGAAAGGCCGCAACATATTTTTGAGCATTTGAAACATACTTTAAACCAGTCCCAAAATAGACAATATCAATCAATATACTTCCAAGGGTTAAGTCCAATATCACTATATTTAAATTATCCTTGAATGGGCTTGCTATCATTATTGCTACCAAAGAAAGCTTTACAATTGTTAATGCAGTTTTAGGTTTAAGTAACATTGCTAACAGTAGTGACCAGCTGGATAAATTCGGACGCAACAACGCGATAATGTTTTTCCCCTTATCTTGCCAAATTTGCCTTTGACCTTTTAGCCATCTTCCTCTTTGCTTCGCCAACCCAATCATATTATCTGACTTTGGGTCGAAGACATTTGCATCCGGACAGAAATAGACCAGAATATTCCTTTCTGCCAAGCAAATAGATAATTCAATATCATCTACTTGGGATCCCAATCCTTCACTAACCTGACAAAACACATCAGTTCTAAATGCCATTCCAGTCCCTCTTAACTGTACTGACCAATGCAAACGTGACCTAGCTATATCGTCTATCTTTTGGGATAAAATCTCCGAGAAAGATGCTAGGGTAGTCAAGGGAAACCCATCTTTACTAGTTGGATTCACAAATCCTTGGACAACCTCTACGCCAACCTGGAATGCCCCCCGAATATTTTCACAGAAATCTTTATCGATAAGAGTGTCAGCGTCCAATATTGTGATGATATCCACATCGATAAGCGCATCTTTGCATTCGGTAGCGAACCAAGAAAGCGCCTGTGCTTTTCCCGGATTTCCTACACATCTTAAAAATACTTTAATGCCCATTCTGGATGTAATTTGTGCCGTTTGGTCTGTACAATTATCGGCCAGAACTGCAACCACAACAGAATTATCGAAGTTGGTTTGACTCTGGAGTTGCGATATAGTTTGCTCAATAACACTTTGCTCATTGCGAGCTACAACCAGTAACATCAATCTTAAGATTGATGTTTTGTCGCTATTTTGCGGTTTTTTTGTAACTGGTAGGGGCGCAATAATCAAGAATAATAAACGATAAAAGGAATCAAAGAGAATCAAGAATAGTGGGAGAACTAACAACGAATATATTAAAGTGCTTAACCAATTGTTTATAGTCATTTCTTTGATTTCGGTGCATAGAAGCCTACGAAAATTCCATAGGAATCGTTGAAATATCTTTTATAGATCAAGTCGTAATTAATTAATGTAATTTCTTCTGATTCTAAAGTAAAAGGGGTCGACCAAAATTGATCAATTAAAAATATTCCGGAATTGGTAGAAACATCCTGCGCTGCCAATTCTGATAATTGGTCTAACACGTTTGGCTTAGAAGGCGTATCGTCATTATTAGGTAAAGAATACCAGATTTTTTGTCCACATTCATTATTCATCAAGTATTGCCAAGCTGGGCCCGGATATGGTCGAACGATTACCGTATTTCCTGGTTGTATATTATTGTTGATGAAGATACATATTTGTTCGAATTCCTGGGAGTGATAAAGGGGGTCAAAAGAACCCATATGAAGAATTAGTATTGTTATTAGTGGAACAGCAAAAATCGAAATCCCAAGGTAGAGCCCAGTTTGTCCCTTGTAAAAGATATTTCCAATTAGGGCTTTGTACAAATAAAAGATTGATATTGTGATTAATCCGATTACCAAAATAAGAATCGTCAATGCCATGGTCGGATGCGTGATGAAGGTGCGCCATAGCAATAAGTCGGGTTGTTGAGTCTCAATTGATGCCCATTGAGTAATGATAGGCGTTTTGAAAAAACTCCAGATAAAACTGGAGGAAAGCGATTCTTCTGGAAGGTATGTAGTTGCGGTGAATTCAGCGGAATTGAAAAAAATCGCAGGCAATTGAATTAGGAAGCCAATTACAAATAGACTCCCAAGAATAATCTTACCTCTCTTACCATCAACTAATTCTTCTATAATAGGCAAAGATGCCACAATCATTAGTGGTATCACTGGTAGTAGAAAACGGCTTCCCCAGGTAGGTGTCCACCACTCGTTATCATAAGCTAAAGCTTGAATTAACAACAAAGCAATTAAGGTTGAGACCGGTAATATAATTAATTCTGGTCGATTTTTTCTAAATCTTACAAAAGATGCTACTCCTAATAAACATACTGGCGAGTAGAAAATAAGACCCTTCCATGGGCTTACTAAAGGCGCAAATAGAGCTTCCAATAAATGAGAATGGGGAATCGATATTAACCTAACTATTGCATCGCGTAAAAATGAGTTGCTAAATCTATAGAAAATATTTGAATCTGTGGCTTTAGGAGAAAGGAGATAGAAAAACAGTTCTAAAACAATAATAAGGGCACAAACTATTACAACTATTTTTTGTTCCCTCCTTTCTTTGATGCCTTGACGGATGAATATCCAAATAATGAAGAAAGCTAATGGGACTATTAACATGGCTACTTTTGTTAGAAAAAGCAGCACTAGAAGCATGGAAAATACGACTGCTAACGATAATATTGCCAAGATGTGACGGTCCTTCATAATTATTAAAAGGAAAGTAGAAAGGCTGCAAAGTAAAAGTAAAGAAATTAGCGGCTCCCTAAATAAGGTCTTTGCATATGGCCAGGCCATTGTGCTTAGCCCGAATAAAATCCCGGCGATCGCACCTGTTTGATTTTGATACTTCAATTGGGACGCGATCAGTGTGATCATTGCAGATGATGCGGCGGTGAAAAAAATTGGTAGAAGATACAAACTCTGGAGATGACCAAAGTCAGTGTGAAGAAATAAACGATACCAAATTGATGCCAAAACAGGAAATGCTGGCTCAACTCCATGGTAACTACCGTTTAGACGAAGATTACCGTAAAGTTGTTCTGCACTTATCCTGCCGTTAGTAGCAACATTTCTTGCTGCGCTGGCATAGAGCTGCTCATCGTCTGAGATAGGAACTCCTGAAAAGGAGATCAAATAGAATGTAACTGTTAAACAAAAAATACAAGCGATAACAATAATAGTGTTTGATATAGTATTGTTGTTATGCTGGTTGGTGGATTGATCAAATTTCATTTGTATGTAGTTGAGAGTTCCTTTGATTCACATAATATTCAACAATGCAAATCAAATTAAAAGGAAATGAATAAGTATGGCGAATGTCAGGGATTAAATTTGTATGGTGTAAGGTCGGTTTCATGGCCCTACACCATACAAATATTTTAAACAGGAGATATGGAACAATAGTTTATTTTCTTATTTATTTTAGCCGTTTTGTAAGCGCTGAATTGGGATCTTCATTTTCTGACCAGTAAGTGTAAGCTTGGAACATTTTTCCTTGACCTCTTTGAATAAGATATCCTCTTCCAGGTGGCAGGTTGGCAGAACGCTGAAAAGGTGGGATGCGAGCATTGTTAAAATTCTCAACTCCCTCACTACTCCCAAGTAAAATCCCACAACCTTGCTGTTTCATTCTTTGTATAAAAGATGGACCGACCCCGGTAAATTCTGAAGGCAATTTTGAAAGATCTCCGGCTACGATAAAAGTAAGCCCGTATTCTTCTCCACTGACCAGGCAATTAGCGAGTTTGCGCTTTTCATTTTCTTCTATCTTACTGGAGAATAATTCATAACTATCTATGACAACTAGAATTTGGGGTAGTGAATCAAGGATTTTCCCAATATCAAAAAGATCAGGGTTCTTCTCATAAGCTTTTCCAATTATATCTGCTCGTCTTTTAATCTCTTTTTCCACTTGATCCAAAGTCGGATCAAGTTCAGATTTAATTCCAACATACCTTTCCATTAAAGGAATCCGCCTTAACCCAGATAAATTTCTACTATGAAAGTCAAGGAGATAAATTTGAATGTCCTTTTTTGTAAAACGCTCGGACAAGCCGATTAACCAAGTATTTAGCAAGGTCGTTTTGCCTGATCTTGGGGTAGAGCCAGCTATGAGAAAAGACGGACCATCTCGGTCAAGCGCAAACCCCACCTCTGTTAGTGTCTCATAGTCCTTACCAAGGGGAAGAAATAATGAACGTTTTGAAATTGAAGCTAGGGACTGTTTTTCAAATACGGGTAGGGTTATCAATAACGGTAGACTTCCGATAACAGGAGGAAGTTTTTCATGCTGGTTGTTCCATGCCTTTTTCATCTTTTCGCTCAACGTTTTAAGACTCGCGAACTGTTCACTGTCAGATTCTCCCTTAACAGGTAATGCTGCTTGAAATTCAAGGGGAGGAGATCCTCTTAGCAAACCATGCCCCGGAACTGGCATTTTGCCAATATCCTCTTTAATTTTCGCTTCTGAAGGTTGGCCTACGATTTCAAAGTATGTGCGATGATCTGCTTGATGCATGGTCATTCTCAAATTGATGTTTCCGAAAAGATCCTGTGGCAAGTCTGATGGAAGGTTGCTAGCAATAACAAGATGAACTCCCGCAGCTAAGCCGCCACTAACTAATGAGGAAATACTTCCTACAAGCTCTGATGCACCAGGAGTGTTCAGGAAAGTTCGTTTTAGATTAGAAAATCCGTCAATTATCAAATAAATAGTTGCTAGCCTTTGGCTTTTATCTTTAAGATTTGCATTGTAATCAGCTAAACTGTCCATTGACGCGTTACGAAATATCTCATTGCGTTCTGCAATACGTGCATGGATAAATTCAATTAATCGCTGAGCCCTTTCAAGTTCAAAACGCGTAATTACCGCACCCACATGAGGAAAACCTTCTAGTACTTTAAGTGCAGACTGCCCACCAAAGTCCAAAATGTATATCCAAGCATCAAGAGGGGATTTGGTGTGAACAAGCGATGAAACAAAGGTCCGTAAAAGAGTACTTTTGCCGGTTTTGCCGGACCCAAAAATTAAGAGATGACCCTCGCCCCGTGAAGGATCAACTTGCAATATGGTTTGCCTCTGTTGAGCGGGTTGATCGCATAATCCGATAATTGGGTAAACTGTCGAATCGGAAGATATTTCCATGTTATTAGGAAGACTTTGAGTCCATTTAGATGTACTATCCTTCCATCCGCCCTTGATATTATCTGCTAAAAGATTGGGTAAATACAATCTTTCGGGAAGCGGGTCTGGCCAAATCGCAGCTGGTTTTCTAATATTAAGATTTTCTGCAGCATCTAGTAATCGTTCTGCAATTACTTGTGATTCGGTTCTTTCCGTAGAGAAAGGCAGAGATCCGTCTGCAAGTGGTGTTGTCTCATGGCTTGTAAACCGGTATTGTCCGCCAGAATACGCCGCTTGGAAAAGGTTTCTAGTTTGAGCAGCAAAATACGCTCTTCCTCTAGGAAGAGCTACTGCATCTCGTATTCCAATCATTTGGACACTGTCTTGTGGGTCACTAACTCTTAAGCAAATCCGGAAGGTAGCATTTTGAAGTACTTCAGGATCAATTGCCGCTTGAATGTTTTGTGTGGCTAGGATTAAGTGAATACCAAGCGAACGTCCAAGCCTTGCGATACTGATCAGGCGACGACTCTCTTCGGGGTGCCTTTGTTTGAATTCGGCAAATTCGTCAAATATGATTACTAATCTTGGCAATAAGCGCTTGACTGGTAATTTACGGTACTCATCAATGTGAGTTCGTCCCAAACCAAATGAACTGCGCGCATCTTCCAATACTTTCTTCCTGTGCTCGATTTCGCCGCTTAAGGCTAATATTACACGTTCTGCGTAGGATGCGTGAGTCTCAATGTCTGTAACAACACCTACGGTATGTGGCAAATGGAGAAGTTCATTGAAAGCCGCACCACCTTTATAATCAACTAAGGCAAAGTTTAAATCATACGGATGGTGCGTCATCGCAAGACCAAGAATAATTGTCTTTAGAACTTCGCTCTTGCCTGAGCCAGTAATGCCGCCAATTACTCCATGCGGTCCATGGGCGCCATCCTTGTCACTCAAATCGAAAATTAAAGATGCCTTTTCAGAAATTCTTCCAATAGGTACCTTTAGATACTCATAGGGCGATCCATTTTCCCACCACTCCTCAATAGGTAATTCTTCCAACTTACTAACCCCAAATAATTCCAGAAAACCCAGACGAGTCGGGGGTCTGGATAGATCGGCAACTTGGTTCCATTCAATAGAGCCAAGTTTTCTTGCCAATTCTTCAGCCTGTTTTACGTTCAAAATCTCAGGCCTGTCACATCTAAAGAAATTTCCTTCTACCCCGGTTTCCTCATAAATCCATTTGTTGTCTCTAGTCTGAATAGTTGCTCCACAACCCCCAGGTATGTTTTTTGCATTCGTCGCCAGAAATATGCCGAAGACGCCAAGTTCGCGGCCTTTTTGAAAGAGTAATGAAAGTGCAGGATGGTTATAGGTTGTTGAGAGCTGATCAAAAACTATGAGTACCTGTGGAAGAATGGCCAAATTATCATTGGGGTTTTTAGCCTTATCATGGTCTGCCTCAATAATTTCTTCGCGGCTTTGTAGTAGCTTTTCGAGGGAATTCATAAATTGCGTGCGGACTTCATTACCGTTTGTTGATTGGGAACCTCGCCATTCTAATAGTGAGGTAGCATGGGGTAGGTGGTGCATCCAATCCCATTCAGCCCAATTGTTCTTTTCTTCGCCAAATTCCGCAATCTCTACTTCCGAATACCAGTGATGTGTCGCAACTTGAGAAATAAGCGATCGAACGATATCGCGAATATCTTTCGGTTGCCCTGAAATCCCAATCGAACCAGTTTTAGGAAAGTTAAGAGTTACTGGGGCATCGATGACTATTGAATGTTTCTGAAATAATCCATCCGCAATAATATATTCTTGTTTAAGTTCAGGTATGCGGCCTTTTGGATCTACTTTTGTAAGGGTAATAGATGCATTTACAATTCCTAAGCCTAGTCTTGGACATAGAAAGTCGGGATCCTCTGGACGTCTTTCTCCAATTCGTCTGTCTTGACTGTTAATTCGACGCAGACATTCATTCAAATCCGGATTTACATCCAGCATGATCTGGCGCTGAAGGTTCTGAAAAGATCGCAAGTCTTTTTCTGAGTTACTCAAACTAATATTGTATTCCTGTATCACCCGGGCAAGATCTAAATCATATTTTTTCTTTGCAGCGCGGGAAGTAAACCAAGTTCCGACATAAGAAACCAGCATAATTGGCATAAAAATTATATAGCCGAAACCAGCATTGCCCCCCCCAGAAATCAGCATAACAAAAATTATTGTAAGGATAATAGCTCCAAGTGAAAGGAACATTGTTGTACGATCTAAAGGCCCTGGTTTGGCGGGTAATGTTGGAGGAGTGGGAATCTCAATTGTATCTTTAGGAAGAGGTTTTTGTATTCTAGGCGGACGGTTGAATGACATGTAGGGTGCCTCCCGGTAATGCGATTACCCCCAAACCTTTTCTTCTGAATTGGGCGTAAATCAAACCAAATTTATTACGAAAGTCCCCCAACGATTATTTCCATCATTGGGGGACTAGTTACTATGTGTATTGAATTATAGGCATTTTATCTATTATAAACCGCTGTCAGCTTCGCCAAAAGCCGTGGAAGCACGTTGAAGCAGCTGGCCTGCTTGACCAAGTGATTGAATGGCTGCATTAAGGCTGGGTTGCATTGCCTGCCATTCTTGAAAGATCCTTTGCGCTCTGTTTCCGGTAAACTGACCTTCAAGGCTGCTCATCAAAGACCTGGCCTGCACTACAAGCGCCTCGAGATCACTCTGCCGACCCATAAATTGAGAACCAACATTTGAAACTTGTCCTGTATCAATTCGAATAGTCATTTTAGCCTCCTTGGCTTGAATAAGGGAATTTAAAAGTGAACTCTGATATTAATTAAGAAGTTAGGGTTCAGAACTTCTGGTCGACATGTTCATAACGTTCTGCCATGGCATTTAATTCCTGAGCGATATTACTCAACAGGATTGCAAAACTTCCTGATGCTTGATTCCATTGTTGATATTGCTCGTAGAAAACCTGTTTATTTGCCCCTGCCCATTTCTTTTCCAATTGACTAGTGACATTCTCCAGTCGTTTGGCGATTTCCAAAGTATCTTTTCCCGCTTGCATGAATTGCTCAGCTACTTCATGTAAATCCTGAGGAGAAATTGTTGCACCACTCATAAGCTTTTTACTGACCTAGGTTTATTCCTAGATCTCCTCCCATATTGTTACTTGAATACTCTCGATATATCTTGCACGATCAAGTAACCAGTCAGCCATTGTATTAATTGCTGATGGTTGATTCCTAAATTGATCAAAGAACAACTCTTTTGAGTGCCCCAGCCAATCACTATCCAAGGTGGCACCAACGCTATTCAAATTCCCCGACGATTCGCGTAACTGATGCGCCGCGTGTCGGAATTGTTCAGCAATTGAATGAGCTTCAGGGGGAACAAATGTTTTTGCGACTCGCATTTTATCCAAATCCTCTTTAAAACCCAGATTGCAATCACATTAATAGTAGTATATAATCTTAGGAGTAATTAGTCAATGGGGGGGGCGGCAAGGAAAGTGCAATCATTTGGTGTGCGAACTTTGTTATGAACTTTGTTATAATGATGGCTGGCAATGTTTTTGGCGAAATCAAAGTTCTGATAACAGGTGCGGAGACAGTACTCCATGATCATCCAAGTAGATCCATCTCTCCTTCAAAGCGGTGCTAAGCAAATTCAAGGAATTAGTGGAAATATTTCATCTTCGGTTAAGGATCTATTGAGCAAAATTCAAAACGCTCCAAGTTACGAAGGTCAATTTGGGCCGAAAATTGCAGAGATAGGCAATGAGATTGGAACACGTGGGGAAAGGTTTTCTGATGTGCTTATCAACCTTGGTGAACGGCTCGGGTTGAAAGGGATTGAATTTGCGAATGTAGATGATTCAGCGATTTCCAGATTTAACGACATTACAGGTGGGCTTATAGACTGGTCGGATCCACATTCTCTCCATAATCAATATATTGGTTTATTGGATATCTTGAAAAGTTATCTTTTCCTCGGAAATCTATTGAAAGGGAATGGATCTAATTTTTCTCTAGTGGCATTGATTGCAACAGTATTAGGAACTAACAGACAGTGGAATGGCTGGACTTTCTTTGGAATGGAGCAACCATCTTGGTGGCCGAGTTGGTTGCCTTGGACTTCTCAACCGCCTGAGAGTATTGTTTTTCCGGTTGCTGATAATAGTCCAAAAACCAAAACTAGGTTTGGAGATTTACTAAAAGAACCAGCGCCTGCAACAATTATACAAACCAATAACACATCAACTGAGACTTCGAGAGCAACGAGTAGCTCTGCGCAGGCAACTACAAAGCCGACCTTAGATTCAACAACAATTATATACGAAGTTTATTATGATGTTCCAGTCGAATCCCAGGGAACATTGAATAATTATCGTGCCTGCGCACCAACATCTGTAAGTATGGTATTGAATTACTACCACGCTCAAAATGAGGCAAATACTGGAGCCACAACTGAACAATTGCTCGCACCTCTCAATGCAGGTGGCAAAGAAATTGCTTTAACCAATATGACCAATGAAATCAAAGGACTTGGATATCAAAACATTACTGTAAAAGTAAGCGATCCTCAAGTAAAAGTCACACTTTCAGACTTGCAATCGGCACTAAAGGATGGACCAGTTATCGTTACAGCCGGTGTCAAGATAGTTGGTCCCGGAACAGTTATTAGCAATATACCTCGAGCAATTGAGGGTCCTGGCAGTACAATCCATGCCTTGGTCGTGAAGGGTTTTGGAAAGGATACTGTAATCGTCAATGACTCTTGGTCGGGTAAAGAACTGCAACTTTCCAACGCAACTTTTACGAAAATGTGGGACCGGGGCAGTAACGGTATGTATGCCATTCGCCCTTGATGAATATTGTATAGATCTTTTTCATGGACATTTCTGAAGGAACATCTAAAATGACTCTTATTAAAGTTAACCCCAGTCTTCTTGAATCTTCCGGCCAATGCTTGCAAAGCGAGGGACAAACCATTTCGTCAATTGGTGGTAACCTCTTAGGAGCTGTTCAAAGCGCTCCCAGCTACGATGGACAATTTGGTCCTCAAGTTTCAGCAATAGGGCAGGAAGCCTATTCTCGATTGGGAAATTCTTCTAGTCATCTCAGCAATTTAGGTACAAGGCTTTCAAAAAAAGGTGTGGAATTTCAAATGGTGGATGACTTAGGTTTATCAGCAGTCAATGGAACGGAATACCGTAGATTTATTGACTTGTCAATTATATCTTCGCTATCTCAGAATTTTATTGATCGGTTATATAGTTTAGGTAATTTGATATCGCCCGCAGAATTAGCGACAAGGCTAGGTCAACTAAAGTCAGTTTTGCTGATGGGAAGAACGGGAGCCCGGAAAATGTTTGGATTAGTCCCAAGTTTTATCGCAGACTTAAGATTTAATCCTTTTAGAAATATAAAGGGTGTAACGCCACTTGGTCTTTCACTAGATTTTGGTTTAGGTTTGATTGCCGGAAAAGTTAACTCTTTTATGGATGGTGTTGTTGTGGCAGCAGATACGGCTATAAATGCTGGTATTGGAATAATAGCATGGGAAGTACCAGTTTTAAACGCTATTATTCAATTGGGAGGATCAGCTGTAATATGGGGAAATACCCAAAACGCAAAACTTATGGCTGTAAACTCAGAGGACCTAAAGATGCTAGATGAAAGTTCGGGCGAGGCCCAGACAGCGCTTAAAAAACTTGATATTGGTATATTAACGCACGATACTGCAACTCTCGTTGTTGATTTTCAGGTTCAAAAATTTGAAGCTGTTAACAGAGCTTACCAAGAAATGATCCGGAATCCAAATACGCAGAGTATTTCACGGTTTGGGGTGTTTGCTTATTCATCTACGATGCCTGGCATGCATAATGTATTTTTGGCAGATGCAAAAGTTAGTCAGTCTGTATTAAACAATTATGCAACATTGGGTAAGGATGTACTAAATTTTGGGGATGGGCTTATTGAAGCTCCAATCGCATTGATTAAGCATGATATTGTTTCCAAAGCTATTTACACTAAGGGTTTAATTAATAGAGTTCATAGCGCATCAGAGAATATAATTAATTTAATTAATGAGTCAAATCATTAATAATGTTGACGAGACCAAGTCGGAGTTTATTATGACTGAAGATTTCTTAAGTATGTTGTTAAGTCAAGAAGAGTTGGTTGTTCTTCTTCGCATTCTCCGAGCTCCAGGTATCTTAGGTTTAGATACTAAGTTCCTTAATAATATGTCAACTGAGCAAGTGGCCGCAGCATTGGTGGCTGCGGAACGATCTTTATATGCGAGAGGTCTTATTCAAGTAAATGAGAACGAGAATCGTGTCGATATCGATGCCACCGCACTGGCGCTTGTTGGTACATGCTTGTTGCCTGAATATACATTAATGGCGTTTTCAAACGACGATAACTCTTTACCTTCAATTCACTATTATCATGTATCATCCAGTTTAGCGGTAGAATTTTTCTCTCGCGAACAGGGACTACTTAGTTTCCTAGGGACTGATCAAGCTCAAAAATTATTACCAAGCATCGAAAACATTTTACGATTAAGAAATCAAAAGGCTCCAGCAAAACAAAGTATCTGTCTTCCAGAGGATAGTTTTGTCCAAGCCTGGGAAAATATGAAATCTGGAAAAAGAAAACTTGCCGAAGAGATTTTTCAAAAAGAAAAGGCGCATAAACCTACTTTTGATGCGCTTTTGAAGTCCCTTGAAAAACCGATCTGCAATGGCTCTGTCATTCGCCTCGATGCTACTACAGACAATAAAAACCAAACGAGCGGGTTTTCATTCATCGAAGGTAAGGATGGAATCTGGATAATATCGCCTGAGAAAAAAAATGATACAGCTTGGGTAAACATTTCCCCCTGTTCTGCCGATGAAGTAAGGGCAAGCATTTGTGCTTTATTAAATTAACCTCAGAATATATACCTGAGTCCCAAAATAAAACTAGATGAATCTAGAATCAAATACAAATGAAAGATGTTAAATGATGGTTTGATAGATTACAGTACTAATCGAAGGTGTCATCATGGACAAAAACATAAAACAATACCAATTACAAAACCAAAATCACTCAATGTCCATGTTTTTAAGCATTCTTTTTTCCGCTGATGAAATCTGGTTTCTTTTGCAACAATTCGGCACTTCGATAGTTTTTGGGATGCAAAATCCGCATCTCGGCTGGCTGATAGATGAAATTGAAAATGCTGATCGTAACGCGCTGAAATTATTGGTAGATAGGGGTTATGTCCGGATTGCATCGAAAAATCAGATAGAACTTGATGATGCCCTTGCTGCAATGATACGAACATGCGCACATCCTCAACATACTCTTGTAGCACAATTCCAAGATTCAACCGGTATTGATAATCAAAGATATATTTATTTTGGTGATGAACTGATCGTAGAACGAACCCAAACTAAACAGAATCAGCATCGCTTGACTGTAATCAAAGACCGTGAAGTTCTTCTCAAGCATTTGAGGGAAGTTCTGAGGCTCTCGTCAATTACAACTAGCCACGGTAAAAAATTCACCCTGCCAGAGCAGACTCTCTTTGAAACTCGAGCACTTTGTACTCAGGGGCAGGCAAGTAAAGCCATTAACAACCTCAAAGAATTGGACCTGTCTGAGGAGATTTCCTCATTGCTTACTAAAGCCTTAACAAACCCAGTAGCCAACTCCGCATTTATGGCACTCTCCAATCAATCCAAGTCGCAATCCCAAACAGTCAAAGGATTTGCTTTATTGGAAGGCAAAAACGATTTATGGATTATGATGCCCTATGACAGTGATGGGATTAAGATGGTTGAATTCATTCCTGCTAATTCAAAGCTTGTGAAGCAACGCTTCTTAGAAATTCTTCCATAAAAGGTTATAGTTATGATAAATAATAGCTCCCCAATTAAAGAAGAAGCCAAAAATGCTATCCGTACACGCCGGTTCCTTACCGTTGAGGTTGAGAACCGCCCAGATAGCGTAAAAATGGAAATGAAAGGCGACCTGCCGATTGGGGTATTATTTCCTATTCTCATAAAGTCGCTTGGGTGGAGGATGATTAGCGATGAAATGGATCCCCGCTTTCGCCTAATTGCCATCAAAGAAAACAAGGAAATTGAATTAAAAAGCTCAGACACGTTGATTAGCGCAGATATACCAAGTGAATCCGACCTTAGAATCATAGTTATTGATAAAAAGAGTGTAAACAAGGGCTTCGCGCAAGAGACAATCTTAGGACTTGAATCAATGATCGGGCTTGAAAACGGTTTTTCGGTTGGAAATCCTCACGATGGCCGAGGAAATATTGCTCCCCCGCATTGGGAAGAACTCGTAAAGGAACCCTGTTTCATTGCAGCCTCTGGGAATATTTTTCCGATACGAAACGTGCAAAACTGGGTAGGGAGACCTGATAAAGGATTCAGGCCGGAAATCAACCTTATTGGGGAAGAAGACAAGGAGAATCCAACTGTAAGTCGAAGGCATGCACAGATATTAAGTGAAGATGGCAAGTATTTTCTCCGACCAAAACCTAGTGTATGGGGAACTTTCGCGCGTGGACAGGAACTGCGCCATAGCCAAGTTTATGAACTTAGAGATGGAGATCAAGTGAAATTTGGGGATGTTGTGATGATTTTTCGATTGCCTTAATACTCAAATTTACAAATGCTCAAATGCGTCTACAGACTTTCCTGCAGGCGTATTTTTGTTTTTAACTGTTTAGGCTACTGAGAGAAATTGCAAACTTCGGGTAGATTTATGTTTGGTAGTTGAGCATTTTGACACAGATCCAACCACTCTTTCGTTTCCGAGTCTGCCATTGGTCGATCTTGATTTAAGATGGTTGAATTGTTTAAGTTGAATAATGCCTTACTGGTCGATGAAAAAGATTTAAGCTGTTCTTTAGGTGAGAGAAATTGACAATTACCTAATATACAATAAACTTCCAATGTGGAGTTGTTAACCTTTGCGCCCAACACTCCCTTGCCGCCGGAGTTTAATAGTATTTCAATGTTTTCCTTACCGTTCTGAACTGGTACAAGAATGGTAAAGTTTCGATTTCCATTTGAAATGATGAGCAGCTGTCCATCTATTAGTGAAATTCGTGTTTGATCGAGTAGTGTAGGATCCGTAGGCTGATTTTCTGTGTTGAAGGGTGATAGATTTATTGAAGTCAGGTTTACTTGAGCAGCCTTTCCCAAATATAAATTTGTACCTTTAATAAGATTTGTATTCTCACTTAGATCATTGGGACGGGTTCTTAGCTCAAGGTTTACAGGGCCATCTGATGTTACTTGCAATGTTGTCCCTGGATTTATGATTTGACCAGAAGGAGTTAGCACGTTTGTTTTTAGATCTATTGTATTCAGATTGCCTGTAATAATATGAACAACACCTAGGTCAGGAGAGGCAAGCTGCACTTTTGGAACATAGGTAAGAACGCTTAAGCCAACTATCACAAAAATAAAAAAAACAATTATTCCTGCAAGAATAGCAACGGGAAAACCCTTTTGTTTTCGTCCAAATCCAAGAACTGCAATAGTTATATCATCGGTGACATCCATTCCTTTAGCAATGGAGCTCAAGTGTTTTGCAGACCCACGTATATCATCATATTGGCCAATCACAGGAATTTGTTCTTCGACTTTTTTTATTATTTTTTGCTTGATACTAGCCTCTTTCGCACTCTCTTCTGGAGGGTCGAAAAGACCGTCGCTGCAAAGCATAATCCTTTCACCTAGCTTGATTGTGTCTTTGAATTGTTCGACAATAAGATCCGGGTGGTCTTCTCCGTCGCCGAGACAGCGATCGCTTTGTAAGTCACTCTGAAGTGTTAATAATGTAACTTTTTGATTATTTTGGATTAAATAGGCACGTGTCAACTTGCCTGCCTGTCCAATAAATAATCTGTCGTCCATAACAACTACAACCGTTAAGCCTACATAATCCTCTCCACGAGTCTGCTGGTAGACGGCTTGGTTGGCCGCCTGAAGAGAACCCAGAATCATATCAAGAGGCTTATTTTCCATACTCCGCTTACATTCATTGAAGATCGTATCGACCGCTAATTTGGCTGCATGATCCGGCGCAATATTTCCACCCCCATCAGCTACCACGACTAGATAAAGATTCAATCCAGACAATGTGTTAAATCCCTCGTAATGCACATAATCTTCTAGGCGTGCATTTTTATCCGTTCCGCCTTTTTGTTGATCGACATCGACCATAATTGTATTTATAAGGGGAGTGCTCATCTGTTAAGGGTCTCCTGAGAGTAAGTCTCCGTTATCAATTACCTTGGCGGTGGACAAGGTGTACCCAGACCTTGCAAGTAACCACATGTTTGTGTGGCTTTAATGTCAGGTGTTATAGAAGGCGTCATAGTTAAGGTAGGGGTGGGGGTAGCAACTAGATTTGGGACAAACTGCCAAAGTTCGTTTCGAGTTCCAGTTCCAGATGAAATTATTTCGGTGCCTTTCATAAGAGCGAAAAAGCCTGCTGGCAAAGGTTGATTGTTGCCAATCCAACATTTGTCCTGCAAACAATCAATATAAAGCTCTTGTGTGTTGATATCATAAAACAGACCCATCATAGAACCACTTATCCAAGCCTGAGCACCATTGGGAGTATATATCAGGAATTTGCGGCCTGGCTGATTTACCACTATAGAGCCTTGATTTAATAGGATGTCAAATTGAGTATCGCTGATACTTTTGAGAGTAATTTCAGTGTTACTGGCCAAATACAACTGAGCTTGTCCAGGAAGACCGAAATAAACGTAGCCATTGTCGCCAATGGATTGAATGTTTTGATCCTGCTCAAAATTTAGTAAATCGCCTTGCTGAACGAGTTGAGATAATCCTGTACTGGAGGAATGTACGTTGAGCGAGAGTTGCCAAACTTGTGCAACATAGATCTGATTGCCTGTGATAGTTGGAAGAGCTGGTAGTGGTGGCGCGGTACTTGTAATTTGTGATAGGATTCTAATCCCCAAAATTGCAAGAATAAGGATCGCTACAGAAATACCTGAAATAGTGCGAGTTTTAGCTGAGATTCTAAAAGGTCGCTTTCCACCAGGCACCTCTAGAACAATAGCAGAGACATTGTCATCTACATTCCGATCAAGTGCTCTTTGAACCAATTGCTCAGGAGCTTCATCATTGGATGTTTCGTTAATAATCTTAATAATTTCAGGAAGTTCCACAAAGTGGCCACTCCCTTTTGGAAGGGATTTTATCAACCCGTCAGAGCACAGAACTACTCGGTCACCTGGTTTAAGTTGAAAGCCTTGAGAGCGAAATGCGTCTTCTTCGCTGATTCCAGGGTTGTTAACATAAACCCCGAGATCGACTTTGACAGTAGCTTCATATCCTATTGATCGGACTAGCTCATCGCGTCGCGGATGGCGAGCGGCTTCAGCTAATCTTAGTTTGCCTGCTTGAACAACTTCTCGTTCCCAGGTATGGTCAACCGTCAGCTGGGTGATTTGATTGTCTCTAACAAGATATATTCGGCTATCACCTATATTAGCGATGTAAAGACGGTTCTGGAATATAAGTGCCACAGCTGCGGTGGAGCCCATGTTTTTTTTGCTATTCTGGCGTTGGGCTTCTTTATAGACTTCGGTATTTACTGCTTCTAAAGCTTTTTTAAGGATTTGAGGAATATCTGTTTCATTTGAATTTTCAATGTAGTCGAATACCCCGTCAATGGTTATAGTCGCAGCTCTTTCACCGGCGTTTTCGCCTCCAATACCATCAGCGACAATACCAAGTGTATAGAGTAGACCGCTACTAGTAGTTACTAAGCCGAATTTAATTCGGTCTTCATAGTAGCGACCCTTCGCTTTGCCAATATGAGAATAACCGTTTACTAAAACAGTTGAAGAGGTTGAAGTTGAGTTCATTGGATTTTTAATCCTTAACTGGCTTAATTTGACAAAAAATAGGTTAGTGAAATATTCCAAAAAAGCTCTTACTCTTGGGTAAAGTTGTGATTTCATCCGTGCTGTAACGAGCTAATTCCTTGGCAAGTTGAGATGTTGTCGGCCTTGCTTCTGGCCGTTTAGCCATACAGGATGTTATCAATTCGTCGAGACCAATAGGAACTTTTGAGTTTGATTCCGTTACATGACCAGGAGTTTTATTGAGAATTGCGCTCGTTAGACCATTTTCGGTCATTCCCGTGAATGGCATTTTAGTAGTTAATATGCTATACAACAACACTCCAATTGCGTAAATATCTACCTTAGTTGCATCCACCTGAACTTCCGGTGCCAGACTCCCTCTTATCTGATTTAACCTTTCTGGTGACATCCATTGGAGGGAGCCGGCATCCTGCTGTATGCGTTTTATTTTCGCTGCGATGCCGAAGTCAATCAGTACTGGTTCAAACCTCATATTCCTTTTTATTGGATGCCGAAAAATAATATTATCAGTTTTTACATCATTATGAGAGTATCCCCTTGAATGAACATGTTCCAATGCTAGAACCACCTCCCGTGCAATAAACGATGCTTCGCCTGGTGATAATAGCTTTATTTTTTTTTGGTAATCTCGGAGAGACCCTCCTGCCAGATATTCCATGGAAAAATACCACGGATGACCATCTAACTCTGTGGCTCGCTCCATAAAAAGTTGTTTGCCAATATCTGATTGAATAGGGATAATTTTAACCACACCTGGGTGGCTAAGCTTTTGTAATATCTCTGTCTCTGCTTTTAAAGCAGTTGCAAAAAACGGATCAGTTGCAATGCGGCTGATTTTTAGTGCAACCCCTACTCCATCATTCCTTGTTGCTTGCACCACAGTAGCCATACCGCCGCTTCCTTCTGGGAGCAATTCTTTTACTACAAATTGCGATATAACTTGACCTTTTTTGATTGTAACAGCCATAATCATTATCCTCTTGATTCATCTATCAACAAAACTATGAATAACTATCGTGATATTGAACGTAAAAAAGTACCTATCTTCGTCGCGGTTTTGTAGTTCGCCATTCTTCTTCAGAATAGGATTTGTCATTACCTTCTTGATTTGATTCACTATCATTCTCTGAAGGATTGGCCAAAGTGAAGCGAATTTTTACACCACCTCGCTCAACATTGGCTAATTCAATAATATCGTTGTCGTGCAACTCTAAAGATTCAAGAGACTCCAGCTTTTTTTCATTGAGATAGGTACCCCATTGACTATCCTCATCGCGAATACTAAGAGTTCCATCCTCATCAAGGATTGTACAATGCAGCCGACTAATCGGACTGTTCTCGTCCGTGCCGTGAAAAATTAATTCGGCATGCCTCCTTGATCTTCCGATTGGTGTTGTGCCAAATATCTCAAAAATTCTACGCCCAACTTCAACGCCTTCCAAGGCTTCTAAATAGGCTTTGGGCGTTGATACTGTTCGTCTTTTTGTGACGCGAGTTACGAAATCACCAACCCTTTCTATCATAGGACCACCAACACTAGCAATTTGTCTACGGAAGACAATCACCAAAGCTAATGCGATTAATGCAATTCCTAAGGCGAGAAAATTTGAATAGGGCAAGAATAATATAACCGCAGGACACAGAATATCAGGTATCCCATTGCATGCATCTGGCTGTACTAAAACTATGACTGGAATGCTAGCGCTGGCGCCTGTCATACCAAGTTCGTCGGTGACTTGTACTTGGATAGAAACAGGATTCTGACCTACCTGTGTGTATGTGCGCAAATCCCATGGAATTTCTGCAAACCCTGAATTATCTAGTGTGGGATTGGCCACCGAACCCTGGGTTTGATTGTTGACCATAATCAAAATACTAGTTATTTTACGAGGATGCTCATCAGGCCAATCAATTTTGACCTTTAATGGAGCAAAGTCGGTTTCAGATCCTGTTTGGCTCTCTGTTGTAGCACCAGGTTTTTGAATTACGGTCGAATTGGCTAATGGATTTTGAATAGTTACCTGTGGCGACTGGAGTGAAATATTGTAAGTTTTCGTTGTTGGAATATTATTCAATGAGGTAGTTATCACAACTTCACGGTTGCCAGTGCTTGAACTTGGGGATCTGTATGTAATTAAATACTGATTACGCCATATAATTATTGAAGTGTATATTCTCTCGATAACTTCAGGGGAGCTATAACGATCATATAACCCACCACTTAGATCAGCAATATCTTTTAATCTGCGCCCCTGTTTATCATCTGAAGCCCTAAATAAAACTGTGTGTACGATTGGATGATTTAAATCAGACAATTGACTATTCAAAGTATCGAAATCTTCTTGGGTCAAATTCTGTATTCCTGAGGAGAAAAAAACAATAAATGGCTTTTTGCCATCGGTTTGATCATTGAGTCTGGCAACTGCTTCCAATATCGCTAAATAACCGGATGATCCTTGTAATGCGTTATATCTATATTTATCTATTCCCTCTTGGATATCTGTAGCAGAAGAACTAAATTGACTAATTACATTGACCTTATCACCATCTTGAACAAGAACCATAATAGAATCTGATGGGCTCATATTAACAAGGAAATCTTTTATCGCTTGCTTCATTTCCGAGTATCGTGAATTTCCAGTTGCTCCAGATGAATCAAGACCTATTCCTGCATCAATAATAAAAACTGCACGGATTCCAGTACTTAATGGTTCCATTGAAAATGTCATCTCTTGTCCATTTTCAGCAACATTTATATGCGTTGAGGTTAGGCCACTCAACGGCAAATTAAAGGTATCAAGTGCCTGTAATGAGATATTTATTTCAGGAAATCCCGATGTTTCAACCCCAGTGATACGTAATTCTTTTAATGAACTTTGGGCAGAGGCAGGAAAAGTAAATGTATAAGAACTAATAAGTAATAAAAACGTTATAACCAGGATTAACTTTCGAGATTTCATTTGCTCCTCCGTCTTCAATCCAACCGATTGGTGTTATTTTTTCACATTTACTTAATCTTATGGGAAATAATTATCTCAATCCCGCTTTAATTAATAGATATTTTTATTGTAATACCAAAAAAACAGGTGAATTTTAGCGTTGCGCCATTGTAAACTTGGAAAAACTAAGTAAAAAATTGTATGACGTCATAAAATTATTTATACCATGAGTATCTTCGCAAAAACTCATAAGGCTCCAATATTTTATGTAGTAAGCTATTTGAAAATCACCTTATATAGCGGTTAATAAATGCAATTTCAAAATTGACGAAGGTATTGATTATTAGACTAATAAAATGGTAAACTCTGATAAATTATACCCTTTTTTTTCTGGGTTTTATTTTAGATAGCGGCTAAATTAAGGGTAAACAAAATCTTTGATTTGAGCTTGGTAATTTAGGAACATCTGATTATAGGGTTGTCTGCGGTTGAAAGAAAATACAAACAATTTCAAAGCACATTATAAAGCATAGAGACAATACTAAAAACAACGTGATTTGCATGCCAGACAGGCAAGATAGTGATGTAGTTCTGCGTTGTCCTCTTTAACAAAGTACGTATCGTTTTACCCTCTGACACTTCATGCCTACCCTAGTGACACCAAATCTGAGAATAAACATCGAGACGATCACTGAAAGACTACTTCCTTTTGGGGCACCATCTCCATGAGTTGGATTACTTTCTAGATACGCTCTGAAACAATTACCAACCCAACAAGTGTTTTTCGATTAACAATAGTGATTATATATATTCTGTTTTTTTATCATCGATAAACTAGAAGAATTCGCCCACTTCTGCGTTATCTACTTTTTCTGGTACAGGTGTAATGAATAGTTTCTCAGCATTTGCTTTTGCCCAGTTAGTGACATTCTGGTGATGAACGCTCAAATAAGCCCAATCTGACGAAGGTTCATGCCATCAACGTACAATTGAACAGCTTTCTGACGAAATACAGCATCGAAACTGTGTGGCTTTTCTCAGGTGCATATTTGCATCCATATAATTAACATCGATTTGTTGGCTGTCAGATTCATTCTTGCCTACTTGTGTTGCTTCTCTTTACTCTCACATTTTGGAATTTCATCCTAATATTTAACTCAGCTTTTAGCCACTCCCCAGCCATATATGTTTAAATTTCACGATATACTCGTTGCTACTCGGAATTCAATATTCCGCCCAAAAAGGAACAAAAAATAGCCACTGTAGACCTCACGGCTCCTTAATTTAACTGACCTCAAGGCTACGAAAATAACCTATCCGTGAGGTCGGAGGTTCAAATCCTCTCACCCCGACAGACAAAGCAAAAGTACATAGACTCCCAACCCGAGGGAGTCTTTTTATTTAATTGCCACCCTGAGTAAAGAAATGATAAAACCTCTCATTCTTTACCAAACCTTTACAAAATTTTTGAGAACCCTCTACAAAGAAAAACTA
>Ga0154020_10001344_pt1 | contig 30383 bp, 25 predicted proteins | sample Klosneuvirus_201_FD_109709 | JGI IMG/M metagenome (GOLD analysis project Ga0154020, IMG submission 109709) | Active sludge microbial communities from wastewater, Klosterneuburg, Austria - Klosneuvirus_20160825_MG | ecosystem: Engineered > WWTP > Aerobic digester > Activated sludge | place...
ACTGAAACTGCGCTGTCGATTGTCACAGACGCTACGCTTGGCGGTCCGGCGCTGCGTGTTGGCCCAACTAGTGAAATCGTTGCCACCCGCGGTGTGTTGGATGGTACGGTTGGCCGCGTCTATGAGATTGAAGTAGTTGGTCGCATTGAAGCCAATCCGACTGATGGCGCGTCGGCGATCCAGATTGGCTTTGCACCGCTGGCGAATGATTACACCTACACTAGCGGCTCAGCCTCGGTGTCGGCTTATTCCAAGTCGGTTGCAGACGGCGTATTTACGCTGCGTTCGCGTTTCTCCGATACAGCAGATGGCACCTACGGTATTCAAGCATGGAACAGTGCTGGTGGCAAAACCATCCATCGCCCCTACTTGTACGTCCACCCGGGTGAAACTGGTTCGCCGTATGCGCTGTTCCGCACCATTCGAGTGCGCGACATCACTTCGCAGATCAACGCCGAGCGGCAGGCTGCGGCAGCGGCTGGCTCGGCCACTACCGCGACAACGCAGGCGGCTGCAGCTTCGATCAGCGCTGGTCAGGCGGCAACATCTGAAACCAACGCGGCGACATCGGCTGGCACAGCATCAACACAGGCCGGTATCGCAACCAGCGCTGCCACTACTGCAACAACACAAGCCGGCAATGCATCTGCAGCATCGTTGGCGACTCAACAGCTGCTGAATACGCAGTTCCCCCCGAGCTTCAACTCGGGCAAGGAACACTTGGGTTCGTCAACCAACCATATTCCAGGCGCACCGACTGCTGTGACAACAACGCCATTCGCTGTCGCTTACGATGGCACGTTGGGTGGTCCGGCACTGCAGATTACTGGTGCTGATGCTGTGGTATCGCACAAAGCCGTACTACCGACGACGCCGGGTCGCGTCTACGAGTTGAAGGTGACAGCGCGCATCGTCACCAATCCGACTGACGGCAATGGCAGTATTCGCATTGGTTTGACACCGCTGGACAGCAGTTATGCTGTCCAGACCAACGCAGTATCGACCGGCTACATCGCGCGTAACGTAGCCAGTGGTGTGTTCACCAACACCTTCTTGGTGTCGGATACTGCAGATGCGCCGAACGGTGTTGTGGCTTGGGACTCCTCCGGCGGTCGTGTCTATCAGCGGCCGTTCGTCCAGTTCCATGCTGGCGATACGGGTGCGCCGGTCGCATCAATGCTGTCGTTCTCGATCCGCGATGTTACCGAAGTCATCAACGCCACCAAGCAGGTGACGTTGGCAACTACGCAGGCTGCAGCCGCTGGTGTATCGGCAACGCAGGCTGCTGGCTCGAAGACTGATGCTGAGACTGCCGCAGCAACAGCGACAACTCAAGCCGGCATTTCTACCACTGCTGCTTCAACTTCGACTACGCAGGCCAACAACGCTGCGGCGTCGGCGCTCGCTTCGCAACTGAGCAATCGTAACGGTCCAGTACTGCCGTATGATTTTCGCGAAGGTGTAATCCACTGGTCGGATCAGCGCACAGGTTCGCCGGAGGCCAGCGTAACTACCGCGGCATCGTTGATCACTAACGACGCTGATTTCGGCAATGCGGCTGAGATTGCGTTCAACACCGCTGGTCACAACTTCAACACCAAAGGTGTTGTTCCAGCTATTGCCGGTCGCGTTTATGAAGTGCGGGTTCGCTTCAAGGCCAGCGCTGCCGGTGTTGTCAGCTTGACTGCGTTGTGCATGTCGTTGAACGCCAGTTATGCTCAGGTGGCACTACATACTCCGGCGCTGACACCGCATCCGGGTGACAACTCTGTTGCTGAGCGGGTCTATCGTTTCTCTGATACAGCCAGTTCGGGTGTCAATGCGTGGAATGCTAGCGCCGTATGGCTACGCTTCGGTTTGCGTTTGAACGCCAGTATAGCGACGACTTTCCGCTTTGGTTCACTCAAGGTGACAGATGTCACCGAAGTGTGGCAAGCGGAGAATCAAGTCATCGCAGCGACGACACAAGCCGCCAATGCTTCGACATCGGCTGGACAGGCTGCCACGTCTGAAACTAACGCCAACGCAGCCGCCGGTACGGCATCGACACAAGCCGGCATCGCCACTGGCGCAGCTTCGACTGCGACTGGAGCTGCAACCACTGCGCAGTTGACGGCCAATTCGCTGTTTCCGGACAATTTCATCAACGGTAAAGAACATATAGCTTCCGCTTCAACTGGTGATCCACAAACTGCGGTTACAACACCTAGAAACTTGGTTGACGTCCCCGGCTTTGGTCGTTGCTTGTCTGTACCGGGTACTGACTCGCAAGTTCTCTTAAAGCCTGTGTTGCCGGCTATCAACGGTAGGATCTACGAAATCGAAGTTGTCGGCCAAGCAGAAACCAACCCGACTGATGGTATAGGCAACGTAGTCGTTCGTATGGTGTCGCTGATTGCAGACTACACTAATACCGGCACATCTACAGTTGGTAACACCCTTAGTAACATCACAGTTGCCGGTGGGACGTTTAGTGTCAAAGCTCGCTTTGGCTATACTGCTGATGCGCCCTACGGCGTAGGTGCATGGACCAATCCGGGCACTGCTGTTTGGCTGCGCCCTTATATTCTGGTCAATAATGCGGAAGCTGGTTCGCCACACATCTACCTGCGCAATATTTTCGTGCGTGATGTCACGGGCATCGTTGCGGCTGAGAAAGCTGCGGTTAGCCAGTCGGCTGCTGCCGCGTCGCAAGCTGCTGCGGCAATCAATGAAAGCAACAGCGCCGGTTCGGCAACCACAGCGACAACTGCGGCCGGTACTGCTTCTACGCAGGCCGGTATCGCTACTTCGGCGGCTACTACCGCGACGACACAAGCTGGCAATGCAATCGCCACGGCAAATTCTTTGTTCCCGGATAGCTTCCTGTTCGGCAAGGAGCATTTGACTGAATCGTGGCATACTGGCTCGCCATCCGCGGTCGCTACAGCACCGCAGTCCATCGCTACTGACTCGGACGGCACGTACTTGACTGTTGCCGGCACTGCAGTGCGTCTTTCGCCGAAGGCCACCATGCCATATACGCCAGGCCGCGTCTATGAAATCGAAGTGCGGTTCAAGGCCACCACCAATCCAACTGCCGGCACCGGCACTGCTGACTTTCACATCGCCGGCTTGCTGCCTGACTATACTGGCGGTTCAGCATTCAGTAAGACGATGACAACGTTCACTGTCGCACAGGGCATGCGGACATTCAAGCAGCGTTACAGTGACGTGGCTGATCCGGCGCGCGGTATCTTGGCGTGGAGTACGGCAGGCGGCCGTACTCAGGGCCGCTTCTTGCTGCGCATCAACAATGATGAGGCTGGTTTTCCTATCGTCAACCTCTACCAGTTTTCGGTTAAGGATGTCACGGCGCAGGTGGAAGCCGAACGTCAGGCCGCAGCTGCGTTGTCTTCGGCCGGTACTGCAACTACGCAGGCAGCTGCTGCGTCTGTTAGCGCCGGTCAAGCAGCGACGTCTGAAACCAACGCCAGCACGTCGGCCGGTACTGCTTCTACGCAGGCCGGTATCGCTACTTCGGCGGCTACTACCGCGACGACACAGGCTGGCAATGCAATCGCCACGGCAAATTCTTTGTTCCCGGACAACTTCGTCAGCGGCAAAGAGCAAATCATGCAAACTACCACGTTGGCTGGTCAAGGCGGCGCGCCTACAGTCGTAACTACAACGACGTTGCCAATTGTTGTTGATGGCACGATGGGCCCTGTGTTGAGCGCCAATGTCATCGGCGCACGGATATTGCATAAAGGTGTCGTGCCAGCTATCGCTGGTCGTGTTTATGAAGTCGAAGCAGTATTGAAAGTCATTGCTAATTCTGGCACCGGCTCGAACAGCACTTTCGTCGATTTCGTTTCGCTGAACGCTGATTACACCTACCACAGCGTCAACGACAGCACGGTTTCGCACACCGTGGCACAGGGCGAAGTTAAGCGAACGTTCCGCGTTAGCAACACCGCAGATGCACCTCGCGGTATCATTGCATGGCCTGTGGGCGCTGTATGGTTGCGCCCGCGTATCGTTGCCAATAACGCTAGCACGGGTTCACCTGTCACGTACATCAAGTCGTTTAAGCTGACAGATATCACCGCTCAAGTGGAGGCAGAGCGTCAAGCTGCCACTGCGACATCGCAGGCAGCAGCTGCATCGATCAGCGCTGGCAATGCTGCGACATCTGAAACCAACGCCGCTGGATCGGCCGCTACAGCATCGACACAAGCCGGTATCTCGACCACCGCAGCAACAACGACACAGAATCTGAGCAACTCATTGTTCCCGGATAGCTTCCTGTTCGGCAAGGAGCATTTGACTGACTCGTGGCATACTGGCTCGCCATCCGCGGTCGCTACAGCACCGCAGTCCATCGCTACCGACGCCGATGGCACCTATTTGGCTCTCGTCGGCACCACGGTGCGCACGTCACCTAAAGCCACTGTGCCGTACACCCCAGGCAAAGTTTACGAGCTCGAAGTGCGGTTCAAGGCCACCACCAATCCAACTGACGGTGTCGGTACGATGGAAATCTTCATCGCCGGTTTGTTGCCTGACTACACCAGCGGCGAAGCGTTCAACCAGGTGACACGGACTTTCACCGTGGCCCAGGGCATGCAAACGTTCAAGCAGCGTTATAGTGATGTTGCTGATCCAGCACGCGGTATCTTGGCATGGAGCACAGCGAGTGGCCGTACTCAGGGTCGCTTCTTGCTGCGCACTAACGCTGGCGAGACCGGCTCGCCGGCTGTCAATCTGTATCAGTATTCAGTCAAGGATGTTACGTCAGTTGTTGCTGCGGAGAGGCAGGCGAATAACTCGGCTATCCAGGTGACCACGATCACATTCACTAACGGCAAAAGCCAAATCAGTGGTGGCATACCGACGCAGCATATCATCACTGGTGATCCTAGTTTGCTGCCAGACACAGCACTCGAAGTTGTCACTGACGCGACACTGGGCGGTCCCGTGCTGCGCATCACCGGCATCGCTACTGTTGTACCGCTGAAAACTGTACTGGACGGCACAGTTGGCCGCATCTATGAAGTCGAAGTCGTCGGCCGTATCGAAGTCAATCCAACCGATGGAGTCGCCAACAGTCTGATTGTCGGCATCGGTCCACTGGACACGTCCTATATCTACACGGGTGGCACGTCTGCCGCAATCAATCTACCGAATACGATCAACAAGACCGTTGCAGATGGTGTATGGACTGGCAAATGGCGCTTCTCCGACACGGCAGATGCACCGTATGGTATCTCGGCATGGAACAGCGCCGGTGGCAAAACGCTACATCGTTTGTACTTACAGCCGCACGCTGGTGAAGCCGGCAGCCCATCGACACTGATCAAGTCGATCAAGGTGACAGACGTCACCGCAGTTGTGGCAGCAGAGAAGCAAGCTGCAGCGGCGCTAACTTCGGCCGGTACTGCGACGACACAGGCTGCTGCAGCATCGCTGAGCGCCAGTGGTGCAGCTAGTTCCAAGACCGACGCCGAAACTGCCGCGGCGACGGCGACGACACAAGCTGGCATCTCGACCAGCGCGGCAACCAACGCGCAGCAAACCGTTATGGCAACGCTGCCACCGGCAACCAACTCAGTGGAAAACTTCACCGATGCGGTCACCGGCGTGCCTAACTCGATGGCGACAACCGCTAAACCAGTGGTGGTTGATCCGACAGTTGGTGGTGCCATAGAAGTGATTGGCCTTGATGTCGGCTTCGCACACAAGGGTGTAGTTGCGGCTGTTGCTGGTCGCGTCTACGAGCTGGAAATCACCGGCATCGCCACGGTTAATCCGACTGATGGCGCAGGCCTTATTCGTGGTTACATGTACAACTTGGATGCTAGCTACGCTTACACTTCTGGCGCGACGTTCAACGCCTTTGTGCAGAACTTGACCGTGGCGCAGGGTAAGTTCACCTACAAGTTGCGTTTCTCCGACGTTGCCGACACATTGTACGGCATCACGGCATGGGCTGCTGGTGCGGTATGGCTGCGTCCGGCAGTTATCTGCAACACCTCGGAAGCTGGTTCGCCAGCAGTGCGGATCAGTTCGTTTAAGGTGACGGACATCACCGAACAGGTGGCGGCCGAAAAGCAAGTCGTCGCGGCCAACTACCTGTTGAACGCGCAGTTCCCGCCAGACTTTACCAACGGCAAAAATCACTTAGTGTTCAGCGCCGGCCGCGTAGCCGGCGCGCCGACGGCGATTGATGCTTCGACGACCACTTATGCTATCGCCAACGATGCTACGTTGGGTGGTCCAGCGCTGCAAGTAACCAACATCGGCTGGCCGATCCAGCCGAAAGCTGTGTTGCCAGTTGTTGCCGGTCGCGTCTACGAAATCAGCGTCACGGCGCGAATGACAACCAACCCAACTGATGGCACCGGCAATCTTTACATCGGCATGGGCACGCTTGACGTCAACTACGCTTACGTTGGTTCGTCATCGTACAATGCTTCGGTAGCCAAAGCGGTTGCAGATGGTGTGTTTACGCTGACGGCGCGCGTGTCCGATACAGCCGATGCTCCGCGCGGTGTAACTGCGTGGACTACAGCTGCCGGTGGCATCTATTTGCGGCCATTCATTCAGCCGAACTTGGGTGAAGCCGGTTCGCCGGTGATGGCTATTCTGCGCTACTCAGTGCGCGATATCACGGATGTCGTCAATGCTGAGCGTCAAGTTGCGCTCGCCACGACGCAAGCTGGCACTGCAACGACACAGGCTGGTATTTCTGCTGCGCAGGCTGTGATTGCGGCTAACCAGCAAAAATTGGCCGCCGTAGCTACTCTAGCGGCGCAGGTCGGCGAAGTGATGCCGGAAAACATGTGGAACTTCACTGATGGCACGGTGATGGGCTGGGTCGGCTCTCAAGCTACGTTGAGCAATGTTAATAACCAGCTCAATATAGTCACCACCGGCACTGACCCAATCATTACCAAAAGTGGTTTGCAGATCGAAGGTGCCAAGTACAACAAAGTTGTACTGCGCGTTCGCATTACTGCAGGTACAATGCCTCATGCTCTCGGTAACGCGTGGGCTCTCTACTGGGCTACTGCCGGTCATGGCATCAGCGGTTCATATGCTGCAGTTCCGCAGGAATACTCGTTGATTTCGCTGACCTCTGGCGTCTATGTCACGCTTGTCTTTGACATGAGCAATCCTATTGTTGGCGGCACCGATTGGATCACTAGTATTATCACCAACTTGCGCATTGACTTGGGTAATGTCAGCGGCAACACGTTCCAGATCGACTACATCGCAGTCGGTGCTGTCAGCCAATCTGCCAGTGTGGTTAATTTGACCTCGCAGTTTCCACCTAACTTCACCGGCGGCAAGAATCACTTGATGCAGACGACAGTGTTGGCTAATCAGGGCGGTTCGCCAACCACGGTGCCTACTACTACGTTGTCGCTACTCGGCGATGCGACGATGGGTCAAGTGCTAAACATGAACATCGCTGATGCGCGTGTGTTGCACAAGAGTGTGTTGGAAGCCGTCGCCGGTCGCGTCTATGAGCTGGAAGCGACATTCAAGGTAATTGCTAACTCGGGCACTGGCTCGAACAACACCTATCTGGATATCGTTTCGCTCAACGCCGACTACACCTACCACAGCTTCATCAACAACTTTGCTGCCCAAACGGTGGCGAATGGCGAGGTGACGCGCAAGATCCGCTTCAGCAACGTAGCTGACGCTAATCGCAACACCCTGGCTTGGCCGGCTGGTGCGGTGTGGTTGCGCCCACGTTTCATCGCCAATACAGGCTCAACTGGCTCGCCAGTTACATATTTGAAGACATTCAAAGTGACCGACATCACGGCGCAAGCCGAAGCGGAGAAGCAGGGTATACTGGCGCAGCGTGCCAAGCTATTAGCTTCGTCGCTGGAAATGCATCCGAACAACATCTATACGTTCGACAACAGCAACCAGAGCTGGACTGCAGCTAACGCAACGATTGTTGCCAACGCCGGTGGCTATTCGGTCATCACCAGCACGGGCACGTCTAATCCGCGCTGGCAGCGTAACTTGACCGGCGCTGAGCAGTTCAGCGGTGCGCTTTGGGACAAGGTGATCGTTCGCATGTACATTGCTGCGACTACTTCCAACGTCTTCCCATCTGCGCCGAATCTGCTGTACGCCACGGTAGCACGGCCATCAGCATCGTATAGCTACACTCTGAGGGCCGTCGATTGGGAGTACGATGTTACACCGGCTGGCACTTGGGTGACGATGCTGTTCGATGCGCGTGATGTCAACTATCGCAGTGGTTCTTTTGATTGGACTAGCGGTTCGCCTATTACCTCGCTACGCATCGAGCCCAACTTCGCTTCTGCGGTGGCAGCTGATATCGTCATCAATCTGGACTTCATCGCCGTAGCACGTGAGAACATGGCTGGTCCAGCGGTTTACTCCGCTTCGGCATCGGTGCAAGCGACTAACAGTGCCAACAGCGCAACTACGGCGTCGAATGCATCTGCAGCTGCAACAGCGTCGATGGTAGTAGCGGCAAAAGTCGGTACTGGTGCCGGCTTGACCAAAAACCCAGTGTTCGCTGATTGGACCGGCACCTATCCTAACTTCTGGGCGTTGTGGAACAACACCAACAGCACAGTCAGCAAAGAAACTGCACTGGCACGGTACAGCGGCAACGCTGTGCGCATGACGGTTACCACAGCCTCTGGCGCACAGGTCGGTATTCAATCGGTTGGCACCACGGCGGCAACTAACGCCCTATTGTTCGACAACTACGAGTACGTTGTAGTGGAGGCCGAGGTTGAGCTAGTTTCTGGCACCATCGACGGTGCGGGCATACTGCTACGTTGGGCCGGTACGAGTGCCTACGAAGCAGAAGGTGACGTAACGGCGCTCAGCTGTCACAAACCCATCTGGAAAGTGTCTGGTGTATCGAACAACATCTACTCACTCAAAGCGGTGGTTAGACGTTCGGCTTCGTTCGCCGGCACTTGGACTCGCTATCACGCTTACTTGATGGGCGGTTATAACGGCTTCGGCATCGCTGTCGCTGTGCATGATATTATCTGGCACAAGTTCATCGTTCGACCAGCTTCGGATGAAGAAATCCGCACCCGCAACGTCGCGTCAGAAATCTCAGCGGCAGTGTCGGTTGAATCTGGTGTGCGCGCCAGTGCGATCGGTGCTGTCGAAGGTAAGTACGGCGTCAAGGTAGATGTTAACGGTTACGTGTCCGGCTTCGGCTTGATCTCGACCGCCAACAACGCTGCGCCGTTCTCCGAGTTCACTATTGCAGCGGACAGCTTCAAAGTAGTTAAGCCAGGCGGTGCAGGCGGTAGTGCGACGCCAAAGGTTATGTTTACCGTCGGTCTGGTCAACGGTGTCAGCCAGCTTGTAATGGCCAGTGGTACGGTTATCGCTACATCTATCGCGGTTGACAACTTGGCGGCGATCAACGCTACACTGGGTTCGGTTGATATCTCGAACGCGGTGATCGGTACGCTGCAGGTCGGCACGGCCAACATCGCTAATCTGTCGGTTGACGGCACCAAGATTGCTGATTTCGCCGTGTCGGAGCCGCTACTGAGTGACTATCCAGACGACTTCACGCTGAGCGCTAGCAGTGCTGCCATGACTTCCGGTCACACCCACGTCTACACAAACGGTATCATCATCGGTACTTGCGAAGTGCTGTTTTTGACCGGCGACAGTAAGAATGTCACCATCACCATCGAGTACAAACGCACAGTTGACTCGACGTGGAAGGTGTTGGCGCAGAAAGATTGGATCACGGTGTTACTCTACAACCCGGGTCCGAAGAACTCTTTCCAGTTTATTGTCACGCCGACGGATGGCACCGGTACATACGAGTTCCGCATCCGTCTAAACAACAACAGCGGTTCTGAGTCAGCTAGTATCGACCGCATGGTTATCAACACGGTGTATCTGAAAAAATGACAGCGCTCCAAACGTTCGCAGTATTCAACACTTCAACCGGCCGCATCAATCGCGTGTTACGCACGCTAGCGTATGTCGTGCCGCAACAGCTGCAAAGTGGCGAAGGTTACATTGAGATACCGGAAGCCATTCGCCCAACGATCAATGACTACTACGTCCAGAGCGGCGCGGTGGTCTACAAGCCAGTGATAACGCTTAACTACACCAAGAAGACGCTGATCAGCGCGGTGCCGAATGACAGCCTGACGATCACCAATTTGCCAGTGCCAGTAACGGTGAAGATCCACGACACCGAATACAACGTGACGCAGGATGGGCTGGAGATCGCCTCTTCGGTCAAGGGAACTTACAAGATCGTCATCGATAAGTTTCCGTTCAAGCGCTACCAGGACGAGTACAACGTGATATGAAGATTACCGTCAACATCGATCTGACCAAGCTCAGGGACACGGCAAAGGCCGAAGTGGATTTCCAAGCTGGCGAAGTGCGGAAACAGTTTATCACCGTCATCCCTGGTCAGGATATGGTCTATCTGGAAAAGCGGACCGAAGCAGAGCGGATCACCGCCAATCCGCTAATCAATCCCGCGCTGGTGCCGCATCTGGCCAACGAAGCCGAGCTGAACAACGTTGGTTTGCTACAAATGGCGGCTACCATCTTGACGATGGAGCATCAGTGGAAGCAGATATCGGCGATCATCGAAGAGAAGCGGCTGACGGCTAAGAAGAACGTCGATGCGGCAGATTCAGAGACGGCAATCAATGCTGCTAAGGCAGTTAACTGGTCACTGACGTAAATCTAACCATTCACACAAGGAAGCACGAACATGGTTGCAAATGTCGTTCCAATTGTACTGCGCGCCTTCAACACGCTGTACTCGTCCCAGTATGATCGCCTAGAGTCGGGTACGCCCGATCTGGATATCGACACCACGTTGGTCAGCCTCGGTATCGCAGCGATCGATTTCAATCTCGATCTCACCTTCAACGAAGTAGCGAAGATCATCGCGGCGAAGGTGATGGCGCTGCATCAGGACGAAGATCAAGAACAGCTGATGCTGGACAGCCAGATTTCGCTGTCGCTGTATCGTCAGCTGGAGAAACTGGCTGGCGAGAAATGGCCGGAGCCGCGTGGCAGCTCGCTGGCCGCCTTGGAGCTACCGCCGCCGGTGCCGCCAGTTGAAGAGCCGGCTGCGGAATTTGATTCGACCGATCCAGCGCAACAGCTGGCCGCCCCCGAAGATCAAACGCCGGCTACACCAGTCGAAGGGATTGATCCTGTCGCGCTGGTTGATGAAACTGCTCCGGTAGACGACAGTCCGCTGTCGCCGCGAGACGAGCAGGCTCTGGCCGAAGCTGAAGAAGAGTCGGAAGACGAGGACGCGGTCAACGACGGGGAGCCGAAGAAGCGTCGCCGTTAAACGCGACGTCAATTACATGCATTGGTACTATGCGCTTGAACTACCTCGAACGTCCTAAGGAGGGACACATGAAACTGAAAGACTTTTTCCGCATGCTGATTGCAATCTGTCTACTACCTCTGGCGATGGCGGCCGCCGGCTGTCAGGCGACTGGTGGTGATCTGGCAACCAAGATTGAAGCCGGACTGCGCGCCAATCTGCCGCAGGCTTGCAAGGTGACCAAGGCCGCTTATGCGACGTTCCAGCAGTTCGTCCAGGCCGAAGTTGTTTCGACCAAGGTGGTCAACAAGGTGGAAGTCACGTATGCGGGCGTGGTCCCGCTGTGTGATGGCGATACCGGCAATGTCACGCTTGCGGATGCAGTGGGACGTGTGATTTCTGCCGGCTTGGCGATCAACCAAGCAATTCGCGACAACAAGAACAAGGTGGAAATGGCCTCAAGCGGCTGACGCTTGGACTGTACTACCTGAGTAGTGAGCGGGGCACGTTCTAACGGACGGGCCCCGTTTTAATTTAATGCACAACTGAACCGGAACCGTTTCGCAACCGAGGAGAATGCAATGCACTATAATCAGGATTTGGGCACCAGCTTCGGCCGCATGTCCGACGCTTATGAGGTAGCCCGCAAGTCGAAGTCCGAGAAGGACGTCACCCTGCTGGAAGAATCAGCTACCAACTTCCGCGCTGTCGTCGGTCGCACGGTTGTTGCGCCGCTGATGAAGGCGATTGATCGCCACCCGGAAATGCAGTCGGTCGGCGAGCCGATCCCTGACATGGACAACATGGAAATCGCTGGTGGTTCGAAGAATCCCACCATCACCGTGACGATCAAGGTGCTGCACACCTTCTCGAAGAAGCCCGATCTGATGAAGGCGCTGGATCAGGCGGACAACGACTTCAACGAGTCGCCGTACCAGATCACCGATGTCAAAGCCGGCAACAAGCACAAAGCCGACGAGGAGTCCGAAGATCTGGAACTGGAAGGTGACGGTCCGTGGTACGCTTCGGAGGTGACGTTCACAATCGTCCGCGACACTTACATCAAGAAGGAAGAGAAGGCGGCGAAGAAGTCCGACGCCGAAGGCGAGGACGAAGACGAGCAGTTCCAGTCCGGCTACGGCATCTCCGAGTTCGCCACTGAGGAGGAAGCGCTGGCCTACACCCAGAAGACCGATCGTCCGTCGAGCGTCTCCAGTTCGTCGTCCGCTTCTGCATCGCAGAAGGGTCCGTCTGATACCGACGGTCCGTCGAGCGACAAGACCGACAAAGAGAAGCCGGCACGTAAATAAACTGCACACGACGAACAACTATCGTTGCATTGCAGGAGGCAACAATGAGAATTCGCAACTTCTTCCGGAGGCTATTCGGCCTCGGACTGGATCGGCAGATCGGCCGATGACTGTATCGGAACAGATGGGCTTGCGGCCAGTCGACCTCAACAAGCCGCCGCCCCCACCGGCGACCGTATCGTCTGATCCAACGCAACCCTTTCGACCGGCGTCGGCGGAGAATGATGCTACGGGAGAAAAACTGGCAACGGGGGATCTGCCAGCTGTGCAGCTAACCGAAGAGCAGGAAGGCGACAAGTTCAAGGGCCAGTCGGCGACGGCCATCGCAGTTGACAATGCCTCCAAGCTGGACACTATTGTCTCCAATGGAGACCCCGGCGGTAACGCGGATGCCCAGCAATCGGTTGAGACTGTCGCAGCGGCGGCGCAAGCCGGCATCGAAACGCCGGAGATGAAAGCGGCAGCTGAACAGGCCAAGTCGGCCGCAGCTATTGCCGCCGGCGCTGAAACTTCCGAACAGCGCGAGAAGCGTCTGGCAGCGGAGAAGAAGGCCAAAAACGCGAAGCTGCAGGCTGAAAAACGAGCGCGCAAACCGAAGCGGCCGAAAGGTCGTGCGCAGACACAGCCGAAGCCGGCAGCAAAATCCACAGTTATCGCCAAGGCGTCGACGGCACCCAAGGCGAAAGCGAAGACTCGCAAGAAGTAATTAGTCTCACAGGTTGCGGCTTGCGAGCCGAAACGGCGGTATCCTAACGGGTGCCGCCGTTTTTTCTGTCTCCATGTTGTCAATTTACAGACGACACAGGAGAGTGTAACGATGAACAACGAACAACTTGCCAAGTCACTGGCCCTGGTGCTGACTGCAGATCTGGAAGACCAGAGTCAGACTCTGGCGGCGATCAATCTGTTCCGCCACGTTGTACCGGAGATGCGCAACCGCCTGTTGGCTGACGTTGAACTGGCTGCAGATGCCAGCCGGGCCGAAACGGCGCAGTCAATCGCTGACGCGCTGATGGCGCAGTTGTTCCCGGTTGAGACAGCCGAGGAAGAGGACCTCATTCCAGCTGACGACGGTGTTGGTGACAGCGAAGACGACAATGAGCCGGACGAGGAGCATCAGACGTTGGCTGATCTGGCCGCCTCTGTCGCTACGATCAAAGCCGCCGCTGAAGTCGCAATCAACCACCGTGGTTCCTTCCTGCCGTTGGACAATCTGAACGTTGTCGATGGTGTCGGCGACGAAGATGAGCCGGAGGAAGACAGCACCGAGAAGGCCGCTGCGCCACGTAGCAGCAAGCCCGAAGACAAGTCGGCTAAGAACGACCGGACCCGTTAATGGCTGAGAAGTTCTCCCCGGAGTTCTCCTACGCACCCGACTTCATGCTGGCCTCTATCAGAATGGTAGAGAGCTGGTTCGAGAAGACGTGGGTGTCCGAGTACGGTGAAGATGAGGTGTTGGGCGTTGAGTTGATGCGCAGTCCGGATGATTTGCGCTCGCTCAACGCTGAACTGACCGCCAACAAAGGCAAGAAGCTCAGCTATCCCTACGCCACTATGACCATCACTTCGGTGTCGCCTGATGCTGACAAGGGCGGCATGTCGAAGAAGCATCTGCCAATCGTCACCGATCGCTCCGAGAACAGCGACAACATCACGCTGACCAATCAGATTCCAGTGCAAGTCGGGCTGATGCTCAACTTCCGCACCGACAATCTGGAGCAGGTGATTCGCTTTGCACATCTGTTGATGTTTAGCGCGCCACGAGTGCGTTTGTCGCTCAGTGCACAAAGCGGCTTCACCTGGCATTGTGGTTTGAGCATCGATCCCAACTTGACTGTGCCGCAATCTGACATGGGCTACCCGTCGAAAGAGTTCAACTTCGAGACGTCGCTCATACTGTCAACTTGGATGCTGCGTGAGCGCGTCGCCGGTGTCATCCGCGAGATTCGTCTGGACGTTGTGGACAGTGGCGGTGTGTCACGCCCGTTGAACGACTTCCCGACGCTCGAACACTTGATTCAGCGGCGCACTCGATACACTGACATTGTCGATCCAACATCTAATCGCTACCGCGGGAGCTAGACGTGACGCAAACCATTTCCTTCTTCCTCAACGTCTTCAAAACACGGTTGCAGACACGCACCGAGGTGGGTTCGTTCCGCCATACCATCGGCGAGATCGTCGATCTGAACGAGCGCAGCATCGAACTGACCAAAGGTGAGTCGGCAACCATCACCGCTGATCACTTCTTGCTGTTTACGTGCTTGGAGATCTTGCCAGTAACGCTGACGACGCATCGCAAAGTCAGCGGTGTGTGGACGGCCAACACTGCTGTGTCAGTTCTGTGGCAGGGAGTTATTTCACTACCTGGGAAGGTGTTAATTTCGATCAACAACCCGATGGACAACCCATCAGATTTGCCGTACCGCTTCGAGGCGGTGTATAGCTAACAGGAGCGGAAGATGACGACATTGACAGGACTCGACAAGCTGAAAGCCGAGCACAAGGTGTTCGAGTTTCGTAACCGCGGCGACGGCACACGCACTATCCAGTTGGATGGCGACTCTGTCCAGGCACAGGGCGGTGCGATTGCGCGGGTGCAGTCCAGTATGATTTCCCAGTTGCCGGCTTTCTCTGACTTCGAGCCGGTGATCCCGAGTGTGCAGCAGCTGATCGATGCGGGTCTGATCGGCAATGCCAAGGAAGCCACATCTGTTCCGGAAAAGTCAGCTGATCCGGAATCAGAGGAAGGCGGCCAGGTGGGCGGTCAAACGCTCAAAGGTCGTCGCAGCTAAACCGAAGATAGACACCGCAGGAGAACACTGGAATGACCGTACCATTTTTCCTTAGGCCGTCTACTCGGCTTCGTGAAATCGATCTGACGCAGTACTTTCGCTCGCCAGCTACTTCCATCGGCTGCGTCGTCGGTGAGTTCGAGCGTGGCCCACTTGCGCCGACCTACATTCCCGGCGTTGTCGCCGACTTCACGCGCAAGTATGGCGCAGTTGCCAACCCGCGCATTTCGTATGCGCACGACACCTGCCAAGCGTTCTTGACCGAGTCGAGCAATCTGCTGGTCAAGCGTGTCGTCAACGGCGCGCTGCACGCTGGTGTGCATATCTTCCTCAACACCACGACGGCGCCTGGTGCGCTGGAGTTCGTGCCGTTTGCCCAGGGCCAGGAAGCTGGTTTCTCGGCCGGTGTGCCGACGCCGACGATCATTCAGCTGTCGGCTGATCTGATCACCGGCAACCAGTTCGCTGCATCGGTCACCGACGGCGTTACCGTGACAGCAATCAGCCCAGTCACCTATGCCACGTCGCACGACGCTACGATGGCAAACATCGCTTCGGCGATCCAGACGGTGCTGAACGGCTTCGCTACCGGCGGTTATGTCTCGGTGCTGCCAGCGGTTGGTGGCAATCGTCGCCGCATCGCAGTTTACGCGCCGGCTGGCCAGACGCTCGAACTGACCTCGCTGGGAGTTACCAGCGGTGTGACGCAGCCAACGGTGACGCAGGATACGCCGAACGGCAAGTGGCTGGCTTCGGTCATGGCGGAAAACCCTGGCGTTTGGGGCAACGACATCGGTGTCAAGATCACCGGCCGTAATCAGGGCCAGCGTCAGCGCATCCGGCTGCTGTTCAACGCCAAGCTGATCACCGGCAACAGTTTCAACGCTACGATCAACGACGTGGCTATCGCTGCGCCGGTGGCATTCGCTACCGACTCCGACACGACGATGGCAGCAATCGCTACTGCACTGACCGCACACTCTGCCATCAGCAGTGCGGTGGTCGAAACTGTCGCCGCCGGTCGCGAGAACGATCGCTCTATTCTGATCATCTCGGAAGATGCTGGTCCGGACAAGCTGATCGTCAACAGCGCCGCAGTTACCGGTGGTGTGTCGCAGGCGGCTATCACCCAGTACAAGGTGCTGGACGGTCGCGCTTCGGATGGCACGTTCATGCTGGAAGTGTTCAACCGCGCCAATACTGTGCAGCCAGATGAACGCTACATGGTCTCGCTGAGCAACAATCTGGATGCGCGCGGTAGCCAGACGCGTGCCGATGCGGTGATCAACACCAGTTCGACACCGTCGGACAACATTCGTGTCGTGCTCAATCCGCGACTGTCGACTGATTCCGGCTTCGCCGCAACTGCATTGGCGGCAATCAGCGCGCCGTCGCTGTCGGTGCCGACAACCATTCGCTGGTTGACCGGTGGCGACAACGGCCTCAGCGTGTTGAGCTCGCACATGCGGCAGGCGATCCAATCGCTTGACGACCGTGTCCACTACCCGTTCAACATCCTGATGAACGCCGGCTATGACGCCATCGAAGTCAAGCAGGAGCTGGTTGCACTGGCACGGAAGCGCGTCGATTGCTTCGCCGTGCTGGACATGCCAGCAGATCGTCAGGGCACCGCGGCAGCGCGCGACTATCGCTTGTACGATCTGAACATCGACGACTGCTACGGCGCGATCTACACACCTGATCTGCTGATCGCCGATATCGCCACCGGTGAACGCCGCTACATTCCGCCGTCTGGTTACGTTGGCGCTACCTACGCGCACAACGACCGTGTTGCGTCTATCGCACATGCGCCAGCCGGTCTCAATCGCGGCATCCTGAAGCACGTCATCAACCTGCGCATCAACTACAAGCCAGGTGATGAAGAGCTGCTGCATCCGGAAGGTGTCAACTGCATCGTTGATCGCCCCGGCGTCGGCCCAGTTATCATGGGCCAGGAAACGTTGCAGTACAAGCTGTCGCTGATGCGCAGCGTGCATGCTCGCCGGCTGGTGTCCAATCTGGAAGTTGGTCTGGTCGATGGCCTGGATTACACGCTGTTCGATCCGCACACCGAGTTCACCCGCAATCAGGCGGTGCAGCGCGGTAATAACTTCCTCAAGCCGTTCCAGCGGTCGCAGGCGTTGTACGACTTCCGCATTCAGTGCGATGCCGACAACAATCCACCGGAAATCATCGACCAGGACGTGCTTTCGTATCGCGTCTTCCTGAAGGTGGCGCGCGCGATCAAGGGCATCATGCTTGATGTCATCCTCACACGCACCGGTGCGAGCTTTGAAGAGCTCGAAACCGACATGTCCATCATTTAAGCCATCGCAGGAGCACCTGAACCATGAGAGTAAGTTTTGCACAGGTAACATCGCAAGCCGATTTGCTGGATCAGGTAGGGTTCCTGCTAGATCTGGGCGTCATTCCGGGCGTCGGCGGTTCGGAGCATTTGTCAATCAAATGCCTCAATTGTCCGCTGCCCGGCATGGGCCAGGAAGATATGAAGGTCGTGCTGCACGGCCATCAGATAGGCTTCCGCGGTCGGCGCAACAACCCCGGCACCGTGTCGCCGACGTTCTACGAAGACAGCCGTATGCTGACGCTGGATGCGTTGCGCGGTTGGTTGGAGTATACCGCCGGTAGCGAGTCCGGCAATTCGCAGGGCTACAAGAACCAGTATGCCGTGGACGCCAATCTGATCGTCTATGACACCACCGGCAAAGCTGTGCGCGCCCATATCATCGAGGGAATGCGCATTCAGGACGTGCCAGATGTCACCTTCGACGGTGGCAGTTCAGCACCGATCCAGGTGGCCCCGACGTTCGCCTATGACCGTGTTGATTGGAACAACGGACGTATGCTGTAATCCCTCGTAGCTTTTCCTCCCTAGTCTTGGAGCACGAGGTAAACTTGGGCCGTCGCTTTAGTTCTTCCCTGGGCTAACGACGGCTCCTTTTATTTAGGAGCAGTCAGTGCCGATCAGTTTTAGCCAGACGACATCGATACCAGATCTGCTGGCTTCCGACAGATTTGTCGTCTATCTGCCGGTCGTTAGCGGCTCCAACTCCGAACTGATGTCGATACTGAACGCCGAAGTGACGCTGCCGCCGTATGAAGTCGGCCAGGTGTTGGTCAAGATGTTTGGCTGGAGTCGCGCTTTCGCTGGCCGCCGTGTCCAACAGAACTCCCTCAGCATGGCGTTCTATGAAGTGGCCGGCGGCCGTGCTCACATCTCGTTGTGCAACTGGCAAGAGCAAGCCGCTGGCATGCTGCAGGCTGGGGGCGCGCCGCAAACGCAGTACGCGCAAGAGATCAAAGTGGTCGTCTATGATACCACCGGCAAGAGCGCGCTGACCTTCACCTGCAACAACTGTTGGCCGATGCGGATTACACCGCCAGCGATGGCGCACGACTCATCTACGCCAGCACGGATCGAATGCGACTTCAGCGTGGACAGCGTGGATTTGACCGGCGTTTCCGTTGGCAATGTCAACTACGGTTCGGCTTACGATCTGCCAATCTCGCAGTCGCCAATCGGTGCCAATCTGTCTGATCTGCGCATGACGGCGCGCACCGGCTTGGAGTTGATGAACAGCTTCGCGCGTATGCAAGCGGGTAGCCCGGCGGCGTCACGTTCACAGCTGGATCGGCTGTCAAACTCGCTTGGCTTGGGCTGGAGATAACTAATGCTAGAAAGAACCCAAGCACACGCGCTACCGGAACCAGCACTAGCCACGCTGTGGTATCTGTCGGTGCCGTTTACCAATGGCATGATCTACCATGTCTATGCCGAGCGCGTGTCAGCCACCTTCCCGAAAACCAGCTTCAGGCCGCGTCCAGCTGACGGCAAGAACAAGTACTTCCCTGAGTCGACTGATCTGGATGGTTTGAGCATCACCTTCTACGAGATGTACGACTACCGGGTGCACAAATGGCTGTCAGAATGGCGTAAATTGATCAAAGACAAGGATGGCAACTACTCGCCAGCGGCGCTGTACAAGAAGGACATGACTCTGCGGCTGTATGCTCGAACCAACATGAGCTCGCCGATCTACACCGTCAACTACATCGGTGTTGCACCTAGCGATCAGGCGCCGCTGGATTTGCAGTTCGATGACGAGACGCAACGCATTACCGTTGAAACGCAGTTCAGCGTTGACAACCAAGAAATAGAAAACTAAGGACACAAGACATGGCGATCAATTTGCAGGAAGATACACAGCCAGATGACAAGGATCCGCGCATGTTGCCGGATCAGATTCAGAAGGTGCGTCAGTTGCAGGCCAACCGGAAAGAGCTCAGCCCCGGTGTGCGGCCTAATCCAGGACGGCCAGAAGAGAACGTTGTGCTGAACACGCCGCCGGACTTTGTGCCGCCGCCTAATCTGGCTGGCATCGATCCGCACCGCCACCTGAAGAAGAAAACCAACCCCGACGCTGCGACCGAGGAAACCGAGGCGACTATCCCGCGCACTCGACCGCAAGAAGCCGCCGGTCAGCTGGGAATGCCGTCGGTTAGCCGAGTCAGCAAACCGCGCAAGAAGGTGATTGACGAACGGTTCCAGAAGGTCGATCCGCCCAGCAACATGATCCCTTACGCTCATCTGGATGAACACGGCGACGGCTTGTGGCTGCGCTCGTTCGACATCTCTGATCTGGAGCGGATTTATGACGCCATCGAGACCAAGAACCACACCGCCTATCTGGACTCGCTGGATGAATGCGTCAATCTGGACATTCGTGACCTGACCTCGCCGGATTGCGTCTTCACCCAGTACTGGATTCGCATGGCCTCCTATCCGCGCAGCCCGTACACGATGGAGTGGACTTCGCGCTACGGCAATGAGCTGCGCGAACAGATTCAGCAAGTGCGATCAACGCACGAGCTGCTGGCTGAAGCGGCAACAACCATGCTGGACGTGGTTTATCTGGACATGAGTGCGGAAGAGTATGCCGAATGGCGCGCCAAGGGCATCTCGTTCCCGACGGTGCGTGAAGCCGAGTACATCATCAACACCACACCGGCCGAAGATCCGACAACGGGACGGCGTGACTACGCGCCTGGTGCTTTCGCCATGCAGAACGCGCAGTATCTGCTGTTGCCGGATGACGCGCCGATTGAACGCCGCATGGAGCAGAAGCTAGAACTGTTCCGCCAGCGCAAGGAAGTGCAGTTCTTGTCGGACATTCAGGAGTTCGCCGCGCGCGCTGAGCATGGCGTCATTGAGTCGATCAAGCTGCGTGACAGCGCGTTCGAGCCGAAAGCGGCGTCGGAGTTCTTGCGTAGTTCGGCGGAAAAGCTGTATCGCCTGGCGCAGGGTATCTCGGATCAGAACCCCGGCGTTGAGCAATCTGCAGGCGTGTTGAAGCTGGTGGAAACTGCCGTCGAGTACGAAACCGAGGCAGATCAGATCGACGCTACGGTGAAGGAAGGCAAGAAATACACGCCGAAGGAGGAGGTCATTGCGTTGCGAGAAATCAACGCGATGGATATGTTTCCGGCTCCCAATTCGGCGCCTACCGCTAAGGCTGGACTATGATCTGCTGCGGGTGATGCCGTTCTACCGTACCGTTACCATCTACAACATACAGTACGGCATCCTGAAATACCGCGGCAGTATGCCTGAGCCATCTATGCCATCACGCAAGTTGTTTCACATTAACAATTTGTTGAACAAGGACAAAATGGACGGCGATCTTGATCCTTGGGCATCGACCCGCAATACGAAGCCGACGGAGTAAACAGTGGCCGCAGTAAATGCCAAGATATACCATGACCAGGTGCGCAATCTGTTTTCGCGCGGCAGCTCGGCGGCTACTAACTCTCCGCTGGCCTTCATGGAGAGGACGGCTACAGCGACGCAGATGTTGCTGGAAGAGCAGCGGGCGTCGAACGACAACATCGAGCGGGCGCTAAACCGCAACAACAAGCTGCTGGACAAACTAGCTAAGAGCGGCGCTGGTGGCGGCCTGGGTATCAGCGATCTGATTATGGCTCGCTTCGCTGGCAGTTTCTTGTCTCGTGCTGGTGCTGGTCTGGCGATGGGTGCCACTGGTGGTTTGCTGGCAGCGCGCAAGGGTGCGGGCATACTACGTACTGGCTTCGCCAAGCTGCTGCAGACGGCTGATCGTCTGGTGATTGGCCGCTTCGGCAGTTACATCACCGAGGGCATGGCGCTGATCAGCCGTGTTGGTAAGCCAGTCGCCAATCTGTTCGCCAAGCTTGGTGCCATGGCCGGTCCCAGCGGTGCCATTGGTCAGGCGATCAAAGTCGGTGGTTTAGTTGGCGGTGCCGGTGGTTTGCTGACACGCGGACTGGGTAAGTTGCTGCTGCCGATCACGGCGTTGCTGGGTATCATCGATGGCGTTACTGGCTTCATGCGCGCTGACAAGGTGCTTGGCAACAAGGCCGGTCTGTTTCGCAAGCTGACGTTTGCTGCGTCCAGCGTGATCGATGGTTTGCTGCTGGGCTTGCCCAGCTATATCAGCAAGCGTATGACCGGCATGGAGCTTGGTTCGCTGGTTGACAGCGGACTGGTGGCGATCCGTGATGGTTTCTCATACTACGCCGATCGCTTCAAGGTACACTTCCGCTCTATCACCGCTGCTGCAGTGACCAAACTGGGTGGGCTGTGGGACAACATGCCAACGCGCGAAGATTTCGCTGCGTTCGGCACTGAGATCAAAGATGCGGTGTTGAGCGTCGGCGCTTACATCAAGTCCGGCTTCGTCAATCTGGTCGAGAACATCAAGGGTTGGTTCGGCGAACTGTTCGCTTGGCGGCCTAGCTGGCCGGAATGGGCGACTTGGTCATCTGGTCCTGCAGTTACACAGCCCGGTCAGCCGTCGTGGCCGCGTCGTCCGTCTTCTGCACCAACTGCATCGCCAACGACGCCCGCTGGTGTTCGTCCCGCCGGTGTCAGTCCGCTGCGCCTAACTGCGCCGGTCAACAACAGCATGTCGACTCCGAACAACATGTCTACGCCTGTAGTGCCGATGTCCAGTGCGCAGCGCAATCTGTTGCAGCGCTCGACCAGCTCACCGGTGATGACACCGACCAACAAGGCAGTGATGCCCAACGCTTCACTGGATGATCTGCTGCGCAAAGTGCCAACGCCGAACCAAGTCTGGCAGTCGACACCGCAGGTGGTTAAGAATCTGATTTCGACCGGCACCTCGGTGATGATTGCCATGGGCGCACGGATGGCCGAAGCCAACGTCGAAACTGGCAAGCAGATGGTCAAGGAGACCAGCAAAGAAGCCGGTAAAGAAGCGGCCGAGGGTCTGGTCGATACTGTGCAGGACACCGTAAAGAGCTTCATGGAGAAAGCGATCGCTGCCAAAGAGATTGCCAAGCATATCGCTGATCTGTTCGGCAACTCATACGACCGCATGAAAGATGAGATGGCGAAGATCTTCACCGAGGAGAATGGTCGCGTCATTTCCAGTATTCTTGGCGGCACAGCGGCTAGCGCTGATATCGGCGCGATGATTGGTGGTGGCGGTTCAAGTGGCAACTACGGCAGCGTCTACCCCGGCAGTGCAATGCCGCGCGGTGGCGGTAACGGCGGCGACTACGCTTATGAAAGCGGTAACGGCGGCGGCGCTGATTACACCCCCAGTGTGGTACCGAACGATTACAGCCGGACGCAGAATACTGGCAGCAGTATCGACTTCAAAGCTCAGCCCGCACCAGTTAGTCTCGGCACCGAGCAACGTGACGCGGCAGCTGCCAGCCGTGGTGCGCAAGCTGTGGATTACGCGGTGCGCGCTGGCGCTTCGCCGGTGTTGGCTAAGGCGATTGCTGGCAACATGGGTCAAGAAGCTGGCGCGAAAATCAATACTCGAATCAAGGGCGACAACGGCACGTCATTGGGCGCAATGCAATGGCGCGGTGTACGCCGCTCCAATCTGTTCAAGTTCGCTGCCCAGAATGGTCGTGACCCCTACGATCTGGAAACGCAGGTGCGTTTCGCCGTCGAAGAAACTAAGCCAGGTAGTCCGTACAACGACTACGGTTCGGTTGCAGCACGGCGCAACATTGAAAATGGCCAGATGAACGTTCGCGATGCGACAGCCGAGTTTGCTTGGCGTTCGGAGCGGCCAAACAAGCGGTATGCCCACATTGCTAACCGGCAACGCTACGCTGATCAGTTCGGTGGTGAATACGATGGTTTGCGCGTGACACAAACGCCACAGGCGGCGATCACCAACTCGCCGAGCGGCAATCCAGTGTTGCAGGCGCCGCCAGTGCGTGGTCAGGGTCCTGGCACTAAGTTCGCACATGCGCATCAAACTGGCGTTAATCCAGAACTGCGCAAGATGCTGGACGACCTGTCTGGTATTACTGGCCGCGAAACATACGTCAACTCCGGCTATCGTAGCCCCGCATATAACCGCAAAGTTGGCGGTGCGCGGCAAAGCTATCACATGTCTGGTCAAGCGGCTGACATCGATCTGAGCGGTTATTCGCCGGAACAGCGCAAGTACATTGCTGCCAATCTAGCTAGGATGGGTGCAGGCGGACTAATCACTTACTCGCGCAGCCCAAATATGCTGCACTTCGATCGCCGCGCTCAGGTGGATGGCAAAGCACGATATATGCACAACTATTCCAACCGCAACATGGGGCGGGCGCCAGATTGGATGAAAGAACTGGAAAACATGTCGCCGGAGGAGATCAATAAGTTCGCCAACACCTACATGCCCGGTATGGCGCAAGTTGTGCAAGCTGCAGCTGAAAAGCCGCAGAATCCGATGTTGAGCGCTATGCGCAAAGGTGGACCGCGCGGCACACCGTCAACTGCTACAGCCTCACGCAGCGTAGTAGCGCTGTCCGGTAACAGTCAGCCGCAGATGCAGTCTGGTGCAGCAATGATGCGCTCGCTGAATGACAGTGTGGCATCGCCGCACGCTGCTATGCTCGGCCCAACTGGCGCGATTGGCAATGCCGCAACACGTACCACAGCTAACGCTTGGCAGCAAGCAACTGAAAAGGCGGTTAGCGGCCCGCGGCGTGAACGTTTGCCGGTGGCTACCGCAGCATCAGCCAAGCCGGTGCTGGAACAGCGAACTAAAGACGACAACATCGCCAAGTCGACTCCGGCTGCACCGCCGATCAAGGACGTGCCGGTAGTGGATGAAATGCGCATGCTGTCGATCAATTCGGAGATCTTGAACTGATGTACACACCATCTAGTACGCTAGGTAAGCCACGCAGTACCAATCCGAACTATCTAGTGCGGATCGACTCGACTGCTGGCATTAGCTTGATGGCTGACATGCCGGAACAGATGATGATTGCCATTTCCAACTCGTGGGAACCGCGCTTCGGCTCTGGCATCAACGAGATTGCGGGTGCGCTGGATATCGGTACGCGCGTTGCCGGTGAGAACATTATGGTGCAGCCGTTCAGTCAGCTTATGTGGATGAACACCACACCGATTGAACTGCCGCTGACGATGATGTTTGACGCCGAAGATGACGCCTACAGCGACGTCTTCAAGCCGATGAACGCGCTGGAGCTGCTGGCGTTGCCAGATGTGCAGGGATCGCTGTTGACTGCGCCGGGGCCGTCGGTGGCCAACCCTAACCGCAACAAGATTTCGATCTTCGTTGGCCGCATGTATCACTTCCCGTCGGTAGTGTTGACCAGTATCTCCAGTCAGTACGATACGCAACGCTTGGATGCTTCCGGCTATCCGCTAGCTGGTCAAGTTGACATTACCTTCAGCACCGACAAGGTGTACGGTAAATCCGATTGGAATGGCATCAGTCTGCGACCAGGTGGTGGGAGATAACTATGGCTGAAACACGCAACGTTCTGGATGATGCTACCGCACGTCGACTGTCCAGCATGGTCGATACGCAGCTGTTGCGCGGTCCAATCATGCCAGAAGTGAAGCACAAGCTGGCCGATCAGTTAGACTTCACCTATGAGCCAACCAATCGATTGTTGCTGCCGTGGGTTGATCCGCTGTGCCCTAAGCTGCTCAAATTGCGCCGCCTGCCGAAGTCGAGCATGCAAACTATTCGCTACACCGGCTCGAAACCACTGACCTCGATCAGCGCCGAGCAGTACGGCACCACCACAGCGTGGTATGTCATCTTGCTGGTTAGTGGTTTCGTTCATCCGCAGGAGATTCCACCCGGCGCGATCCTGTATCTACCGCGCTTGCAGGACATCAAAGAAATTCTAGCACCCCGCCAACCAAACCGGCGCGGCCAAATCGTAAAGGCATGACATGCAGGGCGTTGAAGGACAGTGGAATGGCGAACTGAAGTTTGACGGTCGGTCGATTTCGCTGCACCCGCGCTCGCTGACTAAGCTGTTCGTCATCAACACCATCCATCAACATCTGCCGTCGATCCAGCTCGGTTTCAAAGATGACACCGCAGCCGATGTCGCCAGCATGGGCTTGGGCGACAGCAGTAAGCTGCAACTGACGCTGGGTGACGGCACATCTGACGAAATGTCGGCCACTTTCACGTTGATTGGCGACCTACGCATTGAAGGCGACTACTCTGCCGAGCATGTCGATGTCAGCGGCGTGCTGGATCATCTACCGTGGATGCGTAAGATCGTCTCCGGCCATACCGAAGGAACATCCTCGGATGCGATTGCCAAGGTGGCCGGTGAAGCCGGCTTGCAGTTCGAGTCGCATCAGACCAGCGATAAGCAAATCTGGCTGCCAAACAACCGGCCGCTGGCGTCGTTCGCCCGCCATGTCATGGAGCGCGGCTGGGCTTCGGCTAGTTCGTGCATGATGCTGGCAGTATCGGACAGCAGCACATGCCGCTACTTCGACGTTGACCAAATTCAAAGCAGCGGCAAGCTGTTTGGCGTTGACGGTCACCCGATCTTGAAGTTCCAGATCAACGGTAAAGCTGACGTCTACAACAACTCTGTCGGCTATGGCGCGACATCGACCAACTTCAAGCCGGATGGCGAGTTCAACAAGTTCACCAAGGTGGCGGTGAAGATGTTGAGTAGCAATCTGTCGGCTGGTGCGGCGAATATCGCTGCGATTGGTGAAGCTGGTGGCCGCATTCTATCTCGCGCGCTGGACACCGGCAATGTGCATGAGAAGTGGAACGAGGCGCAGCACCAGAACCAGCGCATTCGCAGCATGTACTCGCACGACGTGCATATCTTGTCGGATAAGCTGTCCGGTGTTGAACTGTTGGACAAGGTGCAGCTCAATCTGTTGACGCACGGCGGCGGCCAACCGATGGCATCGCACAACGGCGAGTACATCGTCTCGGCTTACACCCGCGGCTTGGCTGCCAACCGTTACATCGAAAAAATAACTCTCACGTCACAGGGAACAAACTAATGGCCTTCGGTAATCCAGCCAAAGATCTGAAAAACACCAAGCTGGACGCTGGACGCTGGCGTGGTTATGTTGTCGATGTCAACGATCCGGAGAAGCGTCAGCGGGTGCGAGTGCGCATTCCGCAGCTGCACGACGATATCCCAGATGACAAACTGCCGTGGGCGATGAACGTCGGCGGTGGCATCGCTAATGCCGGTGGCGGCATCGGCACAGTCGGCGTCTACACCAAAGGTTCATTTGTCGAGGGTTTCTTCGATGAGGACGATCCGCACAACTTCCGACTGCTGGGCTCGCCGCCAACCGACAAAGTGAACAAGGACAACGAGCTGCTGAAGGAAGATTACCCCTACACCAGCGGCAGTGTGGATGAATCCGGTTTGCGCACTTCGTACAACTCACTGCGCAAAGAGTTCTTGATCCAGCACCCATCCGGCGCATCAATCTTCATCGACGGCGCAGGCAACATCGCCATCAACGCCAAGGGCAAAACCACTGTCAACGGCTCGCAGGGTGTCGATGTCACCGGCCAAGGAGCGATCAATCTGCACTCCAGCACGGCGGTTGATTCCAAAGGTGGCCCAGTTAAGATGAACAGCAGCGGCAACAAGGTGGCCAGCAGTACACCCGCCGCGCGGCCAACTCCGACTCCAACAGGTGGAATCTAATGCACTTCGCCCTCGACTGTGAATTTAACGGCCACAACGGCTGTATTATCTCCATCTGCTTATACAGTGATCTGGCCTACTTCTATCAGCCAATCATTATCCCCGAGGGCACGGTGATTGAACCATGGGTAGCCGAGAATGTGCTGCCGATTATCGCCAAGGAGCCGGTTGAGTTGGCGAAAGCGCAGATTATGCTGGCTAACTTCTTGAGCAAATGGACCGAGAACGAAGTCAACTTGAGCGTACTATGCGATTCATTGGCAGATGTCCCCTATCTGTACCAGATGCTCAATCCCGGCGGCTATCCAGAGCTGTTCAACGACTTCGCCAACTTCACTATCACCGTAGTGCGCGATGTTGATTATCGTTCGCAGGTGCCGCACAACGCTTACTATGACGCCAAAGCGTTGTATCATGCCGCAATGGCCGACAACCTATTCCCCGACCTATCTCCACTGAAGAAGTAAAACGGGCAGCCGCATTTTCAGCGACCGCCCGTACCACTTGGCCGTGGGAGGGATCCTTCCTCCGGGGGACTGGTAAGGAAGGATCTATTCTAGGAAGCCGGAGAGAGGGGAAGAGCCTCCTAGATTTGTCCAGTCGAGGAACTGGACAAACTGTTCGACTAGCCGCGCATCGGCGCGGTGTCGGTAATCACTTTCTTGAAAGTATTGCTGGCCGCATCACAGGTGGAGATGATATCCTGCACCGCCTGCTGCTTCGCTCCTTCATCCGCCGCACGACGCGCGGCTTGATTCAGCTTGAAGAAGGTGCCATAGGCTTCACCGATCCGGCGCGCCAGCGCCGCCATCAGATCGATATCATCCTTAGATTCACGCGCCTTGCCCAGATCGAGCTTGTTGACGATTGCGCCAACCATACCGCGCAGCGAACTGTCATCGCTCAGCCGCGCTACGCTGCCCTCGGACAGCTCGAGAAACATCTCGTGCAACTCTGCAACTGATTCAACCAGTGCTTCGGCATCTGCCTTGGACACGTCGGCCTTCTCTACGCGGTTCTTGATTGGCATTTCTAGCTCCCGAGCTGCGGCGTCTACCTGATACGTGAAATTGACATCATAACTTGCCGGCTTTGCGCAGATCACGCACCTGAGCCAGTACACATGCGCGAACTAGACGATCTAGTGACTTGGCTCCCATCACCCGCTTCATCGCTTTGACCATCACCATCTCGTCATGGCTGAAATGCACATGCACACCGCGACGCGCATCTTCGGCAACGGCACCGCTGGTTTTGTGCTGTAACTTGGCCTGCGCAATGCGCGTTACTATCTCCGAAGCGCGCTTCAACGCTGCGCCAGTAAAGACAGAGTTCAGCATGTTGAACGCACCCGACTGAGTGTAGTGTTCCGCTTCGTAGTGGCAGATGGTATGGCAGCTAGGACACAAATCCACCTGCGGACCGTTCTTCGGTCCACCATAGGTGACAGGGATGATATGGTGACTCTGCACCGGGCGCACTTCTTCGCAAACAAAACACTTGCCAGATTTGTAAGCCATGTTTTCTCCCTACAGATACAAACGGGCCGGTGGCACCCTTCCCCACCGGCCCGTTACAGTTGAAGTGTACGAGCTACCTAGCACTTCAACTGGAAAACGGTGCGATCAACGTCCATGCCAAGCATCGACCGCACCGTACATCCTCGCAGGACGAATCTGTGCTATTCATCAACCGCGAGGAGAGCTTCGACTTCACTTTCGATGTTTGCCATCGTCAGATCGCCGGCTTTGGCCGACTTCTTCAGCTTGTTAGCCGAAGCTTTGGCCGACTTCGCCAGCTTGGCGAGCGCATCGGTGCGAATCTTATTCGCCGCCGAACTGAACTCGTCGGTCTTCATCTTGATGCCGAAGGTAGCACCAACGGCCTTCGAGATGGAACCGGCGACGTTCTTCTGCGAATACAGCTTGGCAGCACCCTTGTTCAGCTGGTGAACGAAGTGGTTGTAAGCCGATTCAGGCGAACCTGCTACCAGCTTGCCGGGCTTGTCCAGCTTGTCGCTGGCCAGAAGCTTGCCCAGATCGCCCTTGTACTCGGTCACGCTGGCAACCTTCTTGGCATCCTTCGCCGGCTTGTCGGCCTTCGACTTTTTGCCCTTCACTGCTTTGCCGGAAGATTTGGCTTCCTTACGCGCCTTGCGCTTTTCAGCGCGGCTGGCCGCCTTGTCAGACTTGGCCGCCTTCTTGTCCTTCTTGTCCTTCTTGGACTTCTTGTCCGACTTGTCGGCGCGGCGTTCAGAACGCTTCGCCTTCTTGCCCTCGCTGGAAACATCGCGTGAGGTATCATCCAGATCCACGTCGAAGTCGTCGTCAACAGCTTTCGCCTTCTTCGACTTCGTCTTCTTGCTGGATTTAATCAACTTGTTCACGTCCATTACTTCGTCCTCTCTATAGAGCGTTGCGTTACGCACCTACCATTTACGCAACGCTCAACTGGCAGATAGAAACAGGCAGGAGGCTATCGGGAAACCTACTGCCTGTCTGATGTCACTTGGTTGCCTTGCTCTTGGTCGAGATCATGCCGAAGCCCTTGACGTAGCCGTCAGCACCCACCTTGACTTTGTGTTTCGGCGCCTGCACCGGGGGAACTGCCGCCGCGGTATCCTTGGACTGTTTCTTCGGAGCCGGCTTGGACAGCTTGTCCATCAGCGCGGTGGCCTTCTTGTACGTTTGCACCACTGGCATCGCTTCAAGTTTGGCGATTTCGCTTTTGACTGCGGCGATCTTCTCAACTTTCGTGGTCATGTCCCGGCTTCCTTGTTGGAGTTGTACTACCTAGTGCGCAGTGCGCAGTCCGTTATTTCTTCCCTTGAGCCTGGCGATTGATCTTGTCGTTCGCCTGTTTAATCTGCTGGTTCTTGTCGTCGATCTGGCCGACCAACGCCTTGCGCTTGCGCTCACATTCTTTCAGCGCAATTGACTGTTG
>Ga0154020_10001346_pt1 | contig 30373 bp, 24 predicted proteins | sample Klosneuvirus_201_FD_109709 | JGI IMG/M metagenome (GOLD analysis project Ga0154020, IMG submission 109709) | Active sludge microbial communities from wastewater, Klosterneuburg, Austria - Klosneuvirus_20160825_MG | ecosystem: Engineered > WWTP > Aerobic digester > Activated sludge | place...
CAGCCGACGAGTACATGTACCTCGTGCGCGACAAGGAGGTCCGGGTAAAAACCTTCACCAAAAGCCTGTCGGGCACACGCATCCCGCGTGTGGTATTTCCGCGCTACCAGGATTGGGGCGACATCCTGCGCTGGCGTTTACAGGAAAATGTGCCGGGCGAGTTTCCGTACACCGCCGGGGTGTTTCCGTTCAAACGCGAGGGCGAAGACCCTACCCGGATGTTTGCCGGTGAAGGTGGCCCCGAGCGCACGAACAAGCGGTTTCACTACGTATCCCAGGGCTTGCCCGCCGCCCGCCTCAGCACGGCGTTCGACTCCGTGACGTTGTATGGCGAAGACCCCGGTTACCGCCCGGACATCTACGGCAAAATCGGCAACTCCGGCGTGTCGGTCTGCTGCCTCGACGATGCCAAAAAACTCTACTCCGGCTTCGACCTCTGCGACCCGAAAACTTCGGTGTCCATGACCATCAATGGCCCGGCGGCCACCATTGCCGCGTTTTTTATGAACGCCGCCATTGACCAGCAATGCGAAAAATATATCCGGGAAAACAACCTGGAGCACCTGGTGGAGGCGAAGTTGAAGGAAAAGTACGATGACAAAGGGCTGCCACGGCCAATGTATAGTGACGGGGTGACTGACAGTCACCCCGTCACTTCGCTTCCCGCAGGCCACAACGGCCTCGGCCTGCTCCTGCTCGGCATCACCGGCGACGAGGTGCTGCCGGCGGAGGTGTACCGGAAAATAAAAACATTTGCGCTTTCCTCCGTGCGGGGCACGGTACAGGCCGACATTTTGAAGGAAGATCAGGCCCAGAACACCTGCATTTTCAGCACCGAGTTCAGCCTGCGGGTGATGGGCGATGTGCAGGCGTATTTCATCCGGAACAAAGTCCGCAACTTCTACTCGGTATCCATCTCGGGCTACCACATCGCCGAGGCGGGCGCCAACCCGATCTCGCAGTTGGCGTTCACACTGGCCAATGGGTTTACTTTCGTGGAATACTACGTGTCGCGGGGCATGGACGTGAACGACTTTGCGCCCAACCTCTCGTTTTTCTTCTCCAACGGTGTGGACCCCGAGTACGCCGTTATCGGGCGGGTGGCCCGGCGCATCTGGGCCAAGGCCATGCGCTTCAAGTATAACGCCAACCAGCGCAGCCAGATGCTGAAATACCACATCCAGACCTCGGGCCGCAGCCTGCACGCACAGGAGATCGCATTCAACGACATCCGCACCACCTTGCAGGCTTTGTACGCCATTTACGACAACTGCAACTCCTTGCACACGAACGCCTACGACGAGGCCATCACCACACCCACGGAGGAATCGGTACGCCGCGCCATGGCCATCCAGTTGATTATCAACCACGAACTTGGTTTGGCGAAAAACGAAAACCCGATGCAAGGCTCGTTCATCATTGAGGAATTGACCGACCTGGTGGAGGAAGCCGTGTTGTCCGAATTCGACCGCATCACCGAACGCGGTGGCGTACTCGGGGCTATGGAAACGATGTACCAGCGCGGTAAAATCCAGGAAGAAAGCCTGTACTACGAAACGCTGAAACACACCGGCGAACTGCCGCTCATCGGGGTCAACACCTTCCTCAGCAAGGATGGCTCGCCGACGATCCTGCCTCGGGAAGTAATCCGGGCCACCGAGGAAGAAAAAGAAGCACAGATTCAGACCCTGCGCAACCTGAACGCAGCCAACGCAGACCGGTCGAAAGACACCCTGCGCCGCCTACAACAAGCCGCTGTGCGCAACGAAAACGTATTCGCCGAACTCATGGAGGCGGTGAAAGTGTGCTCGCTGGGGCAGATCACGAATGCGCTGTTTGAGGTGGGTGGGCAGTACCGGAGGAATATGTGATTTGCCTTTTTTGCCATTTCAACCTAAATTTGCCGGCCCAAACCTTCAAACTAATAGTAAAAGCCATGAACCTGAATCTTGAGATCGGCTACGAGCAACTTTTAAAGTTGGTCATGCAATTGTCTTCCAGACAAAGGAAGCAATTGGTTGAGGCTATTAAAAAGGCTGAAATGCCTATGAAGCCGTCGAACAAGTTGCAAGACTTGCTGCTCACCGGGCCGGTCTGGACAGAAGAAGAGTATCAAAATGTGTTGAAAACTAAGGAGCAACTCAATCAACTTCTAGAAAATGATCTTAATTGATACCTCCGTCCTCATTGAGTATTTTCGCAAACAGGACAAAACCAAAACATTCCTTTACGAACTCGCTGGGCAGTATTCGGAAATTTATGTTTCCACCATCACCAAGTTTGAGATATGGGTAGGCAATCGACCACACCAAAGTGACTTTTGGCAAAACCTGTTTTCAACCTTGAAAACGCTCCCATTCGGCGATGCAGAGGCAGAAAGGGCCGGCGATATTCAACAAACATTGCTTAAAACAGGTCAGCAAATTGGCATTTCGGATGTACTGATCGGTGCGACCGCTTTAGTTCAGGGTTTACCGGTTGCCACGTTGAATGACAAGCATTTTAGCCGAATCACAGGGCTGACTCTCATTCAAAGGCAGTAAAAGTGTGCTCGCTTGGGCAGGCCACGAATGCGCTGGTTGAGGTGGGTGGGCAGTACCGGAGGAATATGTGATTTGGATGCACGCGCGTTATCCTTGAAAATTACGGCATGTCCATACCAAGCATCTTATCAAATATCCACAAGCACATCACTGGGTACATACTACCCATTCTGGTTGTCTGCTTCTTCACCTCCAATCCGGGTGGTGCCCAGAATACTTATTGGGGAACATTGGGCGACAGCCTGATTCATAGCCAGGAATCGCTGTTGAACTTGAGCAAAAAGGTAGATTCCCTGCACCGGGTTTTTGAAAAGAGTGCCCCACCCCAACAACAACTGTTTTCGGCCCAACAAGGATACGGGTGCTATTTTCAGGTTTTTGATGCCCCGTTTTCGCTGGACTCTCTGAAACAGGATTTGAAGGCAGGCCTTTCAAAAAACGAACTGGCCAAAAAATATCCCGAGATAAAATGGATGCGCGACTCGGTGCTTATTTATAAGTACGAAAGTGCCAATCCGGAAGGAATACTGGAACAGGTATTTGTTGAAGCGCCAAACGAATGGGAAGAAGGCTACATCGGAGAGTATAAGATATATCCTGAATTGGCGACTCCAACGGTTGTTTTTGAAAGCTATACAAGCGGGGATAGCGGAGGTGGTTTCTTTTTTTACCAAAAACTCGTCAGCCAGCCAATACCCCCGGAGGCCAACAAACTGATGCAGTATGTAGATTTTATGATTGGGGAGTGGCCTCGAAATATGTTCCAGGGGATAGACTATACGGTGAAAAATGAAATCAGACGTGCTGCCGGGAACACGATCCGAGCCTTCATCACAAGTATGGATGCCATTCCAGAGGAAGACATAGACAGTGTTGTTGCACGCATATATTTGGAAAACCCCGATTTTCGGGCAGAGGTAGAAGCTGTAGCACAAGCAACGCTGGTCATAGGCGCGGAAACATATACTACTCGCAATGTAAATTCGATCATACTTCCTCTTTTCCCTTTGGATCGCCAATATGATCTTTTGTGCCGCCAGCCCTTGAATTGGAGCTGTGGAAATGACCCCGCTCCACGGTACCATATTTTAAAAACCGCACAAGTAGCGGCCCAAATAGGCGACCTTCCCGTTTTTGTGAAATCACATTTTTTCCTGGCAAACGACTGTTATGGGAGAGGGTATTATCCAAACTGGCCCTCATATTTCAGGGAATTAGAAGCAATCGGTCTTGACGGAGTTGCGATCGCTATCGGTGCGTGTTTTGCCACCCAAGGGAATCGGCCCAAGATCAACATCGAATATTTTGGAAAAGCCATTCGCGAAATCGGCAAGCCCGATGCCTTGGAAACTACCCTCCTGGAGTTCGTCGTAGACCCCGAACTGGATGATCTCAACCGCTTGCGCATGATTTGGCTGTACCACATTTGGGCAGGGAACAGCCCGGATAAACAGGCTAAGATGGACAAACTGCGCAGTCTGGAGCTGCGCCTTCCTTCGTATTTGAGAAAGGCAGTCCGATAAGGTCAGGACAAAAAGACCCGGATTACCCCCTCCTCTCCAAATTTGCCCGCCGGCAAATTCAGCACAACAGGCTACTTTCGCCAGTCTAAATCACCACCGAACGGCCTGAGGCAAACCGCTACTTCCAACGAATTTTGTGATTCGTACCAATTTGACACGCGCCACTCCACATGACATTTTTCAGAAAAACCACGCTCCTGGCAGCCCTTTGCTGCCTCTTTTTTTCAGCAGAAACCCGCGCGCAGTTCGACAGCAACGCCTACATCATCGAGGATGATCTCGGCACTGCCCCCTATCCCGACCTGCTTGATTTTAGTATCCGCGACATTGATGGCGACGGTTTCCCTGATGTCCTGATGACCCATCAAAAACACGTGGTCTGGCACCGCTCCGACGGCGCCGAAAATTTTTATACCGACTCCGTGCTGATCTCCGTGAACCTGCCCGACAGCGTCGGCTTTTTTCAGGCCCGTTTCCTCGACCTCGATGGCGATGGACTTAACGACCTGGCTGCCGACCGCTTCTGGCGCAAAAACCTCGGTGGCGGAAGTTTCGCCCCGCAAGCAGCGGTATTTGACAACCCGCTCGCCGAACTGGCCGACCTCGACGGCGACCAGTTGCCCGACGCAATTACCTGCTCTGCAACCGAAGTTTTCTGGCAAAAAAACCTCGGCAACGGGAGTTTCGCGCCGGCACAAAGCCTGTGGGCAGCGGGCAATCCCCTGGTTTTCACAGCCACCGACCTCAACGGCGATGGCGCAACAGACGTGCTGGCACGTGCCGAAGCCGGCGGTTTTTGGCTGAGAAATCTGGGGAACGCGGTATTTCAGGCCGTCCAACTTTTCCCGGCTCCCCCCGCCCACCTGCTCGCCGAGGATTTCAATTCGGATGGGCAAACCGACCTTGTCACTGCGCATGCCGACGGGCAAATCAACTGGTACACACTGGACGCCACCGAACAACTAAGCCTCGTTCAGCAAATTTCAACCAAATATCAGGGCGGAGACATTGCCCTCGGCGACCTCACACAGGATGGCCACGCTGATTTGATGGCCGGGCACGTCAACACAAACGGCGCATACTTCGCCTTTTTGGAAAGCACAGGCAATTTTAGCAACAGCGAACAAGTACCCTCGCCGGGCTTTTTCCCGGACTACGGCTTGGCCAAAATAGGCGACCTGAACGAGGACGGCTGGAATGACATCATCGTCACCAACCCCTCATTTGGCAGCCCCTCCTGGCTCAAACAAAGCAGTGCACCGGGCATTTTTGCCAAACCGGCAGCCTTGTTCTACGACTTCACGGTGCCCACCGCCATCGAATCCGTGGATGTGGAGGGCGACGGCGACAACGATATTTTGGTCAACAACGCCTGGCTCATCGAAAATCTGGGCGGCGGTCAGTACGCCGAAAAACGCCGATTCAAAGGCTTGGGCGGCAAAGGTTTTCGCGCAGACCTGGACGGCGACGGGCTGAAAGACCTGGCTTTGCCCGTAGGCGACGGCATCGGGTGGCGCAAAAACCTGGGCAACAACACCCTCGGCACCCCGCAACCCATCCCCAATGCACTGGTGCTGGACTGCCGCGAGGTGGCAGGCGGCGACCTCGACGGCGACGGCGATATAGACCTTTTTGCCGCAAACGGCGCGGCGACGATCTACCAAAACGCCCTCTTTTTTTGGTTTGAAAACGACGGGAACGGCAATTTTACCCCGCATTTGCTCGAAATGGGCATCCAGCAATGCTCGGGCGTGTTCGCACTTGATCTGGATCAAAACGGGCGATTGGATCTGGTGCTGACTTTTTTTAATGCCAATCTCACCCGTTGGTATCCCAATCTGGGCGGTGGGCAGTTTGGCGCAGGTCAAACTGTTTTCCCCGCCGGCACACCCGAACCGCTCAACGTCGTGCAGCGCATCATCTATGATCTGGACCTCGACGGGCTGCCCGACCTCGTTTTCGCCCAACGGGCACTGACCGGAATACCGAAAGTTTTTTGGTACAAAAACTTAGGCAACGGCGCGTTTTCCGACCAAAAAATCATCTGGACAGTCACGTGGGCGGGGTACATGGACGTGCACATTGCGATTTTTGATGCCAACTTCGACGGCTTGCCCGATGTAGTGGTGAGCCATTTCATCTTCAATGAAATCCATTTCGTGAAAGCGACTGCTCCGGGCGTTTTCGCGCCGCATACTGTCATCCACGACGAAATCGGCGCGGGCGATTACTACATGGTAGCAGCCCACGACTACGACGACGACGGCAAACTCGATGTCCTATTCGGGCGCCGGCACCCCGAAGACGGCACTCCGCTGCACCAACTGTGCATCCTGAAAAATGTGTCGCCCGGAGCCGGGTTATTTGCCGTGACGCATAAATCAAGCTCCTGCTCCGACAACCAAACGCCCGGCGACGCGACGGACGACATTCTGACCATCTCCTTGAAAGTCAACGGCTCCGACAATAGTTTAACGCGGTATACGGTCTCCGATGTCGAAACAGGCGCCGTGCTCGACACCTTTTTTTATGGCCAGAACATTTCGTTCTCCCTTCCGCCCGGCAGTGCAGGCGACGGCAGTGTGAAACGATTCATCATCCGGGATTTGGTGTTTCAAACGGCCTCCGACACCCTCAGCCTTGATGCCGGCAAAACCTGTTCAGCCGTCGCGCCTGCTGCCATCCAAATGGCACATTTCACCGTTTCCTGCCACGACAACGATACGCCCAACGATCCGACCGACGACAAGGTGGTCGTTTGGCTCACGCCCAAAATCTACAACCCGCCTGCCCCGACGACCCAGTTTTTCCTCTCCTCCAATCTGGGCTGGGCCATTAATCCGGCGACTTCCGCCAGCGTCGGTTTTTATGCGAAAGAAAACTACTTCGAGTTGCCGCCGGGGAGCGCGGCCATTGCCGGGAAAGGCATTCTGACCTTGCAGGATTTTAACAATTTGGACATCGTCCTGCAGATCGTTTTTAATCATCCGGGCACCTGCTCCGGCGCCCCCTTGCCCTGCCCCTCGTCGGTGTATTGCCACAGGCAAAGCGAAATTGACTCCTTTCCGATCAAATTTCCGGGCTGCCGGGTATTGTCGGGCGATTTGACGGTGCACGAACTGCTACCTGCTGCAGGCGTGCCGCGCATCGAAAACCTGCTCGGATTCCAGCAACTGCTGGAGGTACACGGCGATGTCAACATCAGTCGGACGCATCTGCCGAACCTGACCGGGCTGGATTCGCTTCGGCTGGTCGGGCGCGATTTGAGTGTGCTGTTTTTCGACAACCCGGACCTTAATTCACTTGTTGGCCTAGGCGGTTTGCAAAAAATCGGGCGCGACTTCTGGCTTTCCGACACCGCCTCGGTGCTGCAAAATTTTGCCGGTCTCGAAAACTTGGACACCATCGGCAGGCAATTGTCGCTCTGGCAACTGGGCGGGGTGAAAAACCTGGAGGGTTTCAATAATTTGAAATCGGCGGGCATCTCGGCGGCCTACTGTGGTGCGCTCGAAAGTCTGAAAGGCCTCGAAAATCTGGAGTCTGCGCGCTGGGTCAGCCTGTTTGCAAACGCCGGCCTGAAAAGTCTGGACGGCTTGCAGGGGCTGAAAACAATCGCGGGCGACACGTTGTCGGCGCTGCAAATTTCGGACAATCCGGTGCTCGACGATATCTGGGCACTCCACCACCCGGTGACGATAAACGCCCTGCAAATCGAGCGGAACCCCAACCTGAGCACCTGCTCTGTGGAGGCCATCTGTCAGTATCTGGAAAATGACGACCCGGACAAGACTGTGATTGCCGAGAATTTGGCGGCCTGCAATTCGATTGGGGAAGTGGAGAGCGGGTGTATTGTTTCAACCGATGCTGCTTCGCAAAAATTTGATTTTCAGGTGTCTCCAAATCCGATTGCCGACGGCCAGCCGCTGCAAATTTTGCTGGAAAACAACTTTTTAGGCACCGTCATAATTGAAATTTTGAGCCTCGACGGGCGGGTGTTACAGGTTTTTGAAATAGAAAAAACCATCCCCAACGTCGGCGAGGTTTTGAACCTCGCCGACGTTCCGAATGCGTTTTTGGTGCGGGTGTCGGATGGGAAAATGTCGGCGACGCGGTTGGCGTTGAAAGTTTAGGACGTTGCCACAATGGTGGTGGTGCTGTTAAAACTTCAGACAGTCAAAACCTCCTCCTGTTGCAATACTTCCGAAAGGTCAACCTCGACTCCGGTCTTTTTGATTTCGCCGATGAACGGGTTGGAAAACTCGTCTTCCCTGGAAGGGAACGTGTGGAGTTCGATGCGCGGAAATTGGGTCAGCAGGCGCGCAATGGGTACATAATCAAGGTGCAGGACGCCGGAAAACCGCTTGTCCCAAAGTGCCAGATCAATGTCCGACCATTCATGCTGGCAGCCTTTGGCGACCGAGCCGAAGAGGTAGGCCTGGGTTGGGCGGTAGCCCAATTTCGTCAAGCCCCGGACTAGTTCGAGAATTTGGCTTATGGCAATTTTTCGAGTAACCATTGTCTGTCGGAGGTTTTCCAATACAGAATGTAATCTGCTTTGTCCAACGGTTGAAAATTTTAGCAAAGATAGTTCTTGCCGGCGAACCAGTTTGTTTTTCGTCCGCGAAAACAGCCTGCCGGCGCCTCGGTGGCGAGGCGGGGTATTTTCAAAATGGGGACTTGGAGGCGGTGTGGAAGGAGCGGGGGGAGTGAGCAAGTCTACCCCTTCCGCATCCGCTCCCGCAGCCCTTCTCCTACCAGCCGGTGCCCGGCTATCATGCGGAAAATGCGCACGGTACGTACGCCTTCCACCATTTTTTTGACCGTTTTGTAGTGGATCATCTCGTCTTTGGTGCCGAAGTAAATGTCCACTGGCAAGCCGGATTCCCGCCAGATGGTCCTGATGCGGTGGCGGGGCAGGTAAAACGAGTCGAGGGCAAACCAGCACCCGAAGGCGCGGCGGTAGCGCTCGGGTCGGGTCAGGTTGAACGATAAAAAATGCAGGATAAGGGGCGGAACAACGCCCAAACGGCGGCCCAGGCCAAGCAGGCTCAAAAACCACTGCGGCTTTTTCAGTAGGTGAAAAAACAGGACGCGCACCCACATCGGCGTGCGCACGGCGGCAGACATACCTTTTGTGCGGATGCCGTCGGGGGCGAGCAGGTACAGTTTGTCCAATTGCGGCAGCAGGTCGGGCAGCATGGCCTGCACCAATCGCGCCCCGAAACTGTAGCCCATCAGGCTGAGGCGTTCGGCGCCTTGCCGGTGCATGATTTGTCGTACGACGGCCAGCAAGTCCGGCTTGGAGAACGTTCGTTGCGGCCATTCCGTTTGCCCGTGAAAAGGAAGATCAAGCGCCACCACGGTGTAGCGCTCCGACAGGGCTTCCTCCAATATGGCAAACAGCCTGGCCCGGTCGCCGAACCCATGCAACGCCACCAGCAGTTGCGGCCCCTCGCCAAAGCGCAGGCCGTGGATGTTGGCGCCGTTGTATTCTATAAAAAAAGACTGCATGGACAAAGGAGCATCAAAAATTCAAATGGAGCGAAGCACGTGCTTCCGGGCCACTTCGTGTAAATGCGTTTGCTCGGCCCTGCCCCTGTGTTTGTTTCCCACGGGAAACAAACACAGGGGCAGGGCCGAGCAAACGCATTCCCGGCACCCTAATCCACCCGAAACTTGAACCCGACTCCGTGGATATTTTCGACCTTGATGCGCTCGTCGCGGTTGAGGTATTTGCGCAGGCGGGAGATGAACACATCGAGGCTGCGCCCGAGGAAGTAGTCGTCTTTGCCCCAGATGGTTTCGAGGATGTAGGAGCGTTTCACCACCTGGCCGCGGTTTTCGTTGAGTAGTTTGAGCAGGTCGGCTTCTTTTTGCGTGAGCGTTTCACCCTCCTCTTCCCCGTAGGTGAGGTTGAGGTTTTTGTAGTCGAACCGGTAGTGGCCAATGGTGACGGGGGTATTGGATTTCAGGATGCCGGTGTAGGTGGAGCGGCGCAGGAAGATGTCAATCTTGAGCAGGAGTTCTTCGATGCTAAACGGCTTGGTGATGTAGTCGTCGGCCCCGATGGTGAGGCCGTGGATTTTGTCCTGCTTCATGCTTTTGGCCGTCAGGAAAATGATGGGCACCTGATCGTCGCGTTTGCGAATCTCTTCGGCAAGCGTGAAGCCGTCCACTTCGGGCAGCATGACATCGAGGATGCACAAGTCGAATTTCTGGCCGGAACGGATGATATCAAGGGCCTTTTGGCCGTCCTCGGCGTAGGTGACCTGGTAGCCGTTGAACTCAAGATTGTCGCGGGTGACGTAGCTCAGGCTTTCGTCGTCTTCGACGTAGAACAGGTTTGCTTTTGTCTCGGCCATAAATTGGGTTGGATTTGCACGTTCGGATTGGGCTGGTCGTTCGTTGGCGGGCAAACTTAATGCAAGTTGGTGGAAATGTACGCGAAGGGGTAGAAAAAGGTGGAATGTAGATGCGTTTGTCAATGCGCCTCCAACCAATTCTCCACAACACCCATTTCCACCAGAATCGGCACGCGCAGGTTGGGGTTTTGGCCGCTGAAGCAGCGGTGAAATATTGTATGTTTTATTGCAAGCCAACAGTAATCACGCCAAGCGCAGCCCTTCCACCCGCTCGAAATGGCGGGTATTCAGGGTTTTGACGGGCAAATTGTTAGCCAAAGCGGTTGCGGCGATGAAGATGTCGGACAGTTCGATCATTAGGCCCCGCTGGCGAAGATCTTGATAAATAACACCGGCTCGCTCCGCCACTCCGGCGGTCATGGGCAAAATCAGCAGACCGTCCAATTCCAAACGTACCGATTCCACTTTGGCAGTATCGGTTGCTCCTGCGAACAACTCATACACCGTTACTGCCGACACATACCGTACGCCTGTGAACGGCAGCTTGTAGAGTGTGGTTTGCGTTTTATCTTTCGCCCGCAGATGCTCTATGAATAATGTGGTGTCAATTACCATTCCTTGGTTTTCCATTGGTTGGCATGTGCTCTGATTTCATCAAAAATCACCAAGTCTTTTTCCGACCATACCGACACTTTCAACAGATTTTCGCGGTAAGCCTGTAGGTCAAACCGCATCTTCTTCTTTTTCCTGCGTTTGGCCAACAAAAAGTCCAAATAATCAAGCAGCTGCTGCTGGCCCGTCGTGTCCAGCATATCGAATTTTTCAAGCAGGTCGCCCATGGTACAAAAATTTTAGGTGACAAAAATACGGCTTGTTCTGCATTCACGGGAGCATAACCGGACGCGTTTGTCAATGCGCCTCCAGCCAGTTCTCCCCAACACCCATTTCCACCAGAATCGGCACCCGCAGGTTGGGAATCGCCGTGGCCATTTTTTCCTGAATGATTGGCCGTAGAATATCCAGTTCGTCCTTGTGCACATCGAACACCAGTTCGTCGTGCACCTGCAGGATCATACTGGAGCGGAGATCGTGTTCGCGCATGGCTTTCCAGATGTTGACCATCGCCACTTTGATCATGTCGGCTGCCGTGCCCTGGATGGGCGTGTTGACGGCCATGCGCTCGGCCATGCTGCGGTTCATGCCGTTCTGGCTGTTGATATCGCGCAGGTAGCGGCGGCGACCCAGCAGGGTTTCCACGTAGCCGTGCTTGCGGGCAAACTCGACAGTGGTGTCCATGTAGTGTTTCAGGCCGCGATACTGGGCGAAGTAGTTGTCTATGATCTCCTTCGCCTCGGTGCGTTTGATGCCGAGTTGGTTGCTGAGGTTGGTGGCGCCGGCGCCGTAGATGATGCTGAAATTGACGGTTTTGGCGGCGCGGCGCTGGTCGGGCGTCACATTTTCCAAGGGCACGCCGAACACACGGGCGGCCGTGGCCTGGTGGATGTCCTGGTTGAGTTGGAAGGCTTCGAGCATGGCCTCCTCGTGGCTCATGTCGGCGATGAGCCGCAGTTCGATCTGGGAGTAGTCGGCGGAGAGCAGGACGTGGTCGGCGTCGCGGGGGATGAACGCCTCGCGCACCTTGCGGCCCTCCGCTGTACGGATGGGGATGTTTTGCAGGTTGGGGTTTTGACTGCTGAGGCGGCCCGTGGCGGCCAGCGCCTGGTTGAACGAGGAGTGTACGCGCCCGGTGCGCGGGTTGATCAGGGCGGGTAGGGCTTCGACGTAGGTGCTGCGCAGTTTTGCAAGCGTGCGGTGCTGGAGGATGTCGGCGCACACGGGGTACTCGGCAGCAAGAGCGGACAGTATTTCTTCGTCCGTGGAATACTGGCCGCTTTTCATTTTTTTGCCGGGATAGGGCAGTTTGAGTCGGTCGAAAAGCACCTCGCCCACCTGCTTGGGGCTGGACACATTGAACGTCAGCCCCGTTTCCTCCAGCACTTTGCGTTCCAGTGCCTCGATGCTCCCGATGAGTTCTTTGGAGTATTCGTTCAGGAAATCCTTGTCAATGCGCACGCCGGCAAACTCAAGGTCGGCAAGCACTTTCACGAGCGGGGTTTCGACCAACTGGAACAACTTGACAATGCTTTGCCCGCCGGCTTCCAGTTTGGGTTCGAGGGCGTTTTTCAATTGGAGCGTGATATCGGCGTCTTCGGCGGCGTACTCTTTGATTTGCTCCAGCGGCACGTCACGCATGGTGCCCTGCGTGCTGCCTTTTTTCCCGATCAGGTCTTCAATTTTTACGGGGGAATAGTCGAGGTAGGTTTCCGAGAGGTAGTTCATGTTGTGCCGCATTTCCGGCTCCAGCAGGTAATGGGCGATCATGGTGTCCCAGAACGGGCCGCGCAAGTCTACGCCGTAGTTTTTCAGCACAATGGCGTCATACTTCAGGTTCTGGCCGATCTTTTCGATGGTTTCATTTTCAAAAACGGGCCGGAATTCCTCCACGATGGCCTGCGCAGCGGCGCGCTCGGCAGGCACGGGCACGTACCACGCCTCATGGGGTTTGAAGGCAAAGGAAAAACCTACGAGGTCGGCCTGGGTGGCTTCGAGGGCGGTGGTTTCGGAATCGTAGCACACAGCAGGACGGTTGAGCAGGAGCCGGACCAGTTCGGCACGTTGCTCAGGGGTGGCGGCTACGTGGTACACGTGCGGGGTATTGGCGATGTGGCGGGAAGTGCGGCGGAAGTCGGCCCCACCCCCATCCCCTCCCCCAAAGGGGAGGGGGGCTGATTCCGCGTTATTGTCAGTTGCCGCGCTGCTTTCGCCGAAAAGATCGCCCTGGATGCCACCTTGCGTACTCATTATGTTTTTCTTTCCACTTTTAGGAACAGCCAAGGTTCCTGAGGGCTGGCCCCCCTCCCCTTTGGGGGAGGGGATGGGGGTGGGGTTTGCCAAACGGTGTTTCAAAATATCGTTCGCCAGTGTCCGGAACTCCAGTTCCTTGAAAATTTCCATCAACACCTCGCGGTTGAACGGCTCGATCTCGAAGTGTTTGTCGTCGAACACCACGGGGGCATTGATATCAATGGTGGCGAGCCACTTGGAAAGCGTGGCTTTCTCTCCGTGGGTTTTGACAATTTCCTGTTGTTTTCCCTTGAGTTTGTCGGCGTTGGCTAAGAGGTTTTCCACGGTATCGAACTCTTCAAGCAGTTTTGTGGCGGTTTTTTCACCGATGCCGGGCAGACCGGGAATGTTGTCCACCGCGTCGCCCATGAGGCCTAGCATATCAATCACCTGATCCACCCGGCGGATGCCCCAGCGTTCGCAAACTTCTTTGATGCCCCAGATTTCGACATCGTTGCCCTGGCGACCGGGCTTGTAGAGGAAAATATGCTCGTCCACCAACTGCCCGAAATCCTTGTCGGGGGTCACCATGTACACGTCGTAACCGGTTCGCTCTGCCTGTTTGGCGAGGGTGCCGATCACGTCGTCGGCCTCGTAGTTGGGCACAATGAGCACGGGGATGTTCATGGCCCGCACGATTTTTTCCACCCAGGGGATAGCGATGGTGATGTCCTCCGGCTGCGCCTCGCGGTTGGCTTTGTACAGTTCAAATTCCTTATGGCGGAAGGTGCCGCCCGGCGGGTCGAAGACCACGGCTAAGTGCGACGGTTTTTCCTTTTGCATCATGTCCCACAGGGTGCGCATAAACCCCTGGATGGCCGACACGTTCCAACCCTTGGAGTTGATGAGCGGCCGGGTGATGAACGCGTAGTGGGCGCGGTAGATGAGGGCGTGCCCGTCGAGCAGGAAGAGTTTTTTCATAAAAAAAGGTTGAGCGGGTTTAACGGGTTGAGCGGGTTTAACGAGTTTTGGAGCGTCCGCAAAGGTTTGATTTTTTCAGGGCCAATTCTCCAGGGTTTTGTCCAAAAGTGTCCGGGTTTCTTCGCGGACGAGTTTTTCCAGGGCAGCAAAATCTTTTAGTTCGAAGGTTTGGGTGATTTGTCCGTTGTCCAACAGGCTGATACGGTCGCAGACATGGGTGAGGGTGTGCAGGATATGGGAAGAGATCAGGGTGATGCCCTTGTTGTTTCTGCGCCGGCGGATCACGGCCATCATCATTTCGTTGCCGGCCAGGTCCACGCCGTTGAACGGCTCGTCCAGGATCAAAATGGGGCGGTTTTGAAGCAGTACGCCGATGAAGGCGAGTTTTTTCTGCATGCCGGTGGAATAGCCGTCAATCAGGTCATCCAGAGGCAGATCGAAGAGTTTGTTCCAGGTTTCGATTTGTTTCGGTTCGTCCTGTATCAGGCGCAGGTACTCGATGCCTTTCAGGTAAGGATAAAAATACGGCGCGGTTTCGAGGTAGGCTGTTTGGCGTTTGTGCACCGGCTCGCTCTGCCAGGCTATGGAGCCGGCAGGTGCAGGCAGCCAGTTGGCGATCAGGCGGAACAGGGTTGTTTTGCCGGCACCGTTCGGGCCCAGAATACCATGTATCTCTCCTTCAGCAACCTTCAAAGACAGGTTGTTCAAGACTTGGCTTTTCCCGTAGGAATAGTGCAATTGTTCGATTCTGAGCATGTCGTAATTTTTGTGAGGTATTTCTTTCAAACCCCTCCGACCCAGTCATTTACTTGTTTTTTTGCCCGATATATTGCCCGGACAGCCATCGGCAACGCAATCAACAACCCACCGGGCGTCAGCACCAAAAGCAACCCGATCATGGCATGGCTGTTTCCGGAAACATCCTGCAAACCCGGTCGCCAGATGGTGTATTTGTAAAAAAACACGAGCATCAGGTAGGTCTCCAAGGCCACAACTGCATACAGAATCAGCCAACCATAGTCGGTTTGCCAAACCAGGGCCGACAAAATACCCGGCAGGAAAAACACCAGCGTCCACAGGGCGTATTGCCGCCACCTGGCAAACAGCGCACGCGTGCTGTGGGGCAGTAGGGCGATCGGTTCCACAAACTGGAACACCATGGACAGCAGCAACATCCCGAGGATGATTGCAGCGAGAAAAAAGGCGATGTGGTACCAGGCTCCAAACTGAAGGAACACAGCAAATAGCCAACCCGCCGGAAAACCCCGAAAAGAAGTGTGCCATTCGAACAGGTTTAGGGGTACGCCGGGAAGGGTAAATTTAGGTGCGAGATACCGCATATTGGACAGAGCGCCGTTGGGCAAAAGGACTACCGCGATGCCACAACCCCACGCTGCTGCTGCGCCATAATTTGCCGACAGGAGGAAAAAAACCGCACCCGGCAAGAGGATAAACATGGTGTCCATCAGGCAAATTTTCCAGGCCGGCAAGGTTGTCTGTTCCAAAAAAGTGCCATCCTGGCGCCCCAGATGCAGCCATCCAGCCAACACAAGCCCGGCAGAGGCGGCAAGTGCGGGCGACAGATCGGCCAGCCGCGCCAAAACCGGAATCCACAAGCCGGCTGTCACGACCAACAACACGAGCAGAATACCCCAGCCTGTTTCCCGAAGCATCCTGTAGACCTGTTTGAAGCGGAGTGTACACAAAAATCCCATCATTCCTGCCGGGCACTCGTTTTGGCCCTCTATTTGTTAGCAAAAGTATCGCTATGCTTCTTAATCCGGCTACCTTCGCCCCCCTTTAATCAGCGCGTTGGAAATCCCCCTTGTTTTCCACCCAATTGTTCAGCTCCGTACCGGCCTTCGGTACTCAACCGATTTTCATTTGTGCAATATCTACAACTGATGGCCGTCCCCGCCGGCCCTGTCCATGACAACCTGATTTTTGTTGCTGCAAAAACGGCATTGGAACCGTTGGAGTCCCATCTTCAACCTGCCGAAATGGCATTCCTGCGCCAATCGGCAGCCAAAGGCGTGCGTTCTTTTTTCTTCCCCCAGGCCGACCGCGCTGTCTTTGTCAACCTGCTGGAGCCGGAAACCGACCAGACGCTTCAACTCGAACATGCCCGCCTCAGCGGAAATACCCTCTTGCGCGAGATGCAACACTACAAGGTCGAAACGGCCGTGGTGCATAGTTTCGCCGGCGACGATACGACCCTCGCCTTTATTGAAGGCCTTCTGCTGGGCAACTACCAGTTCGCCCGGTATTTTTCCACACCGGACAAAAAATCGTCGCCGCTCAAATCCCTTTGCTGGGCGCATGACAATGCCCCGGAGGAAGCCATCGCCGAATTGAACGCCGTGTCCCACGCCGTGGCACTCGCCCGTGATCTGGTCAATGAACCCCACTCCCACTTCGATACCTTGAAATTGGCCGATGCCGCCCGCGAGGCGGGTCGTACGTTTGGTTTTTCCGTGGATGTACTGGGAAAAGAAAAAATCGAAAGCCTCGGGATGGGCGGCCTGCTTGCCGTGAACCAGGCCAGCAGCGTGCCGCCGCAGTTCTGCATCCTCGAATGGAAACCCGCCGATGCGCGCAATGCCAAACCTGTGGTGCTCATCGGAAAAGGCGTGGTGTACGACACCGGTGGCCTCAGCCTGAAAACCGCCGAGGGCATGGAAAGTATGAAGTGCGACATGGCCGGAGCGGCAGCCGTCATCGGCGCTATTTCTGCCGCCGCACGCGTCAACATGCCCGTGTATATCGTAGGCCTCATACCCGCCACCGACAACAAAGTTGGCGACAACGCACTCATGCCGGGCGACGTGATCCGTATGTACTCTGGTACCACGGTGGAGGTGACCAACACCGACGCGGAAGGCCGTATCATCTTCGCCGACGCCCTGCACTACGCCAAACAGTACGACCCCGAACTTGTGCTCGACATCGCTACGCTTACCGGCGCCGCCGTGCGTGCGCTGGGCAGCCAGGCCATCTGCTACATGGGCACCGCCGGGACGACCGTCAAACGCGCCCTTGAAGACAGCGGTTTCCGTACCTACGAGCGCCTCGTGGAACTTCCGCTCTGGAAAGAATACGGCGATGAACTAAAAAGCACCGTCGCCGATCTCAAAAACATGGGCCACGGCCCCGCCGGCATGATCACCGCAGGAAAATTTCTCGAACATTTCGCGGATTATCCCTGGTTGCATCTCGACATCGCCGGCCCTGCGTATCTTCGCGCCCCGAACGGCTACCGGCCCAAAGACGGAACCGGTGTGGGCGTGCGCCTGCTGTTCGATTTTTTGAAACAATACGGACGTTAGGTTTTCACCGCGGAGACACTTTTTTCACCGCAGAGACGCGGAGACGCAGGGTTTTTTGAATATTTTACAAAAAAACGCTGCGTCTCCGCGCCTCTGCGGTGAAATCTATTCCAAGTCTCTGCCGTGAGTAAACACCAATTCATGGAAAACAACATAACTATCGGGATTACCTGCGGCGACATCAACGGCATCGGGCTGGAAACTGTTTTGAAGGCCCTGGCCATCAAAAATGCAGGACAAAACTTCAAAACCGTCATCTACGGAAGCACCAAGGTGGTCGCCTACCACAAAAACATCATCACGCAGGATAATATCCAGTTTTACTCGGTGCAAACCCCGGACGAAGCGCAGGCCGGGCGCGTCAACATCATCAACTGCTGGCAGGACAATGTGAACATCACCCTCGGAAAACCGAGCGATGTGGGCGGCAAATGCGCCTTTCTGGCCCTCGAACGCGCCGTGCAAGACCTGAAGTCTGGCGCTATTGACGCCCTCGTGACCGCACCGATCCACAAAAAAGCCATGCAAATGGCCGACTTCCCCTTTGTCGGGCATACCGAATACATCACCAGCGAGTTCAAAGCCAAGGACTCGCTTATGCTTATGGTATCGGACAACCTGCGCATCGGCATTGTCACCAACCACCTCCCGCTGAAGGATGTGGCTGCCGCCATCACAAAAGACAAGGTGCTGCGCAAACTGCAAATTCTGGCCGAAACGCTCAAAGTGGATTTCAACATCGGCAAACCGACCATCGCTGTGCTGGGCCTCAACCCGCATGCCGGCGATGAGGGTGCCATCGGCGCCGAAGACGACGCCGTCATCCGCCCGGCCATCGAGCAGGCCAAGGAAAAGGGTATTCTCGCCTACGGGCCCTATCCTGCCGACGGATTCTTCGGTTCCGGGCAGTTTCAAAAATTCGACGCCATCCTGGCCATGTACCACGACCAGGGCCTGGTGCCGTTCAAAACACTCTCGTTCGGGGAAGGCACCAACTACACGGCCGGCCTGGCCTCCGTGCGCACCTCGCCCGACCACGGCACGGCTTACGACATCGCCGGCAAGGGCGAAGCCGACGAATCGTCGTTCATCCGCGCCCTGTACATGGCCGCCGATATCGTGCACAACCGCAACGAATACCTCGACATGCACGCCAACTCGCTCGAAACCCGCAAGCGGAAAGCACTTGTCAGCGAAACGGGCGAAGACGAAGAAGTCGTGGAGGTGCCGGAAGAATGAGGTTGAGAGGTTTCTGGTTTGAAGGTTTGAAGGTTTCTGGTTAGAAGGTTTCTGGTTTGAAAGTTAGAAGGTTGTAAATTACCAGAAACCCTCTAACCAGAAACCTTCAAACCTTCAAACCAGAAACCTTTTCCGCGTATGCCGGTGCCGGCGCCTCTGTTTTCCGCTCCAGCGATATTTTGTCCAGCGCCTGCTCCAGGTCCCACCAGAGGTCTTCGGCATTTTCCACACCTACCGACAGGCGTACCAGTGTGTCGGTGATGCCGAATGCGATTTTTTCCGCCGGGTCAACACCCGCGTGGGTCATCGTGGCCGGGTGTTGGGCCAACGATTCCGTACTGCCGAGGCTCACGGCTAATTTCACGATTTTCAGGTTGTTGAGAAACACAAACGCTTCGTGTTCCCCACCCCGTACCTCGAAAGATACCATCGCCCCCGGCGATGTGCATTGGCGGCAGTAGATGTCATACGCTTCGCCGTCGGCGGGCGTGAGCAGACCGAGGTAGTGCACGTTGGCTACATTCGGGTGTGCAGCTAAGCGGCGGGCGACAACCTGGGCGTTTTCGGCCTGCTTCTCCATGCGGAGTTTGAGTGTTTCAAGGCTGCGCAGCAACAACCAGCCGGTGTGTGGGGCAATCATGTTGCCCAGGAAGGTGCGGAGGGTTTTTATCCGCGCGATTAGTTCAGCGGAGCCGAGGCAGGCGCCGGCGATCACGTCGCTGTGGCCGCCGATGTATTTGGTGGCGGAGTACAGCACCAGATCGGCGCCATGCCGGAGCGGGTGTTGCCACAGCGGCCCCATGTAGGTGTTGTCCACAGCGATGACGGCGCGGCGCTCCAGCGTGCCGAACTGCTCGGCCACCGAACGGCACATAGCGATGTCCACCAGATCGTTGGTCGGGTTGGCCGGCGTTTCTAGAAAAATCATAGCCAGCCGGTCTTTTTTGCCGGAACGCTCGATGAGTTGTACCAGTTCTTCGCGACGCGCACCGGGGCGGAAACCGAGCACCTCGATGCCCCACTTGGTCAGCACCGTGTGCACGAAGTGGCTGGTACCGCCGTACAGCGGATTGCTGTACAACAGCAGATCGCCCGGCTGTAGAAACTCGAACAGGGCGGTCGTGATGGCCGACATCCCGCTCTCGAACACGGCGCAGGCCTCGGCGCCGTCCCAGAGTTTGAGGCGGTCTTCGAGGATTTCCATGTCGGGATTGTTCAGGCGGCTGTAGATCAGGCCGGTTTTTTCGCGAATGCCTTTTTCGCGCAGGCCGTAGGCTACTTCAAAAAATGCTTTTCCCTCTTCGGCGGTGCGGAACGCAAACGTGGAGGTTTGGAAAATCGGGCATTTGACGGCGCCTTCCGACCACTCGGGCCGGTAACCATGCGACATCATCAGGGTTTCAGGCTGGAAATTTCTTTTCATAACGCGGTGATTTTGGGTCAAAGGTGAGGTTGGTGGTTTTTTATTCCAAGTAGTATTTTATTCAAAGAAAATAAAACTACAAAACGGTTATTATTGAAATAATACTTCCAAATTTGTTGCCAAAACCGCCTTGCTATGGAAAAAAAATCCGGCATTCTTGACCCGACTGACCGGGTCATGTTGCAACTCCTCCAAGAGGATGCTTTTTTGACCACAAAAGAACTGGCCGCCCGGCTTGAGCTGACTACGACGCCCGTTTATGAACGGGTGAAACGCCTGGAACGCGAAGGCTACATCAGCCGTTACGCGGCGCTGCTCGACCGGCGGAAGATCGGACTTTCGCTGCTGGTATACTGCGACGTGGCGCTCAAAGAACACAACCGCGACTTCCTGATCCGCTTCGAAGAATCGGTAGTCGGGCTGCCCGAAGTACTGGAATGCCACCACGTTACCGGCGAATACGACTATGTGTTGAAGGTGGTAGCCCGCGACATGGACGACTACCAGCATTTTATCAAGGAAAAATTGGCTGCGCTCGAAAACATCGGCCGGGTGCAAAGCCACTTCGTGATGACCGAAGTGAAGAATTCGACGGTACTGCCGGTGTGATCAATACCGCCTCGGATCGAACGCCTCCACCGGCACGCTCGTGGCCCGGCCCGCAGCGAGTTCCGCCACCACCTTGCCCGTGCCGGCAGCTAGGCTCATGCCCAGCATGGCGTGTCCCGTGGCGACGATCAGGTTGGCGTTTTTGCGAGCAAACCCGATGTACGGCATCCCGTCGGCAGACACAGGCCGGAACCCGAACCACACTTTCTCGCGCACATTCCTACGCAAATTTTCCAGATCGGCTAATTCCCGGAACACGGGATCGTCGAGGTAGCCGGGTAGGTAGCGCGGTACGGCTTCGAGGATACCCTGCACGCGCGGGAACAGGATACGGTCGTTGATCGGCCCGATTTCCATGGTGCTGCCGATGCGCAAGCGCCCGGGCCAGGGCGTGAGGGCCACTTTCGCTTCCAGCAAAATACAGGGGTAGTGCAGCCGTTTGGCGGGGTTTTCCACCGTCATCGAATAGCCCTTGCCGGGCATAAGCGGGAGGTACTCGCCGGCCATTCGGGCAACTTTGGGCGACCAGGAGCCGGCAGCCAGCACCACGAGATCAGTTTTGAGTTTTGAGTTTTGAGTTTTGAGTTGTAGGTAGTGGAGCGCGTTGATTTTGCCGTTTTGGCGCTCGAAGCCGACGACTTCGGCGTTTCGGATAATTTTCACGCCGCGTTTTTCCAGCCAAACCGGCAGTTGCTGCATGAGCGCGTTGGGATACAGGTGCGCATCGTCTTTGAACAGCACGCCCCCCCGCACCGAGGGTTTGAGATCGGGTTCGAGCGTCTGCACCTGTTCCCGACCAAGTACATCCACCTGAAGGCCCAGTTGTTCGGCCTTGCGGGCATTTTCCAGTTCCTCTTTTTCTTTTTCTTCCGTTTGAAAATACATCATGCAGCCGCGTTCGACGAGGCCGAAGTCCATGTCGCCGGCGTCGGCCCATTCCCGGAACAGTTTTTTGGAAAAAAGCAACAACTCTGCCAGCGGGCGGGCGCTGCGTTCGGCGTGCCGGTGGTTGGCGGCCCGCATGAATTTGAGGCCCCAGTCGGCCAGTTCCCAACTCAGACGGGGCCGCACGTAGAACGGGCTTTTTTGGTCGAACATCCACCAGAAGCCCTGCTCGATCATGCCGGGCGCGGCCAGCGGCACAAAATGCGAAGGCGACAGGTAGCCCATGTTGCCGAAGGAGCAGTTGTCGGTAAGGTCGCCTTTTTCCAGCAGGGTCACTTCCCAGCCGTCTTCCAGCAGATAACGGGCGGTGCTCAGGCCGATGATACCGCCGCCGATGATGAGTGCATGCATTTTGAGAAGGTTAGGAGGTTTGAGGGTTAGAAGGTTTCTGGTTAGGTCTCCTCCAACCTTCTAACCAGAAACCTTCTAACCCGAAACTCACAGTTGCGGTTGATTGCGTGGTCGGAGGAGTTCGCGGTTGTAGCAGTCGTAAAAATGGCGCACTTCGAAACTGGGCGGCAGGCTGGGCCAGTCAATGTAAAAACTGTTGACGGGCAGCGCGCGCGTCCAGTCTTCGACGCGAATTTCGAGGCGGTGTTTTTGTGGTGGAGCGGTTTGGTCGTATTCGGAGCGCGTCTCGGTGAGGTGTTTGAAATACACAGGTAGTCCGCTTTCCTTGCTGATGGCGAACAGAATCTGTTGCCAGTTCAGTCCGGTGGAATCTATGGCCCAGTAGGCCCCGACGAGGGTGCATGGAGTTTGGCCAAGGAGGGTATCCCCCAGGGTTTCGTACGGCGGCGTGCCGAGGTACTTGTCGGGCCCGAGGTATTTGCGCACCTGCTCGGGGTGCAGCAGCAGGGGAATGAAAAAAAAGTTGGCAAGGCCGCGCAGCACATACTCGTCGCCTAAGGTGCGACCGTCGTACAGCAGAGCCAAGGTGTCGTTGCGGAGTTCGCACTTCATGCGCCCGTCGAACACATAGCGATGGTGGTTGAGTTGCTGGGGATGTCGGGTTTCCATGTCCACGTCGTATCGGATTCCGGGTTTCCCGTCGAGATGTTCAAAACGCGAGAATGCGCAGTGCCCGGTGTAAAAAATCGTGTCCTTGCTGTACGGATACTGTTCCGAAGCCGAGATGCGGTAGGAACCGTAATCCACGGCTTCGGCTTTTTCCAACATTTGCAGGAGCAACGGATGTTTGGTTTGGGCGAAGCCCGAACACGAACCGAGGAGGAGTACGAGAAGTGCGGAATGGCGCATGGCTAGATAATTTTTAGTGACTATCCGCATGTTGTACCCCGTCGCGTGTCAACCCCACCCCCAGCCCCTCCCCAATGGGGAGGGGAGCTGCGACATAGTCGTAGAGCGTGCCAAACGGAGGAAGTAGCGGGTGTCCTACGGCTCCCCTCCCATTGGGGAGGGGCTGGGGGTGGGGTTGACACGCGAGGTACAACATGCGGATAGTCATTTTATTTTTTATTGGATGAGCAGGCGTTCCACCCAAACCCGGTCGGCCGTTTGTACGCGTACAGCGTACCAGCCGGCGGGAAGATTGCCGGTGTCAAGCGCAAGTTGTCCCGACGGATCGGACACCGGCACGCTGCGGACGATACGTCCTTCGGGGCCAAAAAGATCAATAGCCCGGGGCTGCCAACCGGCGGGAAGGCTCAGCCATGTACGGCCTGCTCGGGCGGGGTTCGGAAACAAAATCGGCAGCGTCCCTTCGGCAAGCGGCGCCGGGCTGCTGCTGGTTTGCACCAAACTTTTGCGTGGGCCGTCCAGCACATTCTGAATCATACCGGCTTGGCCCTGTGTGAACATGTTCATGCAGGCTTCGCTGGAATAGTCCATGTAATTTTCTACGAGGTCGGGCATGTCCGAGTTGTAAAACGGTTCCACGTTGGGGCAGGTATTGCGGGTTTTATCGCAGTCGAAGGCCGATTGCGCGTTGGCGAAGGGCGTATCGTCGATACCGTCGCTCTGGTTGCAGTCGTTGGGCTGGCCGAGGATGCCGCCGTCGCCCCAGATGTGGCGCAGGCCGAGGTAGTGGCCGACTTCGTGGGTGGCGGTGCGCCCGCGCACCACGAGGTTGCCGGTGCCGCCGGGGATGGCGATGAGGTTGGGGTTGTTGCGCCCGATGACACGGAAATCCAGCACCACACCATCCTGCTCGGGGGTCGGCGCGCCGGTATCGGGCGGCCAGTGGCCGAGGTTGTTGGGCGGAAATGCCAGGCCGAGCACCTGGCCGATGGTGATTCCGCCGAAGGCAATGGGCTGAATTTTGCAAATCCAGATGTTCAGGTATTTATTCGGGTCGCGGGCGTCGCTGCCGCCCTCAGCAGTCGTTTTCAGGTTGGCAAACACACTAGTGCCAAACAGGTCCAATTCAAACAAGGCGCTGGTCTGCACGCGTACGATTTCGGCAAGTTCGAAGGAAACCTGCGGGTTGCCGGCTACGGGCTGAAAGGCCGGGCGCAGGTTGGCCGTGTCGGCATTTTGGCGGTTGTAGTCCTCGTTCAGTACGGCAATCTGGTTCAGGATGATGCTGTCGGCCAGGTTTTCCTCCGGATTGTTCCAAACCACATGCACCACCACGCGGATAGTCTTCGGGGAGCGGTCGCCGGCAGCCGGCGGGCGGTTCAGGTTTTCCTCAAAACCGGCTTGAAATGCCTGCCGCAGTTCCGGGTAACGGTTTTTCAGGATGTGGTCGAATACTTCGTTGCCGCACAGAATGGGTAGCGGCGCATTGGTTTGGCCGAAGGCAAAATTTGCCACAAAAAGCAGGGGCAGGAAGAATAGGTTTGCCGGACGGTGGAGCAAATGGAGCATGGTCGGAACAGTTTTGGTTTAGAAAAATATGTTGAAAAAACGGCAGGCCAAAGTACGGCAGGAATCGGGAATGGCCGATGTGTGTGCTAAAAATCATATTCCCACCTGGTGCCGGAGCTCCAGCAGTAGGAACGGGCGGGCGACAGGCGTGGCACGGCTGCCGCCCATCCGGGTAAAATCCGGTGCGTTATTTTGGGAGAAAGCCTGTACTTTTGTAAAAAAACAAAAAAAATGACACAGCCTATTTCGAAAGAAACGCTCAAAACAGCCCTGCTCGAACTCGCCCGAACAGATCGCGAGTTCTTCTTGGAGTTGTGGGTGGATATACTGAAGGATGCCGCACCTGCGGGCAGCAAACCCCGCCCCTCAAAAAAGGCCGGGAAAAAAGTGACTTTTACCGTGCTTAAAACGAAAGGGCAGACGTATCAATTCAATCGCGAAGAAGCCAATGAGCGATAAATATTTTTTGGACTCGAACGTCATTGTGTACGCCCATACTGACTTAGACATCGCTAAACAGCAGGTCGCACAGCAGATAATTGCTGCCAGAAATACCATAGTCAGCACACAGGTCTTGCAAGAGACGGCCAACATCCTCTCAAAAAAGTTTCATTTTGAATGGCCAGATATCCAAAAGGTGCTGCAGGAAACCGCTGGCAATAACTTGCTCCACGTCAACACGGCTTCTACTATCGCAGATGCGTGCCGAATCGCACAACGCTATGGGTTTTCGTTTTACGACAGTTTGATCATCTCCGCAGCGCTCGAAATCGGCGCTCGAATCCTCTACTCCGAAGATTTGCAAGACGGGCAAGTAATTGACGGGGTGATGACGATCCAGAACCCTTTCAAGTGATGGCGGTGTGCTCCGAGATTGTCCTTGACTTTCCCGCCTACTCTGCCGATGCCGGCTCGTACTGAAGTACCAATACGTCCGTGTGGGGGCAACAAGGCTTGGGTATTACGACGATGAGGAGCGAAGACCACCCCGGCTTTCCTTCCGACAGAATGATCCTTAATTTGAAAACTGGAAAGCATTTTATACGAATTGAATCTTTGAGCCCGAGACAAAATTGGTCGTCAAACTTTTGGGTGATATGGCCTAAATACTATCAAGTTTACTTTACTGACGATTTTGGGGAGTCAGATAGCCTGACATTTGAATTTGAGAATAGATTTACTAGACATACATATCAATAACCGCCCCCTACCCCTCCTCCGCATGCCGCGTGGCTGCCTCCACCATTTTCAACTGCCCGTACGAGTACTTTTCATCAAAAAACGCCCTGGCTTCGGAATGCAACGCGTTCGGGTGCTCGCTAAAATATTCAAAAATTGCGTTCACGTCGTCCACCTCCATGAACTCCAGAATATCAAGTTCGCCCGTGCCGATGTAGTGGGCCAGGTGCCCCTCGATGGTGGCGCGAGCAAACCCGCGTTCGGTAGCGATCTCGTCGAGGGTCATGCCCGAGCGGTACATGTCGTAGGAAACGGATTTCGACTCCGGTTTGGGCGGCTTGGGGGCTTCGGGATCGGGCAGGGCAAGGGCATCCGTTTGCAGGTGGTGGGCGATGCAGTAGTCGCGCACGATAGCGAGCATTTCGGCCCCGAATTGTTTGCTCTTGACCTTGCCGATGCCGCGCACCTTGCGCAGGTCGGACGTGATAACCGGCAGTCGCTCGGCAACTTCGAGCAGGGCTTTGGTCAGCAACACCTCATAAGGCTCGAGGCCGAACCGTTCGGCGTACTCGTCGCGCCACTTTTGTAATTGGGCAAACAGGGCGGGATGGGCGGCGCCCTGTGGCGTGGGCGCAGCGCGTACTGTTGGAGCGTTCTGTGTTTCCGCCTGAAAATCCAGTTCGGCGTTGGCCCGCGTGCGTAGGTAGGTTTGGGCCGAAAAGCCCGCTTGGGCAGCAGCGAAGCAGGCCTTCCTGACGAACAGTTCTTTTTGCAGGTTGCTCAGTGCTTCCAGCGCAGATTTTCGCACGCTTTTGTTGTCGGTGGTGATCGCCATGCCTCGTGCTGCGGGCAGCAGCATGGCGCCGATCTTGTCCAGGAACCAGGCGCCGGCCTTTGCGATGCGGGCCTGCAGGTCGGCGTTCTGGTCGAGTGGGCCTTCCTGCAAAAAATACCAGCGTAGTTGGGGCGTGAACTTGTCGGCCAAAGCAAAAACATGCTCGTCCGCTTGTTGCTGGAGCGCCTGGAACTGTTGGAGCGCTTCCGGCAACAAAGAGTTTTCGTGCTCCAGCAGCACCCGGTTCAGTTGCTCGAACCGGCGTTTCAGCAGGGAAAAATCGAACAATTCGAGGATAAGCACTTGCTGAAACTCCCGCTTGGCGTGCTCCAGATGGGTCTGATCCGGAGCGTTTTTTTCGGCCATTTCGCTGAAGTTTTTGACCGTGGCGTCTGTCTTCACGCTGGAGTGGGCGATCTTGGTGCGCAGCACAAGGCCCTCAAAACTTTTGCACCGGCTCAGTGCCACGTACACCTGCCCGTGTGCGAAGGCAGCCTGTGCATCGAGGATGACGCGCTCGAACGTGAGGCCCTGGCTTTTGTGGATCGTGATGGCCCAGGCTAATTTGAGCGGGTATTGGATGAACGTGCCGAGGATTTGTTCGCCCACCTCTTTGGTTTGCTCGTTGAGGGTGTACTTCACATTTTCCCAGTCCACCGGCAGCACCGAAATCTCGTCCCGGTCGCCCGGGCAATGCACATAGATCGTGCCGTCGAGGATACGGGTGATCTTGCCGATCTTGCCGTTGTAGTAGCGTTTTTCGCGGGCCATGTCGTTTTTTACAAACATGACCTGCGCGCCGGTTTTCAGTTCCAGCACCTCGTCGGTCGGGTAGGCGTGCGCCGGAAAATCACCTTGGACGACGGCCCGATACACCTGCACCGGCTGCGGGAGGGCGACGAGTTTTTGGGCGTTGATCTCGTGCGCTGTGGCGTTGTGTGTGGTCAGCGTAATGTAAGCATCCGCCTCATCGGGCCGGAAATCGGCCACGTAACGGCTGTTGAGTGCGGCCAGTACGTCGGCGTCCACGTTGTTGTTGCGCACCTTGTTCAGCAAGGCGATGAACCGGTCGTCCGACTGGCGGTAAATGTGCTTGAGTTCGACGACGACCGGCTGGGTGCGCTGCAAGGCCTGGCTACTAAAAAAATAGGGAGTCGGGTAGTGGTCGCGGAGCAGGAGCCACTCGTCGTCCTTCACGACGGGGGGCAGTTGGTGCAGGTCGCCGATCATGAGCAATTGCACGCCGCCGAAGGGTTTGTAGGGATTTCGGTAGCGGCGCAGCACGTCGTCCACGCTGTCGAGCAGGTCGGCACGCACCATACTGATCTCGTCAATCACCAGCAGGTCGAGGCTCTGGATGAGGCGTATTTTTTCGCCGGAAAACTTCCGCTGGCGAGCCGGGTCGCGGGTGTTTCCCGGCAGGTGGAGGCCGAAAGGTAATTGGAAAAACGAGTGGATCGTCATGCCGCCCGCGTTGATGGCTGCCACGCCCGTGGGCGCCACCACGACCATGCGCTTGACAGAGTCACCCTTTATTCGGTGCAAAAACGTGGTTTTGCCTGTGCCTGCCTTGCCCGTCAGGAAAATATTCCGATCGGTGTGGGCCACATACTCGTAGGCGCGTTCGAGGTCCGGGTTGGAGTGGAGCATACTTCGTAAAGTGTTTTGGTGTTTTGGTGTTTTAGTGTTTTGGTTTGCCGCGTGTGTACTAAAACACCAAAACACTAAAGCACCAAAACACTTCTCATTTCCAGACAAAGTTAGAAACTATCTGGTTTTGCACGAACCAAACTCCAAACGTACCTTGTCGCCCTGGAAAAACAATGAAAAAAGTATTCGTCACCGGCTGTTTCGACCTGCTGCACAGCGGGCATGTCGCGTTTCTGCAGGAAGCCGCCCGCTTGGGCGATTTGTACGTCTGCATCGGCTCGGATGAAAATGTCCGCCACCTGAAGGGCCGCACTCCGGTGAATCCGCAGGCTGAACGAAAATTCATGCTTGACGCACTGGCCTGCACACACGAGGTGCGCGTGAACACAGGCATGGGCATCCTCGATTTCATAGCTGAGCTGGATGCCATCCGGCCCGACATTTTTTTTGTAAACGAAGATGGCCACACGCCGGCCAAGGAGGCGCTTTGCCGCGAGCGGGGCATCGAATACGTGGTTTCCAGGCGGTTGCCGCACGAAAGTTTGCCGGTACGCAGCACCACGACGCTGCGCGAAGAATGCACCATTCCTTACCGCATTGATCTCGCCGGCGGCTGGCTGGACCAGCCCTGGGTATCGGCCCTGCACCCCGGGCCGGTGCTCACACTCAGCATCGAACCGACGTTTATGTTCAACGACCGCAGCGGTATGGCCACCAGCACCCGCAAAAAAGCCATCGAACTGTGGCGCACCGCCCTGCCCGCCGGCGACCCCGAGCAGGTGGCCAAACTGCTGTTCGCGTACGACAATCCGCCCGGCACCAAGGAGGTTTCCGGCTCGCAGGACACGCTCGGTATTGTGCTGTCCGGCCTGAATAAGTTGAACTACGCCGGCGGTTACTGGCCCGAGAGCATCGAAAGCGTACACGACGAAGACATGCTGCACTGGCTGGAAGAACACCTGTACCTCGTGACCCTCGGCCCACGCACGCAGGGCTATGACGTGCTGGCCGATACCCAACTCACGACGGAGGGGGCGCAGGCACTGGCCGAGGCGGCGGAGGCCTGCTGGCACGCCATTCTGGCCCGCGACGCGGCAGCCTTTGGCGCGGCATTTCGAAAATCGTTCGAAGCGCAGATCGCGATGTTCCCGAATATGGCGGACGCGGATATTTTTCACCTGATCAAACAGTACCGCGATGTGGCACTCGGCTGGAAACTGAGCGGTGCCGGCGGTGGTGGGTACTTAGTGCTGGTATGCGACCGACCAGTGGAGCGGGCTATTCGGATTACCGCACGGCGGCGGTTTGTATGATTCCTATTCGCACCCGCCTGCGGCGGCAACACGTTCATCTCAATGGCCGTGCAGTCTCCGCTAAAATCCCCCACACCGCCTCCGCAGCCACATTCCAATCGAACTGCTCGCGCTGCCGCCGTCCCCGTCCCACCAGTTCGGTCCGTAGCGCCGCGTCGGCGTGCAGCCGCGTCAGTCCTGCCGCTATGTCTGCTACCGTTTCGGGATTCACAAGCAAGGCTGCATCACCGGCCACTTCGGGCAGGGCGCTGGTGTTGGAGCAGAGCACGGGCACCTCGCAGTGCAGCGCCTCCAGCACGGGCAAGCCGAAGCCTTCGCCGAGCGACACGTTTACAGCCGCAAGCGCTGCGGCCTGAAGGCGCGGTAGTTGAGCCTCCGGTACATAGCCGAGAAAAACGATGTCGGATTGGTATCGGGATTGTTCCACAGCCGATTTCACGTCGCCCGTTTCCCACGCAAAACGCCCGGCGAGCAGGAGTTTGGTATCGGCGCCGGTGGTGTTTTTGAAAACCTCGAAGGCGCGGATCAGGCGCGGAATGTTCTTGCGCGGGTGGATGGCGCCGGTGTAAAAAAAATACTCCCGCCCGGCAGAAAACTCGACGCGAACCGCTTGTTTTTCAGCCTCGGGCAACGGGCGAAAACCCTCCCGGCTGCCGTTGTACACCACCGTGATTTTTTCGGGCGGTACGTCCGGTACCATTTCCAGAATGGTTTTTTTGGTAAACTCCGACACGGCCACCACCTGTTCGGCCCGGCGGATGTAGCGCGGAAA
>Ga0154020_10001347_pt1 | contig 30371 bp, 29 predicted proteins | sample Klosneuvirus_201_FD_109709 | JGI IMG/M metagenome (GOLD analysis project Ga0154020, IMG submission 109709) | Active sludge microbial communities from wastewater, Klosterneuburg, Austria - Klosneuvirus_20160825_MG | ecosystem: Engineered > WWTP > Aerobic digester > Activated sludge | place...
GATGCGAAAGCCGATCGCAATCGGGACGTCGATCCCGGGGCCCACGATGAAGTCTCGGCCCACGGCGAAGCCGATGTTGGCGGAGAGATCGATGACCAGCGCTGCGCCTCGGTTCTGGGCCACCAGGGCCCCGATCTCGCCGCGGATCCCCAGGCGAACCACCTCATCGAGGCGGGTCGACATGCGGAAGGCGCCCGCCACGTAGAACGCCGGATCGAAGACCGCCTCCGGCGCAAAGAGTGCGTAGTCAAAGCCCCCGACCGCGCCGATGGAGAAGCCATTGCCGAGCGAGAGGTGGTAGCCGACGCGCGGCAGGCTGGCGAAGCCCACCGAACCTTCGATGAGCCCGCCCGACTCCGGGACATCGGCGGTCAACATCGACCAGCTGAGTTCGGGGATCTTGCCGCCCGTGACCTCGGCGGGCTCCTCCGCGTTCGGATCCGGACGGGGGACCTCGGCGGCGGGGCTCGGGGAAGGGGAGGCCCGGGTGGCTGTCTCGGTCCGAGCCAGGGGCGGGGAGGCCGGGCGCGTTACGGCCGCCGGCTCATCGGGGTCATCCTCCTGTCCGAGGGCAGGCCCGGTCGCCAACAGACCGGTCAGGACGATCCCAAGAAAGAGTGGGAGGGGCGGCTGCTTCGCTGACACTTACATCGCGGGAAGCTACTCGCCGCGGAGTGCGGGCGCAACAACACCGAACGAGCACTGGTTGAAACGACGCAGAAAGCGGTGAATATACGCCGGTGCGCTCGATCTCTGCCGCCCTGACCGACGTCGGGATGAAACGGCCTCACAACGAGGACGCGTATTTCCACGACGACGAGCTCCAGCTCTACGTCGTCGCTGATGGCATGGGCGGACACGCTGCCGGAGAGGTCGCCTCGTGGGAGGCGGTGCAAGCGGTGCACGGCATGATCCGCCAGGGCGCGGATCGAATCGAAGCGTATCGACGTTCGCAGAACGAGGACACCGTCTCGGGCCTTCGCCGCTTGGTGGAGAGCGGGATTCAGGCCGCGACGTACATGGTGTTCGGGATCGCTGAGCAGGATCCGCAGCACAAGGGGATGGGCACGACGATCACGGCCGCGCTCGTTGTCGACCAGATCGTCATCATCGGATCCGTGGGCGATAGCCGCGCGTACTTGGTGCGGGAAGGCCGGGCCTGGCAGGTCACCGAGGATCATACGCTGGTGCAGCTGCAGCTGAAGGCGGGGCTCGTCACCGCCGAGCAGGCCAAGACCTCCCCCAAAGGAAACGTGATCACCCGGGCCGTTGGGCCGCGCGACTACGTACAGGTCGACACCTTCGTCGTGCCGCCCCAAGTCGGCGATCGCTACATGCTGTGCTCGGATGGTCTGCACGGCTACGTCGAGATCGCCGAGATCGGGCCGCTCTTGCAGGGCGTCGGCCTCGACGTCGGCTGCCAGCGCCTCATCCGTCTGGCCAACGATCGCGGCGGCAAAGACAACATCACCTGCGTGGTCTTCGAGATCGTCAACCGACCGTAAGGGCAACGCTGTTCAGTGCGGCCGCTAGGGCCTCTGTTCCTCGGTGCTCGTTGGCTGCATGGGCATTCTGTCGGAGTGGCACCAGTCGTGCCTCGCGCGCCAGCCACTACGCGCGAAGACGCGCGGGGGGCAGCTTCGACGGGAACCTTGCTGCAGGAGGGCCGTCACGAACCCGAGCTTGTGCGCTTGCTTCCCCGCTGCTTGCGCAAGGAATCGGCAGGGCTGAAGAGCCCGGCAGTCCCCTGGAACCGAAGTTCCCTGCAATCGTCCGCCGAGGAATTTTCTCGCCAGGTCGCTCGACGCGGAGCGGAGCGTATCCGGAATACGGGTAGCGGAGCGGCCCGCCAGGGCCACGAAGGTGTCGACCTGGCGGGAAAAGGGCCGGTGAAATATGCGAGGAACTTCGGTTCGGCGCTCTAGTCCTGGCACCGCGAAGTTCTGATCGGGATCCGCGAAGGGATCGTCGCGCCAGGTCGTGCGGCGCGGAGCGGAGCGTATCGAGAATACGTGTAGCGGAGCGCCCGGGAGGGCCCGAAGGGCCGCGCGAGCTGGCACGACGAGGCCGAGCGCAGACCGGTCAGAACTTCGCGGTGCCAGGACTAGCGGGCGCCGGTGCGGCCGATCGCGACCTTGAAGGCCCGACCGGTGGTCCCGGCAGCGGCAAAGCAGAATCGGTACTCGAGCGCGAGCCACTCCACGAGGCGGGGCCGCTCCTCGATCGGGACGTTGTCAAAGTCCAGGGCCGAGAGACGTCCGAAGGTTCGCAGGAACGAGAGGGCCCGCCGGATCGATTGGCTCTCCATCTGGAGCGCGCGTGGGCGCCGTGCCGCAGCGGCCTCGAGGGCCAGGACCTCGGCCCGAACGTCGGCGACCAAGACCTCGAGCGGTGAGGGTGCACCGGGCTCGACCCCGTCCTGATAGGCGCGGAGCACCAGGCCGATGCTGGCCAGGCGTTCGAGCTTGAGGGTGGGCTCGATCTCGAGGGCGCCGCGTTGCCGCGCGGTGTCACGTTCGCGCCGACCCTGACGGGCGCTGCGGCTTTGGGGGGGCTCGGTGGCGGTCATCATCGCCCCCGGCCTTCGCAAGGACCGTGCGCAGCCGAGAAGTCCGCCGAATGGCTCCCGCTTCACCGAAGATTCCGCTAACCTACCACGACGGCCGTGGTGCTCTGGACCACGCTTGACCCACTGATGCTGTCCATCGAGCTGCTCCGCCGCATCCCCAAGACCGATCTCCATTGCCACCTGGACGGGTCCCTCCGAATGTCGACCTTGCTCGAGCTGGGGAAGGCGATGGGTATCCCGTTGCCCGCCGACGACGTCCCCGGGCTCTGCCGGGCCTTTCACATAGGGAAGGGCTTCTCAAGCCTGGAGGAATACCTGGCGGTCTTCCCGATCTCCTTGGCTGTGATGCAGGAGACGGCGTCGATCGAGCGCATCGCCGAGGAACTCACGCTCGACGCAGCGGCCGATGGGGTGCGCTACCTCGAGATGCGCTTTTGCCCGCTCCTGCACACCCGCCAGGGGCTCCGGGCCGACCGGGTCCTCGAGGCTGTGCTCGCGGGGGCTGCCCGGGGTGAGCAGCAGACCGGGATCGTCGCGCGGGTGATCGTGGCAGCCATCCGGAGCGATTCATCCCAGGCCTCTCGCGAGCTCTCCGAGCTGGCGCAGGCCTACCGCGGCCGCGGCGTGGTGGCCTTCGACCTCGCCGGGCCAGAGGCGGGCTTTCCGGCGCGCGATCACGCGGAGGCCTTCGCCTCGGCAGCGCGCGCCGGCCTGCCCCGCACGGTGCACGCCGGAGAAGGTGACGGTCCGGCGTCGATCCGGCAGGCGCTCCGCGATTGTTCGGCCCAGCGGATCGGGCACGGGTGCCGCCTGGCCGAAGATCTCTCCCTGTTTCGCGAGGTGGTGGAGCGCGGCATCCCGCTCGAGGTGTGCCCGAGCTCCAACCTCCACACCGCGGTCGTCCCCAGCATCGCGGCCCATCCGCTTCGGGCGCAGCTGGCCGGAGGCGTGCGGGTGACCATCAACACCGACAATCGCTTGGTCTCCGACACCACCGCGTCCGAGGAGCTGGCTCGGCTCAGCGCCGAGATGGGGCTCGATGACGCGCTGATCTTCGGGCTTATCCAGGAAGGGATCGCGGCGGCGTTCGCGCCCGAGGAACTCAAGCTGCGCCTGGGCACCGAGCTGGAACAGGCCTGGGCGGCCGAGGGGCTCAGCTCCCTTTAATTAGGCCTTTTTGGGCCAAGACCGCGCGCAGCGTCCCTTCATCCAGGCCCTGGAGCAGCGTGCCCGCAACGTCGATCACCGGGACCCCGCCGCCGCGCAGCCCCGCCGCTTGGCTCTTCCTGGCCAGCTCTTCCGCCGCGCTCCGGGAGGCCTCGACGTCCTTCTCCGTGTACGGGACGTGCCATGACTTGAGCAGCGACTTGGCGGTTTTGCAGACCCCGCACCAGCTGGTGGAGTAGACGATGACCCCTTGCTCTTCGCCGGCGACGCCCGAGGCGGCCGGACCCTCGGGTCGATAGGAGAAGCGGCTCATCACCGAGACGGGGAAGCTCCCGTCGGCGCGGGGCAGGCGGAGATCGGCGACGAAGATGTATTTGGCGGCTTGGCGCTCCTCGGGGGACTTCGTGAGGTCGGTGACGATCACCTCGCGCCTTGCCTCCTCGGGGATCGCGCCTTGGGAGGAGGTGCTGACCGCCTTGCTGCTCGCGCGATCGAAGTAGGAATAGACCAGGTCCCCCCGGCCCTGATCGACGCGCGGCGCGGGCGGAGGCTCGGCGCTCGCCGCGACTGGCGGCGGGGCCTTCGGGAGCGGGTCTTGGCAGGCCAAGAGGAGGATGCCCGAGAGGGCCAGCAGCCCGGCGTGGGTCCAGGAGATCATGCTCGGATCCTATACCGACTTTGAAGGACCAAGACTGGATCCACGTGCGCACGTGGGCTAGAGCCGAAGGGAGCCGCGGCTGAAATGAGCGAGGTGTTTTCCTTCACGACCGAGAACCGGTCGGCGTTGCTCGAGCGGCTGTCGGGCGGAGAGCGCCCAGCGCGGCTCCGCATCGTGCTCCATGGCCCGAGCCGGGAGCTGAGCCCAGAGGTCCAGATCCGCGTCTGTTCTGGGCGGCTGGTGGAGATCACGGTCCCCGACCTCCCCGCGCCTCGGGTGTTCCTGCGGCTCGCGCTGGCCCGGACCGGGCGGATCGAGCTCCTCCCGGACGATGGGCCAATGCCTGAGCTCGGGGGGCTGGCCCCGATCCGGCGCCTCCTCCTCGATGCGGAGCAGACCGCGCGCGCCCTCGAGAGCCTGCTCGAGCCGGTCGGGGGCCTACGCGCCGTGGTGGTGACCCGCAGCCACCGCGTGATGCGGGCGGCCGCCCAGCTGTCGCGGCCCGGCCTGGAGGTGGCCAACTACCTCATCGACGTTCCTCATAGCATCTCCGAGGTGCTCAACCGCTTCGCCCAGGACGACTTTCTGACGGCGCGCTCGCTGGATCAGCTCCGCGATCTTGGCGTGCTGGAGATCGTGCGCCTCGAGGCGGTCGAGCCAGCCGCGCTGCCGAGCCAAGCGCCGGCCGCCGGTCTGCGCAGCGATCGGGTACCGCTGCGCCGCTCGATCCCTCCCGCGCGGATCGGCCGTGATTCCCGAAGGCCGAGCCGGCGCCCGGAGATCTTGGAGACGCCCCCGCTGGCCGAGGATCTCGACGAACGCGCCTCGGGGAGTCGGGCTCCGGGGCGCAGCTTGGAGGCGGACCTCTTGGCGCTCCCCGAGCGCACGAGCCAAGCACCCAGCCGCGGCGCCTACGTCCCCGATCTGGTGGAGACGCGCACCTCGCTGCGTCCTCGGCCAAGCGACATCGATGAGCCGCAGGCGCCGCCGAGCCGGCCGCGATCGCTCGACGCCGAGGAGCCGACGATGCCGAGCCGCGCCCGGCGTCCGATGGTCGACGACGATCCGGACCTCGAGTCCCTCGGGATCAAGTCTGGGGCCTCGACCCAGGTCCTGATCGGGGTCGGCGTCGTGCTGGTGCTGCTCCTCCTGTGGTGGCTCCGACCGACGAAGGACGCCGAGGTGGCCTTGCCGCTGCCCGCGCCCGATCCGACCCCGCCTCCGGTCGCGCGCACCACCACGGTGGCCAAGCCCCGCCCGATCCCGACGGTCAGCACTCCGGCGGAGCCGGGCTACAGCCTGTCACGGCCCCCGCCCCTGGCTGGGCCGGATGCCGACCGGCGGCTCCGCGAGGCCGAAGCGCTGATCCAAGCGGGGCGCTACGATGAGGCCGACGCGATCCTCTCCGAGCTGCGCAAGTCGCGCCCAGGGGAGGCGCTGGTGTGGTTGCTGACCGCGCACCTCGAGACCGAGCGAGGCCGCTATGGCGAGGCGATCAAGGCGGTCGACAAAGCGCTGGCCATCGAGCCCAAGAACTACCGGGCCCACGTGATCAAAGGATCGATCCTCCAGTTTGAAGGCCAGCCCAAGGGCGCGGTGCGGAGCTATCGGACGGCGTTGAGCATCTCCCCCGGGCATGTGATGAGCCCCGAGCTGCGCGGCGTTACCGAGCGCCTCGAAGAACAAGCCGACTAAAATTTTTACAGGCCGATCCCCGTGTCCTACGGTCATCGACATGTGGAACGACTCGCATCGCCCTCTCACTTGGTACGACCAGACCGCGGGCAGCGTCATCGCGACCCGGAAGCCCTTTGCCAGCTATTTCTCCCTCGACCCTTCTGAGAACCCCACCGTACGGCCCCAAATGAGCGTGGAAGCCATGCTGGAGCGCATCGAGGGCGAGGCTCAGCTCGTCGTGATCGGGCGCCGCCGGACCCCGGCGATCGGCTAGTCCCCTGAAACTTCGGACGCAGGGGACTAGGGGGGACGAGGTCGACTCAGGCCAAGACTGGGTCTAACATCCGCCGACGATGGCCTCCGAGCCTGGTTCCGGCATTGCGGAGGACTCGTCCGCCTACGAAGAGTTCCCCGAAGGTGAGCAGCGTCCCGCGGGGCGCCCCAGCGGAGATGCGGTCACCGACGCCTCGCAGTTCGAGGACGTGCGCGCGGTCGGCGAAGATGCGCTGACGCTCGATGCCTCCTGGCTCTACAAGCTCAATGGCCACGTCTTCGGCCCGATCAACTCCAAGGCCGTGCTCGAGAAGCTCTATGGCGGCGAGATCGACGGCGAGACTCCGCTCGCCCCGGAAGACGGCGAATTCATGGCGCTGCGCCGCTACGGGGCGTTTCGCTTGCACCTCCCCAAGGCCAAGGAGCACCTCGATGCTCAGGCCGAGAAGAACCGGCTCGAGAAGGACCAAAAGCGCCAGCACGCTGGCAAGTTGGCCGGGATCGCCGCGCTGGCGCTGCTCCTGGTGGGCGGCGGCGGCTTCGGGGTGATGCGCTGGGTGGAGTCCTCGCGCCTGGAGAAGGCTGAGCAGGAGAAGGAGGCCCAGGAGAAGAAGATCCGTGAAGAGATCGACGGGCTCTTGGCCAACCTGACGATCGAGCCCCCGCTGATCGAGATCGTCGACGACGATCCCAAGAAGAGCGATCCCACCAAGCGCAAGCCGGGCGCGGCGCGGCCGAGAGCCAAGGCGGCCGCCGTGCTTCCCCCGACGGTGGAGCTCTCCCGGGAGGAGATCATGGAGGGCGTGGCCGAGGTCTTCGGCGGGATGAAGCGCTGTATCGTCGAGCAGATTCAGCGGCAGCCGGAGTCGGTCACCGACCGCATCGTGCTCTCCTTCTCGGTCAGCAATGCCGGCGTTGTCCAAAACATCGACATCGAGGATCGCACCCTCCGGAAGAGCCCTCTGCTCGGGTGCATCAGCGGCAAGCTCGGCACGCTCCACTTCCGAAAATACATAGGAGAAGTGAAGAACGTGGAGTACCCCATCACCATCGGAGGACGGCGCTGAAAATGAAGACTGGCGCACAAGCGCCCCGCACCGGCGAGCTCTTGGTGTCGCGCGGGATTTTGACGGCTCAAAATGTGGAGCGGGCGCTCATCGAGCAGGGCCGCACCGGCTTGCCCTTGCTCTCCACGGTGCTGCGCCTCGGCTGGGCCGATGAAGGGGAGCTGGTCGCGGTGCTCTCCGAGCAGCTCGGCGTGCCCGGGGCCGATCTGTCGACGTCGGTCATCGCCTCGGACGTGCTCAGCCTGGTTCCGCACGAGGTCGCGCGCGCCCACCACATCTTGCCCTTGGCGACCCGGGACCGGACGCTTCAGCTGGCGACCTCGAGCCCCGAAGCGCACTCGGTCCTCGATGAGATCGCCTTCGCGACTGGCTGCGAGGTCCTGCCCTTCGTCGCGCTCCGTACGACGATCGAGGCGGCGATCGAGGACGCCTACGCCAAGCGCCGTGAGAACGCCCCCTTGTGGCGGGGGATTCATGCCACCTCCGAGGAGCCCCTGGTCTCGGTGCGCTTGCCTCCGCGGCGGGACACGAGCCCCGTCGACGCGATCGTGCAGGAGGAGGACTCCTTTCCGGTGCTCGAACCGGTGGAGGCGCCGAGCTACCGCCCGACCAACGCGGTGGCGCGGGTCCTGGCGGTCGACGACGAAGAGGCGATCCTCGATCTGGTCGAGCGGGCGCTGGGCACCCGCGGGATCGAGGTTATTCGTGCGACTCGCGGCCGGCAGGCCCTGGAGCTGCTCCGGACGTCCCAACCCGACATCGTCTTGCTCGACGCGATGCTGCCGGAGATCCACGGCTTCGAGATTTGCAGCAACATCAAGGGATCGGACGGCTATCGGCACATCCCGGTGATCATCATCTCGGCCATCTACACCGGCTGGAACTTCGCGCTCGACGTGAAGCGCCTGTACGGGGCCGACGACTACATGGCCAAGCCCTTCCGCGTGGTCGAGCTGGTGCGCAAGGTCGAGGAGCTCCTCGAGCGCACCAAGGCGCGGCCCAAGGCGCTCGACGTGCAGCAGGCGGCACACGAAGCGGCGCGTGAGGCCAAGCGGGCGGCGGAGGCCTTTCAAGCGGGCAAGCTCGACGTGGCCCAAGAGGCGGCCCGCCGCGCGACCTTGGCCGATCCCTTCGACGCTCGGGCGCACTTCATCTTGGGCTCGGTGCTCCAGTCGATCGGGGATGTGTACCAAGCGATCTCAGAGTTCGAACGGGTCGTGGAGCTCGCTCCCGCCATGTTCGGTGCCTTGAAGAATTTGGCCGCGCTCTACGAACGGCAGGGCTTCCGGGCCAAGGCCGTGGAGATGTGGACCCGCGCCCTGGACCACAGCCCCAGCGATGCGGTCCGCCAGACGATCAAGGCCCACATCATTGGTCTCCTGTAGGGTAAATTGCGGCCGCCTCCGGTTGCGCCGCCTCACACTCCCATCGCAGACTGCCCGCTGGCGTTCGGATGTTTTCCGATGAGCCGATGCGCGAGAGGCACTAGGATGAGGGCCAGCGAGATGCACGCGACCTGGATTGGCGTTGAGCGGAGCAGGCGGGTTCACCCCGCCGAGACCGGGCCTGGCGTTCGCCCTTCGGAGGGCGCTCGATGAAGTTCCTCTGCGGGAGCTGCCGGACGAAGTACCAGATCTCGGACGAGAAGGTCCGGGGGAAGATCCTCACGATCCGCTGCAAGAAGTGCGGGGCCAAAGTGATGGTGAAGGAGTCCCTGCAGCGGCAGGCCTCGATCGCCGTAGCGCCCCTGGCCGACGAGGACGCCAAGGCGGAGGCGCCCGCCGGGAAGGTGGCGGTCGGCGGCAGCGCCGCGTCGCAGCCGAGCCTCTCATCTGCCTTCGACGTGGCGATGGGCGCGTCCCTCGACGACATGCCGACGTCGATCGCGCCGACGCCGGCCAATGAAGCGGACGCGGGCGTCGAGTGGTACGTGGCGGTCGACGGCGCGCAGCAAGGGCCTTTCGCCTACGCCGAGCTGGTTCAGCGCATCAAAACCAAGGACTTCGTGGGCCGCCACTACGTGTGGCACGACGGCTTCGACAACTGGAAGCGGGTGCGCGACGTGCCCGACTTGGCGCAGTACATCGCGCCAGATCCCAAGAAGAAGCCGCCGCCCCCGCCGCCGGCTCAGGTCGAGGCCCCCGCCGATCCGGGCGCCAAGGTCGTCGACTTCGCTCAAAAACGCGCCGAACGGGATCGCAAAGGCCGCGAGAGCCTCTCCCCGGAGGAGGTGGAGGCCCTGAGCTCCGAGCCGCCGACCGCGCAAGGGCGGGCGGCCTCTCGGGCCGATCGCGCCGAGCAGCTCGACAGCGTGCTCAACGAGGCGCTGGGCATCGGCGGGGAAGGGCAGACCGCCAAGTCCGAGGCCTCCAAGGCGGAGCAAAAGGCGCTTGGCGCCGCGCTCTCCCAAGGGGCCAGCCTATCAAACGACTTCGCTTCGGAGCCGAGCGACTCCTTCTTGCCGGAGGACATCTTCGACAACGTGCCGCGGGCCAGCGCCCAGGAGATGGTCGCCCGCGAGAACACGCGCTTCTTCGTCCAGGCCGCCGGCGTCAACTCGCAGAAGTCCAAGAACCGCGCGGGCGTCATCGGCGGCGCCGCGATCGCAGCGATCGTGTTCTCCTTCGTTGGGGCCTGGGCCGCGGGTTGGATTCAGATCTCCATCCCCGGCATCGGCAACCCCTTCCAGAACACGCGCGCCGAAGAGCCGGTGGAGGATGAGGGTACCGCTGACCTCTCCGCCGAGGAGAAGAAGCTCCTCGAAGGTCTGTCGGGCGCCGAGAAGAAGGCCCAGATCAAGAAAGTCCGCAGCCGCCGCAAGCCGGTCGCCTCGGCGGGCGCCAAGATCGAGTACGCCGACAACGATCTCCCTGGCTCTGGCGCGGCCGGGAGCCGTGGGCACGACGAGGGCGCTGGCACCGTCGGCATCGACATCGAGAAGGGCGGCGGCGCAGGGCCCAGCGGCGCGGTGGGCGATCACAGCCTGCCGACCAGCGATCCCACGATGCCTGTCGTCGAGACTGGAAAGCTGGACGAGAAGGCCCTCCGGCAGGTCATCAACGAGAACAAGACGGCGGTCGCGACCTGCTATCAGCGCGAGCTCAAGGGCAATCAGGACCTCAAGGGGCGGCTCGACTTCTTGGTCACGGTCAGCCCCACCGGCTCGGTATCTCGGGTGTCGATCAACTCTCCTCAGTTCCGTCAGACCGCGCTGGCCCAGTGCATCGCGGACAAGATCAAAGTGTGGCGGTTTCCGGCGTTCCAAGGGGCTGAAGTCCAGGTGATCGTGCCCTTCGTGTTGGCGCGCTCCTCCTAGTGATCGAGGCCGATGTCGATCGAGGCGCCGCAGCCGCCCGGGCTCTCCGCCCCGCGTAGCAAAGAAGATCTCCTGCGGGAGGCGCTCGAGCTCGAGGACGGCTCGCATCGGGCCTCCGATCGCCTGCAGGCCGTAGGGCTCCTGCTCCGCGCTGCGGAGCTGCGCCAATCCGGGCTGGGCGACGCCGAGGGCGCCCGCACCCTGCTGCGGCGCGCGGTGCAGCTGGTCCCTGAACACCGCCAAGCGTTGAACCGCTACACCCAGCTCTGCGCGAACGAGGAGCGCTGGGAGGAGCTGGCCCAGGTCCTCGATCTGTCGGCCAAGGCGGCCAAGGACGACGAGGAGCGCGCCCGGGTCTTGGCGCACCGCGGGGATGTGCTAGGCCGCAAGCTGGGGCGGCTGGCGGAGGCGCGCAGCATGTACCGAGAGGTGGCGCGGCTGGCGGCCGACCCGGGCCTCAAGGCGGCCGCTGAGCAAGCGGTGCGGCAGCTCGAGCAGCTCCTCCTGACCCAATCCAAGAAGGGCGGACGAGAGCGGACCTTCGTGGGCCGGGTCAAAGGGCTCAGCGAACCAGCGCCGCCGGGGCCGACGATGCCTCCGACGCCAGCCGGTGAGCGCGCGTTTGCGCTGGTGCAGGACGCCATCGAGGCCCTCAACGCGGGCCGCATGCCCGAGGCCAGACAGCTGGTGGAGCAAAGCTTGGCGCTGCGCCCCTGGAACTCCGCGGCGCTGTCGGCGCGCCGGTCCATCCTTCGCAAAGAGGGGCGGCTCGAGGACCTCCTCCGGCTCCTGGTCGCCGAGTCCGAGGAGGCCCCCGAGCCCAAGATCGCGCAGGCCGCGCTGCTCGAGGCCGTGGAGGTGGCCGCCGAGTCCTTGTCCGACTTGGACGGGGCGCTCGTGTTGTCCCGCCGGCTCTTGATGCAGTTTGGCATCGACGACGACACCTTGGCGCGCGTGGCCTCGCTGGCCGCCGAACATGGGCGCCTCGAGATCGGGAAGCGCCTGCTCCCGGAGCTGTCCGCCGAAGCGCGCGCAGCCCGCTTCGTGGGGCTGGCCGCGACGCGCGAGGCGGTCGGTGATCAGCAGGGGGCGACCATGCTCTACGCGGTGGCCTTCGACGATCGCCCCGAGGATCTGCGGCTGTTCGAGGCCCGCGTGCAGGCGCTCTCGAGCCAGGCGGACTCGACGATGCTCGAGGCCTCGCTCCGCCGACGCTTGTCGGTGACCCCGGATCCCGACGAGCGGCGGGCCTTGGCCTGGGAGCTGGCGTCCCGCGCCGAGTCGGCCGGGCGTCTCCGCGATGGTGCCTCGGCGCTGGTGACCTTCATCTCCGGGGCGGGCCGCGACGGCGACGTCAGCGAGGCCTTGCAGGTCGTGGATCGCCTGGCGGGACAGCTCAGCGACCGCGCGCTGCTCGTCCGGGCCCACGAGGCCTCGGTGCTGAGCCCCGGTCTGTCCGACGATGAACTCGGTCGTCGCTGGGCTGGGCTGGCGCGTTTTCGCCGCGATGAGCTGTGGGACGTGGAGGGGGCGGAGCTGGCCTTCATCCGGGCGCAAGCCCTCAGCCACCCGGTGGAGCAGGAGCTGGCCGACCTGAGGAGGGGCATCACGGCGCTCGGAGCCGACTCCGTACCGCCGCAGCGACCGGGCCTGCTCGATGATCAGACGATCCAGATGGACGGGCCACTGTCGGCGATGAGCGACCTCGGGCCCGAGCCGATCACCGAGCAGCGGCCGATCCCGAGGTTGGTGGAGCCGGAGCCGGTCCCGCTTTCGCCCCCGATCTCGGTCGAGATCGCGGCGGCGACGGACCCGGAACGTCCGGTCTCCCCGCTCCCTGCCGCGTCGGTGGCTCCGGATCCCGAAGCCACGATGCCCGATCCGCTGGGGCCACCGCCGCCCTCCGCGGCTGCGCTCGTGATCGCCTCCGATGGGGAGACGACCCAAGACTTGGGGGTCGGGCCGGAGAAAGCGCCCCCGCAGGGGGAGGGACCGCCGCTCACGCCGGCCGCCGCCGCCCAAGCCGCGACGCTGGACCAGGCGCTGGCCGGCGTGCGCGACGCGGCGCTTGCAGCTCCAACGGATGCGGCGAGCTGGCTTTCGCTCGGCCGCTGGGCGCTCGCCGAGGAGCGCCCGCTCGACGCCGAGGCCTGCTTCGACCGCGGGATCGACGCTGCCTTGGCCATGGGCGTCACGATCGCTTTGTCGGCCGTGCTGGAGAGCAGCTTTGGTCCCAGTCGGCCGCCATCCCACCGAGTGCTCGCCCTGGCGGGGTGTCTCGGACCCGCCTTCGCCGCGCGTGCCCGGGGCATCGCGGAGGGTTTTCGGGGGCAGCCCATCGAGGAGGCCTGGCTCGAGGCGGCTGCGCTGGCCGACCCGGAGTCCGCCCAGTACGCCGAGGCCCTGGCGAGCCTGCTCGAGGCCCGCGGCGATCGCGCCGGCGCCAGCGAACTCCTCGGCCGCCCGGGCGGCTACCGTGACGGGAGGGCCGAGGGGCGGCGCGGGTTGCGGCTGGCGGAGCTGCTCGCCGAGGCGGGAGACCTCGAGGGCGCGGGCCGGGCGATCACCCAGGCCTTGCATCGCCTCCCGCTCGACATCGAACCAGCCCGGCGCTTGGTCGAGATCGGCCTGCTCGGCCTGGATTTATCGCGGATCGCCGAGGGATCGCGAGAGCTACGCGATCGCTACCTGTGGCAGACCGATCTCGAGCCCGCCACCGCCGTCTCCTTGGTGCGAGCGTCGCTCGATCTCGACGACGCCGACGATCAGCTCCTCGTTGAGCTCGCCCAGCGGCGCCGGAGCACGGTGGATCGGCCCTCGGAGGATCTGGCCTCCGAACGCCACCGCCTGCGCCGCCTGATCGCCGGGCGCGACGTAGGAGCTTTGGCGACCGCCCTTGACCCGGCGAAGGACGGTGGGATGCGCCTCTTGCTCGTCTTCTTCTCCCCCAGCTTTCTCCTCTCCGATCTCCCTTGAGTTGCCATCGGCGCCGTCCGGGGGTAGCAAGATCACGTTGTATTTGGCCCGAGTCATCGGAACCGTGGTCGCCACGGTGAAGGCCCCCGGCCTGGAGGGCGCCAAGCTCCTCTTGGTCCAGCCCCTGGATCCGCAGGGCAAGGACAACGGTCCGATCCACGTGGCCTGCGATCAGGCGCAGGCCGGCCCAGGGGATCACGTCTTTTGCGTCGGCAAGCGCGAGGCGACCTTGGCCATGCCCGACCCCTTCACGCCGGTCGACGCCGCCATCGTCGGCATCGTGGACAGCGTGGACAAGGCGAAGTCGCCATGATGCTCGGCCGCGTCACCGGCTCGATGACCTCCAGCGCCAAGCACCCGGCCTACGAGGGCAAAAAGGTTCTGATCGTGCAGCCCATCGACGAGCGGGGCGCGCCCACGGGCGACGAGTTTCTGGCCGTCGACAAGGCGCAGGCCGGCCCGGGGGACACGGTCCTCGTCCTCCTCGAGGGCAACGGCGTGCGCCAGATCTTCGGCATGCAAGGGGCAGCCTTCCCAGTCCTGGAGACGATCGTCGGCGTGGTCGATCTCGTGTCGCTGGCGGGCGAGGGCGCGACGTGAAGAGCGCCTTTGAGCTCCGTCACCAGATCAGCAACACCAGCCGAGAGCTGCACGCTCGAGGCTGGGTGGCCAACCACGACGGCAACGTCAGCCACCGGCTCCCCCGTGGCGCAGGCTTCCTGATCACGCCCACCGCGATAAGCAAGCGCGACACCAAGGCGGAGGGCTTGGCGGCGGTGAGCCTGGCCGGAGAGCCCACCGGTCGGCAAAAGCCCCCGAGCGAGGTCCAGCTCCACGTCGGCGCCTATCGCGCGCGCGCGGAGGTCATGGCCGTGATCCATGCGCACCCTCCCGAGGCCAGCGCCTTCGCGCTCGCCGGTCGCTCGCTCGGGCCGATCGCCATGCCGGAGGTCGTCGTCTCGCTGGGCGCCGAGCTCCCGTTGGTCCCGCTCTTGCTGCCCAAAGACCCGAGCTCAGCGGCGCAGGTCGAGGAGGCGCTGCGCTACGCCGACGCCGCGCTCCTGTCCGGAAACGGCGTGATCACCGCGGGCGTCGACCTCGAGCAAGCGCTGCTTCGGATGGAGTTGGTGGAGCACTACGCCAAGATCCTGTCGCGCGCGCTGGCGCTCGGCTCGCCCGTGCGGCCGCTCTCCGATGACGCGCTGGCGAAGCTCCTCGACATGCGGGCCAAGGCGGGCCTCGTCGTGCGGCCTCAGGGGGCCCCCGCGGCGGCCAAGCCCAAGGCGACCGGCGCGCTGCGCTCGATCGTCACCGAAGAAGTGCGGCGCGCCCTCGGAGGAAAGTCATGAACAGACAAGAGGAGCAGCTCGACCGTCTGGTCGACGTCATCACCAAGCGGGTGGAGGCGGAGCTGGAGAAGCGTGCCCGCCCGGCGGCGCCGGTGGAGAAGGTCGCGCACTGCGGGGCCTGTGATGCGCGCGGAAGCTGCGAGCCCAAGAAGGTGCTGACCGCCATCAACGCCGGCGCCATTCGACTCGGCGCGAGCCCCGGGGTGGAGGCGGCGCCCTGCAGCCACGTCGCCCCGCTGATCGACCACACCATCCTCAAGCCCGAGGCCACCCGCGAGGAGCTGCGCCAGGTCGCTGAAGAAGCGCGTCAGTACGGCTTCGCCACGGTCTGCGTGAACTCGGCCAACGTGCGCTTCGTGGCCTCGATCCTCGAGGGATCGAGCACCAAGGCCATCGCGGTCGTGGGCTTCCCTACCGGCGCGGCCACCACTTCGGCCAAGGCCTTCGAGACGCGGGAGGCCATCCGCGCGGGCGCCCAAGAGATCGATATGGTCATCAACATCGGCGCGCTCAAGTCCAAGGACTACGCCTTCGTCGCCGCCGACATCCGCGGGGTGGTGGAGGCCGCGGGGCGGGTTCCGGTCAAGGTGATCCTCGAGACGAGCAAGCTCGAACGGGACGAGAAGGTCATCGCCTGCGCGCTCTCCAAGGCCTCCGGGGCCGCCTTCGTGAAGACCTCGACCGGCTTCGGCGGCGGCGGTGCCACGGCCGAGGACATCGAGCTCATGCGCAGCATCGTGGGCGATGACATCGGCGTGAAGGCCTCGGGCGGCGTGCGCACCATCGATGACGTAGAGCGCATGGTCGCCGCTGGAGCGGACCGGATCGGCGCGTCCTCCTCGGTGGCGATCGTCAAGTGCGAGCGAGGCAAGGACTCCGGCGGCGCCAAGCCCAAAGGCTACTGAGAGGCGCTACAGATCTCCGGCGCGCGCGACCTTGCGCTGCACCGCCCCCGCCAGATCGATCCCGATCGTGACCACGCTGCCGCGGCCCGAGGGCCCGCCGTAGATGTTGGCGAAGACCGCCGGGGAGACGCCCAAGAAGTGGAAGCGGACCCCGGGCGTGAACACGAAGCCGCCCGGCGAGAAGCGGGGCAAGGCCGGCTGTCCGAGCACCACGGTCCCGCCCAGCTCGATGAAGGGCTCCAGGAAGGAGACCGGCACCACCCGGACCCGTAGCGAGGCGGTCAGCCAACCGTAGAGGTCGGGCTGCTCCTCGATGGTGAAGGCCGGCGTGCCCCCGAGCTCGGCCGAGATTCCGACGATGCTGACATCGAAGCCGAGGTGGAGGCGGGCCCGAAAGGCCATCGCGTGCGACAAAAATAGGCCCGGCTCGAGGGGCCGCGTGGTCAGCACCGCCGCGATGGGGTCGAAGGCGCGAGCCTCGGTAGGCGCGGTGGGGGCGTAGATGTCGATGGCGCCGCCCACCGAGAACTCAGGGTGCTGAGCGCCGCCGCCCTGCCACACCGTCCCTCCGCCCTCGACACCGATCCGGACGTTGCCGAGGAAGATCTCGTCGCTGCGAAGGGTGGAGGCCTTGGCCAGATCCGCGCCGAAGGGGAGGGCGGCGGTCAGCCCGATGTGCCTCCCGAGGCGCAGCGCCGCTTGGACCTGGAAGGCGAGCAGGATGTCCGTCTCGGTCGGCGTGAGCCCGGCCGTCAGGTGAAAGCGCGTCTTGGCCGCCGGATCGAGGAACTCCGGTGAGAGGTTGGGCGGCAGCTCGAAGGTCCCGGTCCCGGTGACCCAGCCATCATCGGCGGGCGCCTCGGCCCACAAGATCTTGGGGGCGAGGGCCAAGAGCACGAGCGGCGCGAGCCTGAGGCGCATGCGGCGGAGCATACCTGCGATCGGCGCGAGCGGGGAGAGCGGGTGTATTGGCCCTCGAAATGTGCTTTGAATCGACCCGATGCGTGCGGTCGACCTCATCATCACCAAACGCGACGGGGGAGAGCTGAGCGCCGAGCAGGTCGGGTGGCTCGTCGACGCGTACACCCGCGGGACCGTCGGCGATGATCAGATGGCAGCCTTCGCCATGGCCGTGTTCTTTCGCGGCCTCGGCGGGGCCGAGCTGGCGGCGCTGACCCAGGCCATGATGCGCTCGGGCAACGTCATGGATCTCTCCAAGGTCCCGGGCACCAAGGTCGACAAACACTCGACGGGCGGCGTGGGCGACAAGGTCTCCATTTGCCTCGCGCCCCTGGTCGCAGCTTGCGGGGTGCCGGTGCCGATGATCTCGGGCCGGGGCCTCGGCCACACCGGCGGCACGCTGGACAAACTCTCGGCGATCCCTGGTTTTCGGGTCGATATCGACGATCGCCGCTTCATCGAGCTGGTGACCGAGCATCAGCTGGCGCTGATCGGTCAGACCAGCACCTTGGCCCCCGCCGACAAGAAGCTCTACGCCCTGCGCGATGTCACCGGCACGGTGGAGTCCATCCCGCTCATCTCGGCCTCGATCATGTCCAAGAAGCTGGCGGAGGGGATCGACGCGCTGGTGGTCGACGTCAAGGTCGGCTCGGGGGCCTTCATGCGCAGCCTCGATCAGGCGCGGGCCTTGGCCAAGACGATGATCGCGATCGGCGAGCGGATGGGGAAGCGCGTGCGGGCGCTGATCACCAGCATGGACGACGTCCTCGGCGCGGCCGTAGGGAACGCCAATGAGACCTGGGAGGCCATCGAGGTCCTCAAGGGCCGGGGCCCCAAAGATCTGGTGGAGCTCACCGTGGAGCTCGGCGCCGAGATGCTGGTGCTCGGCCGGGTAGCGGAGTCGCTGGAGGACGGAAAGACCCGTCTGCGCCGAGCGATCGCCGATGGCCGGGGGCTGGAGCGATTTCGGAGGATCGTCGTGGCTCAAGGCGGCGATCCCCGCGCGCTCGATGATCGCAGCGTGATGGCCGACGCGCCCCACACCGCCGAGATCGCGGCGACGCGCGAAGGCTTCCTCACGGCCATGGACGTACGAGAGATCGGGCGTGCCGCGATGATCTTGGGCGCGGGGCGCGCGCGCAGCAGCGACGTGATCGATCTCGGCGTGGGCTTCACCATGATGGCGCGGGTCGGCGACCCGCTGGCCCGCGGACAGCCGCTGGCCCTGGCCCACTACCGCCGCCCTGAAGATCTCGAGGCCGCCCGCGGGATCTTCACGGCCGCCATCAACGTGGGCCCCGCGCGCGCCGAGCCGCCCGCCCTCATCCGTGAGCGCCTGGGGGGTGAGCCATGAAGACCGCAAAAGGAGCAGCATTGAAGAAGCCACCGGCAAAGAAGCCCGCCTCGAAGAAGAAGGTCGCCAGCCCCTCCCTCCCTCCTACGCCCGGCCCTGAGGCGGAGCGGGTCGCCGTCGCGGTGAGCTACCTCCGCGGCTTGGTGGGCGATCGCTTTGTCCCGAGCGCGGGGATCGTGCTGGGCTCTGGACTGGGCGGCGCGCTCCGGGGCCTCCGCGTGCGGCGCGCGGTGATGTACGCCGAGATCCCGGGCTTCTTGCCGAGCACCGTCGAAGGCCACGCCGGGCGCCTCCTCTTTGGGCGCCTCGCGGGGCTCGATGTGGTGGTCATGCAGGGCCGGGTGCACCTCTACGAGGGCCACAGCCCGGCCGACGTCGTGCTCCCGATCCGCGTCTTGGTCGCGCTGGGCGCGAAGACCCTGGTGATCACCAATGCCGCCGGCGGCGCCAACCCCGGCCTGGTCGCGGGCGATCTGATGCTGATCCGGGACCACCTGAACCTCACCGGCCGAAACCCCCTGGTCGGCAAGAACGAGGCGACGATGGGCCCGCGCTTCCCTGATCTGACCGAGGCCTACGACGCCGGGCTGCGAGCCTCGGCGCACGCGGTGGCCAAGGGCCAGGGCTTTGCGCTCCGCGAGGGCGTCTACGCCGGGCTCCTCGGCCCCTCCTACGAGACGCCCGCCGAGGTGCGGATGCTCCACGGCCTCGGGGCCGACGCCGTCGGGATGTCGACGGTGCTGGAGGTGATCGCCGCGCGCCACCTCGGGGCGAAGGTCCTCGGCGTCTCCTGCATCTCGAACCAGGGCGCAGGGATCTCCTCCGCGCCTCTGTCCCACGCCGAGGTCCAAGTCGCGATGCGCGGGATCGAGGGTCGCCTCCTCAGCCTGGTGACCGGGGTGCTCGGGACGATCGCGGCGGGGTAGGCTCCGGCGCTGCCATGTTGCTCCGCGGTCTGCTCTCCTTGGTCGGCCTCTTGTCCGACGATGCGCTCCGGGCCGGCAGCCGCGCGGTCTTTGGCCGATCGTGGCGGCGGTTTCAGGAGGCCACGCAGCACCCGCGCGAGGTCCAAGAGGCGCGCCTGGCGGTGCTGGTGTCCCGGGCCAAGGATACGGCCTTCGGCAAGGAGCACGGCTTCTCCGAGATCCGGAGCTTCGCGGACTATCAGCGGCGCGTGCCGGTCCGAGGCTACGAGGACTTTGAGCCCTACATCGCCCGGATGCTGCGCGGTGAGCAGGGCGTGCTCATCCCCGATCGGCCGATCTTCTTCGCGCGCTCGAGCGGCACCACCGGCACGCCGAAGTCGGTTCCGATCACGCCGGTGTACCTGGCTGAGTACCGCACCCCCCGGCGCGTCTGGGCCCGCCAGGTCATGCAGGCCTTTCCGGGTCTGATCCGCGGCAGCATCCTCTCGGTCCATAGCCCCAAGGTGGAGGGACGGACCGAGACCGGCGTGCCCTATGGGTCGATCACCGTGCCCATGAGCGGCTCCCCGGAGCTCAAGGACATGCGCCCTTCGCGGGTGAGCCTCGATCCCTCACCGCGCAGGCTGTTCCTCCTCGAGGACTTCGAGCTCAAGTACTACTTCACGCTACGGCTCGCGGCGCAGTCTGATGTTCGGCTCTTGGCGGCGGTGAACCCGTCGACCCTGGTGCTGCTCCTGAAGAAGCTGGATGAGCGCGCCGAAGAGATCGCCCGTGATCTCGAGACGGGCGAGGGCCTCCACCTCGAGGCCGTCCCCGAGCCGATCCGAAGTGAGCTCCGGCGCCGACTCCGGACCGATCGCGCGGCCGCCGATCGCCTGCGCGGCAGCCGAAAGCAGCATGGCAAGGTGCAGCCCCTCGATCTGTGGCCGAAGCTCGCCGGGGTCGTGTCCTGGAAGGGCGGTAGCGCGCCGTTTTATCTCCGCCAGCTGGCCGAGCTGCTGCCCGGGATCGGGGTCATGGACTACGGGCTGCTCGCCACCGAAGGCGGGCTCTCCATCCCGCTGTCGCCCGAGGGCGCGCATGGGGTGGCCTCGGTCTCCGGTCACGTCCTCGAGTTCATCCCCGATGAGGAGCGGGCGCCGGCCCAAAGCGGGGCCTACACGCCAGCGCTCCTGGCGCACGAGCTGGAGGTCGGCCAGCGCTATCGGATCCTGATCAGCGGCTCCCACGGATTGTATCGCTACGACATCAACGACGTGGTGGAGTGCGTAGGCCGGTACCATGAGACCGCCGAGATCGCCTTCGTCCACAAGGGCGGCAACATGCTGAGCATCACCGGCGAGAAGGTCGGGGAGCGCCACGTAGTGCTGGCCTTCTCCGAGGTGATGGAGCGGACCGGGATCCCGCTGGCCGGCTTCGCGGTCTCGCTCGATCTGGTCGACCCTCCGCGCTACCTCTTCGGCGTCGAGCCGCGGGCCGAGCTGAGCGCTGACGACGAGGCGCGGCTCCTCGAGGCCGCCGATCAGGCGCTGATGCGGGCCAACCTCGAGTACCAGGCCAAGCGGGCCTCGATGCGCCTCGGACCGCCGCGCCTGGTCGTGCTCCAGCTGGGCGCCTTCGAAGCCCACCGCAAGCGGCGGGTGGCGGCCGGCGCGCCCGAGAGCCACGTGAAGCCGCCGCACCTGTTTCGGGAGGCCAAAGATCTGCTGGCGCTGGGGGCTCGGAGCTGAGTGGGACCGGCGCGCGTCATCTCCTTCGATCTCGACGGGACACTGTACCGGGTGCGCCGGCTGTCGGTGGCCTGGCGCCTTCGGCACGAGCGCGGCCTCCTCGTGGCCTTGATGGCCGCGCGCGAGCGCATTCGGCATGAGCCACCGCTGGGCTCTCGGGAGGCGCTCTTGGCCCGAGAGATCGAGCTGGTACGCCCCTCCTTTCGCCTCTCGGAAGAGGAGGCGCGGCAGCGGGTCGGCGCGCTGCTCGCCGATCTGCCCCGGGCCCTGACCCGAGGGCGCCCGCCACATCCCGGCGTCCGGAGCGCCATCGAGGCCGCGCTGGCGCACGGGCTGCGGATCGCGATCGTCTCGGACTACGCCCCGGGCGAGAAGCTGCGCGAGCTGGGGCTCGACGATCTCCCCTGGGCCGCAACGATCGGCTGCGATGAGCTGGGGGCTCTGAAGCCCCATCCGACGGCCTTCCTGGAGCTGGCGGCTCGATTGGCGGTGGCCCCACGGGACGTCGTCCACCTCGGGGACCGCGAGGACCTCGACGTCAGCGGGGCGCTCGCCGCCGGTTGCCGAGCCTGGATGTATCGGCGCAAAGACCGGGGCCATAGCTCGCGGGCCGAGCGCGTGCTCTCTTCGTTCCCGCTCGACGTCTTTCGCCCGCTCTTTCCGTCTTCGGACTGATTGCCAGCCCCGTGGAAACGGAATAAGCGAGGGCGGTCATGCGGAATTTTTTCAGCATTATCATCATCTTCGCCGTGCTGCTGGTCGGCGGCGGTTGGGTCTATATGCGGCAGGCGGACCAGAAGGCGAAGGAGAAGCTCGCCGACGATCTGTCCTCGGCCCGCCGGACCTTCGCGCAGAAGGCGCGGTCCGCCGCTACCGAGAATGACACCGACGCGTACCTCCGCTCGATGCGCGTCGCCCTCGAGACCTACAAAGAGGAGCTGAAGAAGCACGTCTACGGCGGTCACGAGAAGCTGCGTGACCCCGAGGCCTACAAGAAGACCGTCGATCAGAAGTTCGAGAAGAAGGAGATCGACGAGGCCAAGCGCAAGTCCATGCTCGAAGGCTACGAGCTGGTCAAAGACGCCTACGACACTCTGATGGCGGGCAACTGGCGCCCGGTGCTCTCCCAGAAGGGCAGCGCCGACACCCGCCTCGATCTCTACACGCTCAAGACGATCTCCGACCAAGACGGCAAGCCGATCCTCGAGGGGAAGTTCTTCTTCTGGGGCATCGAGGACACGACCAACGTGCGCTGGGGGAACCTGTCCACGCGCATCTGGACGACCGAGATGGGCAAGGTGAAGGAGGGCGGAAAGATGGTGGAGAAAGAGGTGGAGAAGGTCCTCGGGAAGACCGAGGGCGACTCGCAGCCGCACATCATCATCCAGACGCCAGCGCGCTACGTCGATGAGTTCCCCGCCTACGTCTCGATCGGCTACCTCTGGCTCACCCGTCCGCTGCCGGCCGACGCCAAGTACATCGACATCGACTATCAGTATTCGACCAAGGTCTCCGGCGGCGGCGAGGTCCTCTCCACCCTGAAGTGGGAGAAGATGGAGATCCCCGCCGACTGGAAGCTCAAGCCCGGCCAGGTCTGGGACGCCGACGTCGTCGAGGCGACCGAGGACGAGATCGCGGGCAAGGACGCCGCCGAGGCCGAAGCCGAGAAGGAAAAGGAAAAGAAGAAGTAGGGTCTGCCCCCCGGTCCGGGTCCCGGTCCGGGTCCCGATCTGAGGCCGGTGCACGTCAGTGGGTGCACCCGTGCTGAAGGGCCTTGTCGCGGCGTGGAAGTTCAACCGACCAAATCGGAACCGGTACCGGTCAGCCCTCAGTGCTCCAAGGTCACGTTCGCGACGTAGTGCCCGGATTCGTTGGCCGTGATCGTCTGATCCCAGGGCTTGTAGCCCGGGTACATGAGCCGCACATGGACGATCGCTCCTGCGTTGCCGGGCGCTTTCGCGATGAGCGGCGTGACCCCCGCGGGCTCGCCGTTGACCAGGACCTCGGCTCCGATCGGCGTCGATAGCACCGACAACATCGCGACCGTGGGCGCCTTGGTCGGTTCTGCGGCGGCCGCCGCGCTGGGCGAGGGCGTTGTCGGCTCCGACTTCACGTCGACCGGAGCAGCGCTGGCCTTGGCGCTGGGCGGCGCGGCGCTCGGGGAGACGCTGATCGCGGGGCTCGCGCTCGACGGCGCCGGCTTGATCTCGCTCTTGAGGACCAGCTTCGGGTCGGGCTCTTCGGGACCGGCCGCGCGGTAGCCGATGAAGGCGGACAGGAGGGCCATGCCGATCGCGCCCGTCAGGATCAGCTCGCGGTACTCGGTCCACACGCTGCGGGTCACGGCCGCCGAGCCGGGTTGAGTCTTGAGCTTGTCGAGCAAGACGGCGCTGGAGAAGCCGGCGGCGGGCGCTGGCGGCAGTCGCTCCGTCGGGCGCTCACTGGTGTCGACGGGGAGGCGCAGCGCGGGCGCCTTCGGAGGATCCAGGGACAGGCCTCCCGTGAGCTCCCCGGGCGACGGGAGCCGCAGCGGGGTCGCGGGCGTCGCTTTGGCCAGCGGGGCGGCCGAGGGGCGCGCAGCCGCGGCAGGTGCGGGTGCCCTGGCTGGTGCCGGCTTGGCTGAAGCGCTCGGAGGGGCCGAGTGCCGGGCAGGAGCACCGTCCTTGGGCGTCTGCTCGTCCTCGAGGTCGACCAGGTCCGCCCAGCCGTTCTTCTGGGAGCTGCTCATGAGCTTGGGGCCAGCGTAGCACGCCGCTCGTCCTTGACGCATCCTTCGTTGCCGGGCTCAATCGTCCCAGGGGTTTGATGGCCGATCGAGGGAGCCTAATCGCGCGGCTGATCGCCCGCTTCGAGCGCTATCGCACCTGGACCGAGGAGGTCGAGGCGGCGGGCCTGCATTTCATTGGAATGGCGGCGCGGAGCGACCTGCGGGCCCTGACCCGGGAGGTGGAGGCGGCGCGTAGCCGGGTCGAAGCCGCGCGCGACGAGCTGTCGGCGTTGGAGCGAGAGCTGGCGAGCCGCAAGGCGCGGCGGCTGGCCAACTAGTAGCCCTACTTCTGGGCGGGAGCCGCGGCCTTGTGGGGGACGCGGAACACCTTGTACGAGGCCTTGTCGCCCTTGATCATCATCAGGCTGGCCATGCCGACCGACTCCGTGCCGTCGTTCATCGTCCAGCGCACCGAGTCCGCCGGTCCGGTCGATACGTACATCTCGTCCACCAGCTTGTTCTCGCCGATCAGGCTCTGACCGTTGAGCGTGGTCGCCCGGCCTCCGGCCTCGTGGATGTTGGCGAAGACGCCGAACTTGATCGCGTTGTCCTTGATGAAGTCGCGCAGGCCGGGGTCGCCCACGTTGACCTGCTCGAGCGTGCGATCCAGGGCGTCGGCGCCCTCCTGCTTGGGGGGGCCGTGGCTGACCAGGACCAGCGTCTTGCCCTTGGCCGCCTGGACGATCGGCTTGGTGGCCTCGAGATCGCCGGGGCCGTAGAGGCAGCCGTCCTCCGCGTGGATGTAGACCTTGTTGTGGTAGCCGGGCACCGAGACCAGCGCGCCGTCATCGAACACCGCCAGGCGCACCTTGTTCAGGTTGATCACGCCGGGGAAGCGGGCGGAGGCAGCGGCCACCGCGTCGTTGAAGGCGGCGCGCCCCTCGCGGTTGCCGATGATGGCGAGGACCGGCAGGTCGGCCTCGGCCAGCTTGGCCAGGGCGTTCTCGATCTGCTTCTTGTCGTCGCCAAGATCGCCGTCGACCACGATCGCGTCGGCCTTTTGCTCCTTGAAGAACTTCACGATCGCCTCGAGGTTCGCCAGGTTGTCGGGCGTGTCTTCCTTGATGTCGGCGACCAAACCGAGCGTGAGCTGATCGTCGTCGTCTTTGCTGAGCTCGCTGAACTTGCTGCCCTTGAGCTCGTAGCTCTTGCCGCCCACGTCGATCTTCTTGGCCTCGCCCTCTTCGGACCATTTGGCCACGCAAGCCGGATCCGCGAGCTTGGCCTCCGCCGGCTTCTCCTTGGGAGCTTCGGGCTTGGCCGAGGGCGGCGGCTTCACGGCCTCCTCGGGCTTCTTACACGAGGTCGCCAAAGCAGCGGCCAAAGGCAGGGCAAAGAGGGTGCGCCAGGGCGTTCGCATCGGCCGCGGAACTTAGCTGTAGCGTTCGCTCCTCGCAAGCGTTTGCGGAGGGTTGGCATGGGATAGGGATCCATGGCTTCCTGCCGAGGTGGATGGCGCATCGAAGCTCTGCTCAGCCCTGGGGCTCAGCTTCTGGGCGATCGCCTGCGGACCAAAGGTGGAAGGCCCGGCCTTGGTGTTTGAGCCTCGAATCCTGGACTTCGGACAAGTTCCCGCGGCGGCGCTCCAGAGGACCAAGCCGGTGGTCCTGCGAAATCAGGGTTCGGCGCTGGCCTCCATCTTTGGGGTCGATGTCTTCGATGCGGGCGCGCGGGCCGAGCAGCTGACGTTCCTCGGGGTGCCGGCCGAGCTCGCCGCCGGAGCCTCCCACGAGGTGACGGCCGAGCTGAGCGAGGCTTCGCTGGGGGCCCGTCAGTTCCAGGCCCGGGTGCGCTCCAACGCGGAGGCCGAGCCGCTCGAGGTCCTCTACTTTGGGACCGCGCCGGCGATCGTCCCCGTTCCCGCGCGGGTCGACTTCGGGGTAGTGCGCGTGGGCGAGGTTGGCACCGCGACCGTCCTCTTCCCCAACCAAGGCCCCAGCGAGGTAAAGCTGGAGGCGATCGCCTTTGATCCGTTCACGCCGGGGTCCTTCACCGCGGAGCTGAACGGGGCGAGGCGGCTCTTGCCCGGGGAGACCGCGGCGATCCAGGTCCGTTTTGAGCCCACCGAGGAGGGCGCGGCGGCGGGAGGGCTGATCCCCGTTGGAGGGGGGCTGTCCGGGGTCCGTGTCGAGCTCGAAGGAGAGGGCACGCTCGCCTGGGTGGTGCCTCAGCCGCCGAACCTCGACGTCGGCCGCGCTGCGATCGGCGACGAACGCGTGCTTCAGGTCGAGCTGGTGAGCCGTTCGACCCAGACCCACCGGGCCAGGGTGCTGGAACGCAACGACGGCTCGGGCGCGTACCTCTTTGAGGGGCCGCTGTCCTCGACCGCCAGCTTTGAGCTGCAGCCCTTCGCGCGGATCCGCGCCCCGGTGCGCTTTAGGCCCAACGCGGAGTCGGTGATCGGCGGGGCCTTCGTGCTCGAGGATGACACCGGCGGCCGCTCCCTCTTCACGATCACGGGCCTCGGCGTGCGCCCGACCAACGCTCGGGTCGCGAGCGACGTCGAGGTCGTCGAGTTCGGTCCGATCCCCCTTGGCCGGACCGCGACCCTCTCGTTTCGCCTCGAAAACAGCGGCGACGGGGGGATCCGCCTCGCGCAGCCGCTCTGGGTAGAGCCGCCCAACCCAGAGCTGTGGATCACCACCCCGCGGCCCCTCCTCAGCATCGAGGGCCGCGATACCGTGCGCGTTGATGTCCACTACCAGCCCTCGGCCGCCGGAGCTCCGCTGACCAGCGCGATCAAGGTGGCCTTGGTCGGCGCGCCCCCGATCTCGGTCGAGCTGCGCGGCCAGGGTGAGCCGGGGCCCTTCCCGCGCCTATGGATGCCGCCCGAGCTGCTCGGCGGCAACGGCAGCGAGCGGCGCTCGGTCGTGCGCGCCGTCCCGGTGATCAACGTGGGCGCTTTGCCCGTGCGCCTTGAGCCGCCGACGATCGCCGATCTTCGCGGGGGGCTGGCCTGGGTGGTCGCCTACCCGGAGCAGCTCGGGCCGGGCGAGCGGGGTGAGGTCGAGGTCGAGCTGCGGGGCGATCCCGGGACCGCGATGGATCTCAAGCTGCTCGTCGCCTCGGACGATCCCTGGCGGCCGCTGGCGCAAAGCCACCTGAGCTTGAGCCCGCTGGATGTGGGCGGGGTGACGATCTGCGCGACCGCGACCACCACCAGCGTGGCGGTCGATCTGCATCTCCTCTCCCCCGGAGGGAGGCTCTTCGACGCGCCCCTGACCCTCGACCGCTGCTCCCTCGCCCAGCAGGGCAACGTCGTCTTTGGTCGATCCTGCTTCGAGTTCACCTCGGGCCTCACCGTGCCGAGCCTGATCTCGGTCACGCGCAGCGAGGGGCTCGGTGCTCCCGAGGTCCAGCTGACGATCAACTCCAACTGGGTCGCGTCCCGGCGGATGCCCGCCTGGACGCGGTGGGACGCGGCGCGCTTGACCCCCGATACGGTGCTCCTGAGCGAGCCCCTGTCCACCTTCAGCGACGACCAGTGCGACTGAAAGGGTTGCCTCCCGGCGAACCCCGGGCGAACGTGAAGCGTGCCCAAGGACCCGGATCGCGCGGCCGCTTGGGGCCGGGACCAGCGGGCGCTGGCCAAGGCCTTGGGGCTCACCATCGAGGAGTGGCTCGCCGAGCTCGAGGCCGCCAGCCAGCGCTCGACCGGGCTCACCGCCGCGGTGGTCGGGGCGGCGATGGCGAGCGGTCTCGGACTCTCGGTGCTCGATCGGCTGGATCCCGCCGGGCTCGCCGCTCGGGCCCGCACGCTCATCGATCCGCGGCCGCCCAAGACGGAGAGCCCAGTCCTGGCCGAGGCGATCCGCCGAGCCGAGGAGGCGGGGGGCCCCACTGCGGGCACCGGCGCCCGGCTCCTGAAGCGGACGCCCGAGCGCCCACCGCGCATCGTTCAGCCGGACTACCCTTCAGCGGAGACCCCCACCAGCGACGCCCCGGGCGAGGACGAGCCATGAGCCTCCGTGATCCAAAGCGGGTCGCCGCGACGTTCAGCGTCGACGACGCCGTGAGGCGGGCCCTGTCAGCCTGGGGAAAAGAGCGCGACTCCGAGATCGGGCGCCTCAACCTCTCCCGGGCCCTGGCCAAGCTGAGCCCGGAGCAGCGCGGTCAGCTGGTGGCCCGGCTGGCCGAGATCTCGCTTGGCGTCCTGTTCACCCTCGAGCTGGACGAACGAGGTTGATCCCTCGGTCCCGAGCGTTCTAGTGTCCCCTTCGGCTAAGGCTCGATGAGAATCGCGATCATCTCGGATATCCACGGGAACATTGAGGCCCTGGAGGCGAGCTTGGCGCGCATCCGCGAGTCCGGCCCCATCGACAAGTACGTCTGCCTCGGCGACATCGTCGGCTACGGCGCGGACCCCGACGCCTGCTGCACCCGGGTGCGCGAGCTCTCGGAGATCACGCTGCTCGGCAACCACGACGCCGCGGTCGCGGGCCGCATGGACTACTCGTACTACTACGACGCCGCGCGCGAGGCCCTCGACTGGTGCGCCGCACGGCTATCGCCCTCCAACATGGAGTGGCTCCGCGGGCTCCCGTACAAGCACCGCTTTGGCCACCTCGAGCTCTCGCACGGCTCCCCGGTGCAGCCCGAGGACTACGACTACATCTTCGCGTCCGAACAGGCCCGGGCGCTCTTGCCCTTTCGCGACGACCTGGCCGACGTCACCTTCATCGGGCACTCCCACCTGACCAAGGTCTTCGCGCTCTCCGAGGACGACGCGCTCGACGTGGTGGCGCCGAAGTTCCGGCTGAAGCCGGAGATGAAGTACATCGTGACGGTGGGCTCGGTCGGCCAGCCGCGCGACTACGATCCGCGGGCCTGCGCCGGAATTTACGACACCGAGCGCCGCGAGTTTTTGTACGTCCGCGCCGAATACGATATCGAAGCGCAGAGGCAGAAGATCATCGATGCGGGGCTGGCCCAAAATTTCGGTACGCGCCTCCTGCTCGGCGTTTAGCGCGCTCCTGGCGCTGCTCCTTTGCACCGGCTGCCGCCGCGGCGAACGTCCCATCGAGCACGTCGAGGTGCTGGTGCGCACCGGCATCGGGGTCGATCGTGACCAGGCCCCCAAAGACCGAGACGTCGAGGCCTGGGCCAAGCGCTCCGCGGCTCAGATCCCCCGCTACGAGGTCCGCAGCGCCGCCTCTGGCGAGATCCCCTGGCAGCTCCGGGTCGGCGTCCAGGTGATGGCCGGGCCCGCCGCGCGCCCCGATGACGCGGGCGTCGTCGATCCCGGGAAGGTCTACCGCGAGGTCATCGCCACCGCCGACCTCTTCGCCTTGGCCCGCGATCCCAAGTCCGGGGACAAGCCGCGCCACCACGGTGAGGCCACCATCGGCGAGAACTTCGCGGTGAGCGAGAGCTTCGAGGGGCTCACCCAGCGGGTGGTGGCCCAGGCGATCAAGGACGTCGAGACCGGCCTCCTCATCGATGAGGCCAGTGACGCCGAGGTGCTGCGGCAGCTCCAGAGCGGGGACCGGCGCGCCCGGAGCCGCGCGGTGGAGGCGGTGCGCGATCGCAAGCTCCGCGGCGGCGGGGACGCGCTGATCAAGATCCTGAGCGACGACGACGAGGAGCCCGAGCTGGTGATGAAGGCGATCGGGGCCCTGGTGGCGCTCAAGGAGACGCGGGGGGTGGGGCCCATGATCGACTCCGCCCGTCGGCGGCCGTCGATCTACTTAGGACAGATCATCTTCGGCGTCGCCGAGATCGGCGGCAAAGAGGCCGAGGCATACTTGTTTACCGTGGCCAGCGGTCATCCCGATCCGGAGATGCGGAGCAGCGCCGAGCGCGCCCTCAGCGAGCTCCAGCGTCGGCGCGACGCCGAGCGGCCCAAAGGGGAGGCTCCATGACGAGCATGAGTACACAGTGTTTTCTCGCGCTCGGCGCCGCGCTGCTCGGCGGCTGCGCCAGCACGGGCGCCGACGCAGGCAAGGCCCGCCACGTCTCGGACCTGTCGAGCTACGTGCCGCTGGCTGTGGGCATCAGCTACACCTACGAGATGCGCTACCCCGGGCAGGTCGGGGAGATGAGCGTCAGCTACGTGGGGCAGAAGGACGGCTACATCGTCGACGACAAAAACGGGGCCTTCCGGCTGACCGCCGACGGGCTCCGCGATCGCGATCGCTACTTGGTGAAGCTCCCGCTCGAGGTCGGCACCGCTTGGCGCACGGTGGTCGGGCCGAGCGCGGTGGAGCACGCGCAGATCATCTCGGTGGGGCAGCCCTGCGAGGCGGTGGCCGGGAAGTTCTTCGACTGCCTGACGGTGCACAGCTGGATCAAGCACTCGGAGAAGATGACGCTGCACATCGAGTGGACCTGGGCCAAGGACGTGGGCCTGGTGAAGCTCGAGACCACGGCCGACGTCGCGGGCAAGGGCAAGCTCCCGCAGGTCAAGCAGAGCCTCAAGAGCTACACCATCGGCGGCCAGACCCACGGGCCGGCGGCGGCTCCCGCGGCGGAGGGCAAGGGCCCCGATGACGGGCCCTCGACTTGGTCGCAGTGAGCGCGGGGGTTCGGCTCGAGCGGAGCGGGCGCGTCGCGACGATCGTCTTTGATCGCCCGGAGGCCAAAAACGCGATCGATCTGGCCACGATGGATGCGCTCGACCGCATCGTCTTCGAGCTCGAGGGCGACCCCGAGGTCTCGGCGGTGATCGTCACCGGCGC
>Ga0154020_10001348_pt1 | contig 30361 bp, 36 predicted proteins | sample Klosneuvirus_201_FD_109709 | JGI IMG/M metagenome (GOLD analysis project Ga0154020, IMG submission 109709) | Active sludge microbial communities from wastewater, Klosterneuburg, Austria - Klosneuvirus_20160825_MG | ecosystem: Engineered > WWTP > Aerobic digester > Activated sludge | place...
GTTGCTGTCTGAGTTCATGGCCGAATACATGAAAGACGCCAGGACTTCGGACGGGAGGCCAGCGGCGGCGAACACTCTGAAGATCATTGAAACTTGTCCTGACAATCAATGGCGGTTGATTGTCGCCCTTTGGCGGTTCGCAGGGCTGCGGAAGATGGAAATCTTTCAACTACGCTGGGAACACGTTCTTTGGGATCAGGGCCGAATGCTGGTGACGATCCCAAAGACAAAGCACCACGAAGGCAAAGAAAGCCGGTTCGTTCCGATTGGCGATATCCTCCCGTGGCTGGAACAGGCGTTCGATGATGCTCCCGAGGGGACTGAGCGAGTTATTACGCGGTTCACGGAATCGAACGTGAATCTTGCCAAGCCGTTCGAGAAGATCATTGAGGCGGCTGGTTTCACGATTTGGCCAAAGCTGATTCAGAATCTTCGGGCATCCTGCGAAACCGATTGGCTGGATGCTGGGAACCCTGCCCACGTTGTCGCGAAGTGGATCGGGCATTCCGTGAAAGTCCAAAACGACAACTACGCCCAAGTTGATGACCACCATTTCGACCAGTTCAACGCCAAAGCGAAGTTGGTTCAATCGGCTGAGAAGTCCGAAAAACTGGCCACCACTGCCGACGACTCTTCCAAGGTGGCCATCCAGGTGGCCAGTGAGACACGCGAAATGGCGGAAACTGGCAAACCGTCAAAAGCAAAGAACCCCGAAAATACCAGTGTTTTTCGGGCTCTTCTGAGCAGTTCGCAACTGTGCGTTGCGATCGAGTACCGGAGGCGGGGGTCGAACCAATGATGATTCCACCCGATGTTTTGCAGGGAATCGGCGCAAGTGCAGAAGGCGGTGGCACGTCAGGTGGCACACTTGAAAAAGACCAGAACTTGAAGACGCTCTTAGAAGCATGGCCGCGTCTGAAAGATGCTGAGCGGCGAATGATTCGTCAAATGGTTGAGACGTTCAAATCTGATCGTAGTTGCGACATCCATTGAACGGCGCAACGATGGTGCCGGGCATGAACCTTCCAAGCTTGTCGCCTCCCCTCGGCCCAGGTTCTTTTTGGCGTTTCGTACTCTTGTGACCGTCAGAAACTGGCAAAGTGTGAAACTCACTTTCTTGCCGTGCGTTTGGAAGTCCCACTGGACCCGGTATCGGAAGGAACTGCGTTTTGTCGTTCAACGGCGAAGACTCGAAACATCGACGCCGGATTGAGCGACACTCGATCGAGTTTCGGAATCTGGTTCATCGTTGCTCGAACGGATCATTGCCGGGATCCCGCGACGCGGAAACGAGCGACGGCAGCTGGCCATTCGGGTTCAGAGATTTCGATCGAAATGCCAAAACCATGCTCCCGACCGGTTGATACCCCCCCTATGCAATTTTGCCAGGAAAAACGCGCGCCGTCAGGGCGGTATCCGCTTTCGAGCGCGTCCAGGATTTTCACCCCTTACCCCCTACCATGTCCAATCAGGCGACTCTGAACAACCTTCGGTGTAGGGAACCGAAGGTTGTTCGGTCAGACCGAAGTTGTTTCCGTGCCTGCGTTTCGGATGCGTGAAGCGGCCGGCGTTGGAATGCGTGAACCATCGATGGTCAAAGCGTGACTGGGCGATCGCGTGAACGAGCTCGCGGGCTGTCGTGTTGAGCCCGCCGCGATTCACGCTGCCGAATTGTGCGAGTCCGGATGCAATTAAATGACGTTTTGCGGCTCACAATTGTCCGCGAAGAGTGAACACGCTGTGGGTTGCATGTGTGAATCACTGCAGGTCAAACCGGAAAAAAGCCTACCGGCCGGGACTGAAAAACCGGTTGTGTTGCGGTTGCCACACTGCGACGCTACGCCAAAGCCCTTTGAAAAACGTTCGCATCACAGTGGAGTGAACTCGCAGCGACGCTACACGGCATCCTGAAGCGACAGAACGACACGTTTGCCCAACGCAGCCGCAAGGCGTTCGAGAGTCTGGACGGTCGGATTTCCGACAACGCCCGATTCGCTCAGTAGGCGGCTGAGCTGGGCTCGATCGATTCCGGTTTGCGCCTGTAGGTCTGCCAGACTCAGCCCCAGTTCGCTGCGAGCTGCTCTGAGGCTGGCCAGCAATTCGGCAATCGCAGCATCGTGGGCATCCAGAATCTGACGACCGCGAGCCTTGATCTCTGCCTGCTCAGCGACCAGTTGAGCCTGCAACGACTTCATCCGCTGGCTTTCGGCTGGCGTGAGAATTTTCGTCTTGTGGACAGCCTTACGCATTGTCAAAACCTTTCCGAATCAAACTTCGAAGGCAGTCACGGGAATGACTTCCACTTCGAGTTCATCGACCCATTCAAAGACACACGCCAAACGCTTCCCGGTGGACGTGGTCCCGAACACGATTGGCAGGCCAGTACTTCGGCTGGCCTGAATCTCGGTGGCATCCATCACGACTTCCGTGAATTCATCCTGAGTGACACCGTGTTCCGCGACGTGCTGCAGGGACTCCGCAGTCCAGTGGAAAATGTAGAACGGCATCCGAATGCTTTCTCTGTTGCACCCCCGTGAAGTTCTGAATTCTATCGGGTGTTGTGCTGCGGAACAACACCAGAAACGGTGGGCTTTGATTTTTCGCCCGATTTCAAAGTGTGCATCCCCTGACGGACTTCAAGGCAGCCGCTACAACTGATCGAGTGTGCCGTTTTCTTCTGCGTCAAGAACCTTGCGAATGCGGACACGGGCAAGGCGCAAAAGCCATTGCTGCACAGTCTTGTCGTCCTCAATCGCGCTGATGCGTTCAAACTGTTCCGACTCTTCGGTGGAACAACTGATCAGATACTAACGACGATCTCGTGACTCAGGATCACTTTGTTTTTTCGCTGCGGGTTTCTTCTTTGCCATGAGCGAATTCAATCCATTCACAAATCAGGCCGCAAGTCGGTATTCTCAAAAACAATCCATTCATATGACTGGATATATTTGAACTGAGTTGCTGAATTCACTGGTAACGCGATGTAGGGCCGCGTAATCCAATGCACAAACCTCGGCCATTTGGCCGTTGCTTCCCCGCCGTTGACTCCCCTACAGAGACAACGGCGGGTTTTTCGTTGGTGGCCTGCCATGCTCATTTTGAATCGGCGTGCGAAGGATCGAATCAAAGTCTCATTGCTGCATGGTGGCAGTAAAATCAAGGTTTTAATTGCCCACGAAGCTGAATGGCGATTGCTTCGAGACCGCCTGGACGACGCGGTTTTCGGCGTTTTGTCCACTCCGGACAATGCCGAAGAATTCCTTCGACCGATGGCCCCGACCGTTCAATTGAGTCTCACGTGTGACCTGTCACACGTGAACAATGAACGTGAATTCGAAGAATGTCTGACCACGATTCACCGATTGATGGCCAAGCAACATCCGGACGACACCCGCTTGCTCGTTCTGGTGAATCCGAAACTTCGCAACAACTTTGATTCGGTCGAGTGGTCACATCGAGAGGCCTGCGCGGCCAGTCATCAAACGACGCTGGTTCTGGTTGGGAATGCGTCGCAGCCGATCGAAACGAAAGGCGGTCAGTAATGATGCAAAGTGAAGCGATCGAAAAGCAGCTGAGCGAACTCTGTGACCACCTAGGCGGACGGCTGGACCGTGGTTGTGGCCTATGGCGTGAATGCCTGCGTGATGTGGGAATCCGACAAATCTGACCACCCTATATCCCTTGTCCCTAAAACCCCTTCCCCTTCCCCTTCCCTGAACCCAATTGGGGGGAGGTGGTTTTGAAGTTGTCCGAAGTCGGTCTTTCGACTGCGTCTCAGACGGCATCCGCTGCGCGGGAAGCTGGTTACTCGCCTGCGCTGGTTCTTGCGATCGCTGAACACTTCCAGAAACATCCGGGCGCGTGGAAGTCCGAGGGCGTTGTTCGGATTGCTATCGTGAATCATCCGGCTTCACTGGCTGCCGATGCTCCGGAGCGATGGCCAGCGCCATCACAAGAGTTTGCCCTGCGACAAAATCAGCAACGCCAGCGCGAACGAGACGAAGCCGAACGAAGAACGCGAGACGCAAGGGCCGAACAAGCAAACCTCGAGCGCATCGAACGGGAGCAACTGGAACAGAAATTCGGCGGGGCTGTGGATGGTCTCAGTGATGCCGAATTGTTCGCCCCGAACGATGCTGGCCCGGAAGCTGCGAGCTATCGAAACCGCATCGCGAAGCAGGGACGCAAGGGGCCAATCGTCCGTTCCCGCTTGCTGCGGTTGATGCGGGATCGAATGGTAACGAAGGGCGCAGAGATTCGAGCGGGGCCGGAATCGGATTCGGACGATGACACTCCGGCAACCATTCTATTTCCGACAAGGAACGTGAGCTAACCAGGAAAGGAACGCTCAACATGAACGGTAAGTCTTTGCAAAACAATCATCCCGGGCGCAGGCTGGTTCTACGTGGCCAGCAACTTCGCGTGTTGAAGTACATTCAGCAGCGGGGCGTCTCGGGAGCAACGGACAAAGAAGTTCAATCGGCTCTCAACATGCGCGGCGACACACAACGTCCGCGCCGCAGAGAACTGGAACAGGCTGGATTGATTCGCGAAGCGGACAACCAGCGCCACGGCTGCAAAGTTTGGGTTGCTGTGGTTGCGGAATGTGAAACGCCGGCAAGACATCAGGGCAGTGATGACGCCGAACGCTGCGAGCTCGAACGACAGCAGGAAGTGATTCGCAAAGAACTGGCGGAACTCAATACAGCGTTTGGCCACAAACTTGACGCGATGACTCCGGCGGAAGTCTGCGAGCTGGTCGAGACGCTGCCGAATGCAGAGAACCGGGACGGACTGCGCAGGCGGTTCGACAAACTTGGATCACAAAGCGGTTTCGTCCGCCCGTGGCTCTTGCGGTTGCTGCAACAACGATCTTTCGAGTGAATTCACTGTGAACTCACGAACAACAAAACCAGCCGATCGGCAGAGTCACGTCTGCCGATCGGCTCTCAAAGGATTTGAACCATGTTGGTTCTGACTCGAAGAACGGATGAATCCGTCTTCATTGGGAATGATATTTCAGTAACCCTCATTCGTGCGAGGGACGGTTCAGCGCGGCTTGGCATCACTGCGCCGCGCGATGTTCCAATTAGTCGTTCAGAGCGGGTCGAACGCGCAGCAGCTGTCGTCGCCAGTTCCCGCGACAACGGCCGCCCGGGCTCCGCCGCCGATTCCAGCGACTCTGCAGAGTCATGTGCAACGACGGCTGTTGTGGAGACAGGGCAATGAACGATTCCAATCCTCAATCCGAATCGATTCTGAAGAAGAAAGACGTTGCGGAATTCCTGAAGTGTTCCATCCGTCAGGTTGAGGTGATGGTGAAAGGCGGGAGGATGCCAAAACCGTTTTTCTTCGGAGACAAATCACCGCGCTGGCGACGATCGACGTTGATGGATTGGTTGGAGTCTCTTCAGCCAACGAATCAACAGGCAGGCCCGGAAGAATGAACGAAGAACCGTTCTTTCAAAATTCCATGCACAATCCGGTTGTGAATCGTGGCGATGTTCGCCCGATCAATGGACACTCTTCAAAAGCGGGATAGGTCGGGACTAATTACCCTGACCGAAAAGCTGGTTACCTTGACCAACTTCCCGCGCTTTCTTTCAAGGCACTCAGGAAAGGGCTGAGCAATGACAAGCGTGAACAAAGACGCCAAGGGCTGGCGAGTTCTCTTCGTCGATGCAGACGGGAAGCGAAGATCAGTTCGACTTACCGGCATCCCCAAAATGGATGAGTCAAAGGCGAAGAGCATCGGGGAACGGATTGACCGATTGAACGGGGCGAAGTGTTCCGGAAGTGGGATCGACGGACAGACGGCGAGCTGGCTGGCAAATATCGGTCAGACATTGCATGACAAGCTGAGTCGCGCTGGGCTGGTCGAAGCCCGGTCGTCTGCGACGCTCAAAGAGTTCATGGCTGAGTACATCGCAGACGCCCGCACAACAGACGGGCGGCCCGCTGCAAAGAACACCCTCAAGAAATGGACGCAGGCTGAAAAGGTTCTCGTTGAGTATTTTGAGAATCGAAACTTGCGCGAAATCTCACACGATGAGGTGGCGAAATTTCGCCGTTGGCTCGATGCTGGGACTCTGGGTGAGAACGGCATCAGAACGCACATGGGCGTTGCGAAGATGTTCTTGAACGTTGCCAAACGGCGGAAGTTGGTTGAGGAAAACCCGTTCGAATTCGAGAAGTCTTCATTGGTAATCGACCGTTCACGAGATTTCTTTTTGACCAGGGCGAACGCTCTGAAGATCATTGACGCCTGCCCTGATTCACAATGGCGGTTGATTGTCGCCCTTTGGCGGTTCGCTGGGCTGCGGAAGATGGAAATCTTCCAACTTCACTGGGAGCACGTTCTTTGGGATCAGGGCCGAATGCTGGTGACGATCCCGAAGACGAAGCACCACGAAGGCAAGGAAAGCAGATTCGTTCCGATCGGTGATATCCTGCCCTGGCTGGAAAAGGAATTCCATGAAGCGCCGGAGGGCTCGCAGCGGCTGATTACCCGGTTCGCGGCATCGAACGAGAACCTTGCAAAGCCTTTTGAAAAGATCATCACGATGGCTGGGCTTACTCCATGGCCAAAGCTGATTCAGAATCTTCGAGCTTCCTGCGAAACCGCTTGGCTGGATGACGGGATTCCTGCCCATGTTGTCGCGAAGTGGATCGGCCATTCCGTGAAGGTCCAGAATGACAACTATGCTCAGGTGGATGACCACCATTTTGACCAGTTCAACGCGAGCGCTCGAGAGGCGGCAAAAATCGCTGAGTGTGCCACCGAAACAGAATCTGACGACGAAAACGAAAAGGTGGCACACCAGGTGGCACACGCAGGATCTACACAGCAAACGCAGAGCGAGGCATCGGCAAAGAAAAAGCCCCGCAAAACTGGCGTTTTACGGGGCTCTTCGCAATCTGTCGCTTCTCTGCGTTGTGACTTAGTACCGGAGGCGGGGGTCGAACCCGCACATGGAATTACCCATACCGGATTTTGAATCCAGCGAATTGACACGTTTCACCAATGTTTTACGATGGTAATGTTGTACTACACCATCGACTACACCACATTGGGGAACTCATATGGCATCTGAATTGCACAAGAAGCCTCCCGTCTCAAAGGACTTTCCTCTCGCGTGGCACAAGGGCTCAGGTCAGTTCTATAAGAAGTACCAGCGGCGATTTATCTACTTCGGATCCGACCCATCCGTCGCCCTGCGGAAGTATCTGGCGGAGAAGGACTATTACATCGCCGGTGTGCCTGTACCCGCTGACGAATCCTTCTCGGTGCGGAAGCTCTGCAACCACTTTCTCCACAAGAAAGAACGCGACAAAGATGCCGGAACGATCACGTTGCAGACCTACACCGAGTACACGGACATCTGCAAGGTCATCGCAAAGCTCTGGGGCGATCGAGCAATAAAGACCCTTCGCCCCATCGACTTTGGTGATCTGAAACATGCTCTGACAACCGGCTCACCAAATGTTCTGCGCCGGAAGATTGTCATCGCTCGGTCTGTCTTCAAGTTTGGCTTCACGTCCGGACTTCTCGAACAGCCGGTTCGATATGGAGATTCGTTCGCTCTGCCGTCGAAGACTGAATCGCGCAAGCATCGTTCCCGAGTCGTGCGTCCGATTCTTGATGCCGCAACAATTGCGACCATGTTGGAAGCCGCCAGCCCGCAGATGAAAGCCTGTATTTACCTTGGCATCAACTGTGGATTCTACGCAAAGGACTGCTCTGACCTTAGAGTCCGGCATATCGAAGGTGAGTTCATCAGCTTTGCACGAGAGAAAACCGGAATCGACCGTCGCGTCTGGCTCTGGCCCGAGACACGTGCGGCCATCGCGGCATCAAAAGCTCCGGCTAACGACGAAGGCCGAGTCCTTCTATCTCGCACTGGTCAGCCATTACATCGCCATTTCGGAGCGACACGATCGGATCTTATTGCCAGTCAATGGACCACGTTGAAGGGCAAGATCAACCTCAAACGAGAAAACAGTGGCTTCAAGTGCCTGCGACATACATATCGAACGGTCGCCGATGCCTGCGGAGATCAACCTGCTGTTGGACTCACAATGGGACACACCGACAGCAGTGTGGCCGACAACTACCGCCACGGAATCGCGGACGAGCAATTGGTCAAAGTGTCGCAGTTTGTCAGGAACTGGCTATTCAAAGCTGCGGAATAATTCTGCCGAACCGGAAAAGACGAACGGCACCTTAATAACGCTTCGACGTTGCTGCGTTCCTATCTCATCCTCGAACGCCACGATTCCGCTTGGGCCTTTGCAGGTCACGTGCTTCTGCGGTGTTTTGTGGATCGAACGAAGCTCACCTTGAGTTCACGCAGCATATCGAACAGATTCACGTATTCGACGTTGAACTCAAGACAGACGTTTGGCATTGGCACTTTGCGTTTGGCGTCCGGTGCGAATTCCTCATGAGTCACGACGAGCAAACCATTCACTGCGGCATAAGCGATGACCCATCCATCGGCAACCGATGCGAACTCAGCTTTTGCGGCATCTGTGAACTGGTCTTGTGTGTAGACCCAGTTCAGCATTCTCTGAAACGTGTCAATGACCTCTGGATCTTCTGTCTTCTTGAAGAGCGTATCCGGAGCCGCATTGGCCCAGTCCATTAAGTCATCGTCCTGACCTCGCAATTCCGTTTGAATGCGGTCGATACTGAACACCCGCTTTGCCTCATGCAACTCGACAATCGAAGTCCAGAATCCGGGGCAGATATCGAACCCGTAGTACCGGTTCTTTGCTTCGATGAATGGATTGGCGTCGAGGAGGTAACGGTTACTCACGTTCGTCCCTCACTCGTTTGAGCACCGCATCAGCATATGTCTGAAATGTCTGGCCTTTCATGCCAGTCAGGCGATACGCTTCCTGGTATTGAATTCGTCCTTCCCGAGCGGCCCGCACAATAGCGGCAGAAAAACGCCTGCCCAGCCGAACGCCCTGAGTCGCATAGAAATTGCCTCCTGATTTCTTCGCTTTCCCCTGCTCCTTCAGAGCTTTCCATTCTGCCTGATCCTGTTCGTAAAATGCAAAAAACTGCTGGCGATCGATCAACTCCAGGTCCAGTGCTCGGCGAGCCGCGACAACCGGGCTGACCTTGAACCAGCGAGCAATCGTGTGAAACGGCTTTGCCGTCGCAGCAGCTTCCTCCCATCGCTGAGTCAGTTTGTATTCAGGAATCAAAAACTCTGCAGCCACCTGATTACAGAATCGTTCCACCTCTTCAGCAGCAGGCAACAGATTCTCCAGGTTGAACACACCATCCTGACCGAGCCACACGTGAACTAGCTCATGGGCCAGAGTAAAAATCCGAGCTGACTTGGTGTCGCTGTCATTCAGGAAAATGACCGGAGCAAACGGATCGCACAGCACGAAGCCTCGAAATTCTTCCGGGTCGAGCGGACGTCGATTGTTCAGACCAACAACACCGTTGCTGAACACGATAATCCCGATGCGTTCAATAGCCTGCCGCAACTTTTGAAGTGCGTCTTCCCACGTCACCAAAGATTCGGCCCAGTTCGCTTCCAGATCCAATTTCTGCCGGATCTCCTGTGCCAGGGACTTAAAGTTGCGTTGCTGATTTGCACCCCCCACAACGGCGAGCGGCTCGGCTCCATCCTCGACCAGCCATTCTCTCATCCATGCCTGACGCTGCTGTATGGAATGAATCGTCTCGATCAGGTTGGGGCTGAAATGTTTTACGCGGGCGTTGTTCTTCGTGCGAAAGTCGGGAACAGGAAGTTTCTCAACGGGAGGCTTGTCCAGAAACATCGTTCCGAATGGTGTCATCGTCGTTTTGGCAAACTGCTCCAACTGACGCAACGTAGGCTGCCGAGTTCCATCGATCCATTCATTCAGCTTGGGATATTTGTCCTGCAGATCGTCCACCGGCAAACCAGACCGGTTGACGGCCCAGCGAAGTATTTCAGGTTTGACGGCGATGGTTGACATGAGCAAGCTGAAACAGCGAAAGGACTTGCGGATCAAAAACTTGGTAACAGGAACGGACTCTGCATCAATTGTATCGGCCAAGCATGTCAGAACACTCCCATAATCTCAAGCGGCACACAACAATTGCCAACCATCCATACGGGTAAACCTCGGTGACAGTGGCGGGACTGTGAAATGCTCGCAACAATGCCGCCATTCCTGCAAATCCTGCCCTTCTTCAAAGTCAAATCTGTGCTCACTGGCGAACTTCGGAACAAAGTCGATCGAATCTGGGACACCTTCTGGTCGGGAGGAGTTTCAAATCCGTTGACGGTGATTGAGCAGATGACATATCTGCTCTTCGCACGGCGGCTGGATGAAATGGAAACGGCAAAGGAAGCCGAAGCCAACTTGCTGAAGAAGCGAGTCAAGGATCCTATCTTTCCCAAAGACATGCAGCACTTGCGGTGGTCGCGGTTCAAGGACTTGGAACCGAATCAGATGTTCAAGCTGTTTCGGGACGAAGTATTTCCGTTCATCAAGACTCTGGGGAAAGATCCGGACGACGAGGACGCTGAAGACGACGACAACATCAGTCCGTTTCGTAAGGCCATGAAGGATGCGGTGTTCATCATCCCCAAACCCAGCGTGCTGGCGGCGGTTGTGGATAAGCTGAGCGACATCGTCATGGACGATCGTGATACCAAAGGCGATCTGTACGAATACATGCTCAGCAAGATTGCGTCGGCTGGCCAGAACGGTCAGTTCCGGACGCCTCGACACATTATCCGCATGATGGTCGACATTATGGAACCCACGCCGACGGACGTCATTGGCGACCCGGCCTGTGGAACGTGCGGCTTCCTGGTATCTGCCGGTGAATACCTGCGAGAACATCCAAAACACAAGAAGTTGTTTCACAACGAGAAACAGCGGGAGTATTTCAGTACTCAGATGTTTCACGGAGCCGACTTTGACAGCACGATGCTGCGAATCGGAGCCATGAATCTGATGCTGCACGGCATTGAACACCCGCATCTGTCGGGCGATGATTCGCTGGCTCAGGAAGCAGATGCCGTGCGAGACCGCTACACGCTGATTCTGGCCAATCCGCCGTTCAAGGGTTCGCTGAACTATGACGAAGCAGCCAAAGACATTCTGAAAGTCACCAAGACAAAGAAGACCGAATTGCTGTTTTTGGCGTTGATGCTGAAACAGTTAAAACCCGGCGGACGTTGTGCCTGCATTGTGCCGGACGGAGTTCTGTTTGGTTCATCGAATGCTCACGTCGCCCTTCGCAAGGCACTGGTCGATGAGCATCGATTGGAAGCGATCATCGACATGCCGTCAGGAGTGTTCAAACCGTACGCCGGAGTTTCCACCGCTATACTGATTTTTACTCGCACGGATTCCGGTGGCACGGACAACGTGCTGTTCTATCACATGCAGGCTGATGGCTTTAGCCTGGACGACAAACGCGAACCCATCGACGCCAACGACATCGCTGATGTGGTCACGAAATGGCAGAAGTGGAAAGAGGTTCGGGACGAGATCTCAGGCGGCAAATCCAAGATTGCAACGTTCTCAAAACGCACGGGCAAGGCGTTCTACGTGCCGGTGAAGGAGATTCGCGATAACAAGTACGACCTGTCGATCAATCGTTACAAGGAGATTGAATACGAAGAAGTCGAATACGCTCCGCCGCTGGAGATTCTGGATCAGTTGGAAGCGTTGGAACTGGAGATCTCCGCTGATTTGAAGGAGTTGCGGGGGATGCTCCGATGAGTGCAAGAGCCCGCCAAGATCTGCGCATGGGCATTCTCAATGATGTGTTACTCCGCATCGAAGCAGGCAAGAGTCCGAAGGCAAGTGACGAACCTGCCTGCGATGGCGAAACTGGCGTTTTGAAAGTTAGTGCCGTCAGTTGGAATCGCTTTGACGCTGCAGAAAACAAAGCGGTGTTCAGCGATTTCGACGCGACCGGGGTACCACGTCCGACGTACGGCGACTTGCTGATTTCACGTGCTAATACGGTAGAACTCGTGGGTGCCGTAGTCGTCGTGGAGGAAGACTATCCAAACCTAATTCTGTCGGACAAGATTCTACGATTGGTACCTGATCCCAAAATCGCTGACGGCAGATATTTGCTGTACGCGTTGCGGTCGCGCGAAGCGAGAAAGCACATGGAAAGCCGAGCGACCGGCACCAGCGGGTCAATGCGAAACATCTCTCAGGATACAATTCGCACGGCCCCAGTCCTGCTTCCGCCGCTTGCTGAGCAGAAGCGGATTGCGGGGATTCTGGACAAGGCGGACGCCATTCGTCGCAAGCGTCAGAGGGCCATCGAACTCACCCAACAATTCCTCCGCTCCACCTTCCTCCACATGTTCGGCGATCCCGTCACTAATTCAAACAACTGGCCTACTTCGCGAATTGGTGAAGTATTACTTGAATCACGAAGCGGTGCCACGGTACGCCCCGACGACTTTCGTGAACAAGGAGTACCAGTTCTTCACAAGGGAAGTGTGAAACCCTGTGGTAAAATTGAATTAGATGAAAAGAAGAAGACATTTGTTGACGCTACCTTCGCTGGAACAAGTACGAAGTCGATTGTGGGAAGGGAATATGTGGTGGTTACCTTGCGTGATCTCGTTCCAACTGCGCCGTCAATTGGACTTGCAAGCAGCCTTGCGCGTGCGCCTTTTGACCAGTACTTACTTGTTGAACGTATCTACGCCTTCAAGTGCGACCCTAAAAAAGTGCTAGCCGATTATTTCGTCTGGCTATCGAACTCAATACCATTTCGGGCATTGATGAGAACGCTCGCCGTTGGGGCGACGCAAGTCCATATTCGTCGAGAGACATACAACGGCATTGAGATCCCCAAACCGCCAATAGAGCTTCAAAGAAAATTCAAACAAATCGTGGAACGGTGTGACACCGCAGAACGGGCACTGGAGAATTCCGAAATCGATTTGACCAAGCTCTTCAACTCCCTCGTCCAAAGTGCATTCTGCGGCGAGTTGTGAAATCAAGTAGTTCCGCGTCCGCGACCAAAGTATCTGGAATAATCCGAGAAGAGACATGACCAACGCACTGACGGACTCCAAAGTCCACCGACAGAATATCTTGAATAACCCGTTCGCCATCAGCGAGATCCAGAAGGCGACGCAGTTACAGGTCGTACACTTCGAAGGTCGGGCCTGGATCCTGAACGAACAGGTAGCGGATTTCTTTGCGGTCGATCCCCGTACTATTGAGCGTCTTCTTGAACAAAACGGCGACGAACTGGGCAAAAATGGCTATGCAGTGATTCGCGGTAAACGCATGCCGGGATTCAAGTTAGCGATTTCCGAATCGGGTGTTACCGACATTGATGTCGGTAACAAAACTCCGGTGCTGGGGATCTTCGATTTTCGGGCCTTTTTGAACATCAGTCTACGGTCCACCGACAAATCGGAAACTCTTTGAATTCAATCACACGGCGACCGCATCGGCGGGGAAGGTGAGTCAAGGTACGCAGGAATCAGACGTAATGCCATACGCAGAGTTTGAAGAAAAAGAATATGAAGGGCCACTCAATCGCGAGCTATTGGGACGGTCACGCAATTTGTGGACGCCTGGCCAAGTGTTCGAATTTTACTTTGGAATTGATGCCGGGCTCCTTGTCTCGAACAGCAATTTCTGGCGGATGATGGGTTTTCCAAATCCGCCAGTTGGTGTTTCTCTGCCAACCGTTCGTTGGAATGCTCTCTGGCGTGCAGTTGGATTTGTTCGCCGTCTTCCCGCGTTTGACCTGAACTTGTTCCTACAAGTCAAACGTCCATTCGTCGTCTCGAAGCCTCGTGGTAAATTCGCAAACCTGTTTACTCCGCCATTTTGGAGATTCGAACTGACAGGGCATCAGCAACGAGCATTGCAACGCCTCGCGGCCAAGGTTGGGAGTAATGGCCTGGTGGCATATGGATGTGCGGCTTTTGATTCCTTGCAAGATTTGTTTGTCCATATTCCGGCCGCTCGCATCGTCGCCAACTCCACTTTTGTAAAGGCTTCAGCACTGACGGGACATGCGTACTGGGTCTATGATTCCCCCGGCACTGCCGGCGTAAAGTGCAGCGAACCAGTGGATTTTGAAGACAAGTCCTTCGAGGACCAAATAGGTTCCCTGTCACAAAGTGGCAAAGATCCTGGTGATCAGACTCCCGATGTCGCGGCACGTTATTGCGTGGTCAATCTGGAGCTACTCGCTCGTCAAATGCTCGAAACTTGCAGCGAGGAAGTAGAAGGCAGGATTGGAATTGCCAATCGGGAAGCATCGGACGTGGCAAACGATCAAGGTAATGTTCGAGCGCAGTTCGTACTTGACAACGCCATATCTGCGCAACGATTCTCGGATGATATCCTGTTGCGCGGTATCGTCGCCTACCACGACATTCGGCTGTTCTGCCATACATTCGACTTGCATTGGCATACCGTTGGCTGAGCCCATCTTTTTCGTTAGAAGCGTTGAAACATGTCATCCCAAAAGTACGCCGTCAATCAGCATTTGATTGAAACTCTTTTGTCGTTCATCAAATCCGGCGAAATCGCCATTCCTGAAATCCAGCGACCGTTCGTCTGGAAGGCGTCCAAGGTCCGGGATCTTATGGACAGCCTGTACCAGGGCTATCCGGTCGGATACATCATTGCCTGGAAGAATCCGAACATTCGGTTGAAAGATGGCACCATGTCGGAGGGTCGAAAGATCCTCATCGATGGACAACAGCGAATTACGGCTTTGCGAGCTGCACTGCTGGGCGAGACTGTGGTGAACAAACACTACAAGGAAGTCCGCATTCGCATTGCCTTCCATCCACCCACCCACGGAACGTTTTGAAGTCAGCAATCCGGCCATTCGAAAGAGCAAGGAGTGGATTCCAGATATTGCCCCCGTGATACAGGGCAAAAGCAGTCTGTTGAAACTGATCCGTGAGTATCACACGGACAACCCCGGCATCCCGGAAGAAGAACTGGAACGAGTCTTCCAGAATTTGACGGGGATCGTGCAGCGACAGGTCGGGCTGATTGAACTGGATGCTCATCTGGATATCCAAACGGTTACTGAGATCTTCATCCGGATCAATTCGAAAGGGGTGGTGTTGAGCCAGGCTGACTTTGCGATGTCCAAGATCGCGGCTAACGAAAGTCATGGTGGTAATCAGCTTCGCAAAGCGATTGATTACTTCTGTCATCTGGCGGTGGCTCCGCAATTCTTTTCTACTATCCAGAAGAACGATGCGGCATTTTCGACGACCGACTACTTCAAACAAATGTCATGGCTGAAGGACGAAAACGACGACCTGTATGACCCCAGTTACAGCGACATGCTGCGAGTCGCCTTTACTCTTCAGTTTAGCCGCGGTCGCCTCGATGAACTCGTGGCGTTGCTGTCCGGCCGCAACTTTGAGACTCAGCAGTATGAAGCAGAAATCGAAGAAGCTTCCTACAAGCGACTGAAGGTCGGTGTTGAGCAGTTCATGAACAAGACGAACTTCGAATGTTTCGTCATGATTGTGAAGTCTGCAGGTTTCATTGATCCGCGACTGGTGCGAGCCCAAAATCCACTGAACTTCGCTTACATTTTGTATCTGAAACTACGACAGGAAAAATACAACCCGGCTGAAATCGGAAGCTACGTCCGTCGCTGGTTCGTGTTGTCGCTTCTGACCGGTCGGTATTCATCATCTCCTGAATCTCAATTCGACCAGGACATTCGACAAATCAGCAGTCGCCCCTTTGGCGAATACATCAGCCTGATTGAACAGGCCGAATTGTCCGACGCTTTCTGGACCGCTGGCCTGGTGCAGGCTCTGGCGACATCGAGTTCCACACACCCCACGTTCAGCACCTACCTGGCCGCACAGGTGAAAACTGGTGACCTTGGTTTTCTGTCGTCAGATATTCAGGTGCAGCAACTGTTGTTACACCATGGCGATATCCATCACGTCTTCCCCCGGGCCTATCTGAAAGCACAGGGGCTGAAACGCGGCGACTACAACCAGGTCGCGAACTACGTGTTCATGCAAACGGAGATCAACATTTCCATTGGGAAGAAATCGCCAGCCGAATATCTTCAGAACATCCTGGCCCAATGCTCGACAAAGATTCCGAAGCTGGGGGGCATCGTGGACGAAAAGCTTTTGCGGGCGAACCTTTTAGCAAATGCCATCCCGCTAGAACTGCTCGACAATCCGAAACTCACTTACGCTAAATTCCTCGCTGCCCGCCGCACGCTGATGGCTGCGAAGATTCGGAAGTACTACGAGGGGCTGTGAGGCATGGATGATCGCCAAGCGAAATCCGGAGAATGCGAGCCTCCGCGATACAGGAATTTGAGGAACGCCTTGTTGATCGGAGCGATCCTTTTTGCTGCCATCGTATCGGCCGGATTGGGTTCTGCTCTGAGCACGTTTCAATTGCTATTGTTCGCAGTATCAGCCCCATTTGTCGCGTGGTTCGAGGTTGAAACACCACGAGTGCGTTTTGGTGCAATCGTGGTGAGAACTTTCATAAGTTTCTTTGGGCTGATATCCGTGCTTGTTGTGATGAGCGTTGCGATTCTGGAAGCACTCCAGCCGTTCATGCAAAAGGTCTGGTTTGACAGACTCAGTTTTACGATGGTTGGAGCTTCCACCGCATTCAGCCTTGGCTTTTCATGTTCACCAGCAGTGATTGGAAGTAATCAGCCAACGACATGGAAACGTCTGCTGTCCCTGATTGGAGCAGGATTATTCAGTTACGTATTTGATCGATACAAGAGCTTCGATCTCACCGAAATTCTTGTCGTGCCCTTGGTGGTGATAGTGCTCTATGTCACGTATCGAGTAGGCCAGCAAGCTGCCGTGGCGTTAAAGCCGTCTGCATTGGCGATCCTGCCGGTCTATGACGCAGTCAAACATATGACTGCCATCTTGACTATGTTCGTGTTCGGCTACCTGCTACTGATTCTGGTGTTCTCGGCGACCTATGCGGGTATCGCCAGACTCGACTCCGCTGCTTTTGCCGGAAGCGGGCTGGTATCTACTGATAGTCACGGCAACGTTGTCCACGACAGACGCTTCTCCGTGTTTTTGCATCTCTCAGTGGCGACAGCAACAACCCTGGGGTATGGTGATGTCTACCCGGCCAGCCCGCTTTCGCGCCTCGCGACATCATTGCAGGTGATCTTGAGCCTTGGCTGGACAATTGTCGTCTTCGCGGCAGCAATCGAAGCCGCGAAAGAGTTTCGTTATCCGGATACACCTGAATGAATCTTTCAAATTTCGACTTTCTTCGGCAGCACATTCCGGAACTGCGTGAAGACGCCGTCCATACGGAAGCCAGCGCTCGCACGGCTCCGCGAACATGTGCGTTTTATGCTCGTCGATCACTGGAGCAGGTCATCCAGTGGATGTACGCCCGCGACAGCTATTTGAAGCGGCCATACCAGGACAATCTGGCCGCGTTGATTCATGAGCCCACGTTCAAAGACACGGTTGCTCCCAGTCTGTTTAATCAGATCAAGCTGATTCACAAACTCGGAAACCTGGCAGTCCACAGCAACTCGCCGGTCAACGCCACCGACGGACTGCAGGTGACTCGCTGCCTGCATCTCGTTATGTCGTGGCTGGCAAAATCTTACATTCGGCCACAGCCCGCTGTTCCGGCCTTTGATGATCAACTGCTGCCGCTGCCAGCAGATTCGTCGGTTCAAGATCGGACTGCCGAACAACTGAGTCTGCTGCAGGAGCAGTTGCAGAGCAAGGATGACGCATTCAGGGATGCTCAAAACAAGCTGGCCAGCACGGAAGAAGAACTGGCGAAAATTCGGGAAGAGATTCAGCGGATCAAGGCCGAGAATCGCAAAACGATCGCCGACGAAGATTATTCAGAAGCGGCCACTCGTGATCTATTTATCGACTTGTTACTTCGCGAAGCCGGCTGGGATCCTCATGGTCTGAACGTTTCCGAATACGAAGTCACCGGCATGCCCAACAACAAAGGGCTTGGATATGTTGACTACGTTCTGTGGGGTGATGATGGTTTGCCACTGGCGATTGTTGAAGCGAAACGTACGAAGCTTTCCGCCACAAAAGGTCAGCGTCAGGCGGAGCTTTATGCGGATTGCCTGCAGAAGATGACTGGTCGCCGACCGATTATCTTCTACACCAACGGCTACGAAACGTGGCTGTGGGACGACGAAATGTACGTGCCGCGTCAGGTGCAGGGATTTTATACAAAAGACGAACTGACGCTGATGATCAATCGCCGTACCAGTCGAGGCGATATTGCCAGCCTGACTCCAAATCGGCAGATTGTGGATCGATACTATCAGGAAGAAGCCGTTCGCCGCGTGATGGAAGCCTTCCAGAATGAAAAGGCTCGTGAAGCATTGTTGGTGATGGCGACCGGGGCGGGCAAAACTCGGCTGGCTATCGCAGCCATTGAACTGCTGATGCAGCAAAACTGGGTCAGACGCGTTCTGTTTCTGGCAGACCGTACGGCTTTGGTGCGCCAAGCTAAGCGAGCGTTTGCAAAACACTTGCCGAATGTCACAGTGGCCAGCCTATTGGACAGTAAAGACGAAGTGACTGCTCGCATCGTGCTTTCGACATATCCAACGATGCTGAATCTGATCGACGAACAGCGAGTTGACGGACAGAAACGCTTTGGGGTCGGTCATTTTGATTTGATTGTGATTGATGAAGCACATCGCAGCGTTTATCAGAAATTTGCAGCCATCTTCATATACCACGACGGTATGCTGCTGGGGCTGACGGCAACTCCCAAGGCTGACGTTGATCGAAATACCTATGAACTGTTCAAGCTGCAGGATCACGTGCCAACATACGCGTATGAACTAAAGACGGCCATCAGCGATGGATTTCTGGTGCCGCCAAGAACGGTTTCCGTTCCGCTGAAGTTCCAGCGACATGGCATCACATATGACGATTTGTCCGACAAGGAAAAAGAAGAATATGAAGAGACGTTTTTCGATGAGGAATCCGGCCAGATTCCGCCGGGAATCGATGCCGGGGCGCTAAACAATTGGCTCTTCAATCAGGACACTGTCGATAAGGTTCTGCAGCATCTAATGACAAAGGGTCTGAAGGTCAGCGGAGGTGACCGAATCGGCAAGACCATCATCTTTGCCAAGAATCAAAAGCACGCAGAATTCATCGTTAAGCGTTTCGATGCCAATTACAAAGCGTACGCAGGTAAATGGTGTCGTATGATTCACAACAAAGTGGACTACGCTCAAACACTGATTGACGACTTTGGTGAGCCAAACAAGCCGCCGTACATCGCGGTTTCTGTGGACATGATGGACACGGGGATCGACGTCCCGGAAGTGCTGAACCTTGTGTTCTTCAAAATGGTTCGTTCAAAGACAAAGTTCTGGCAGATGATGGGACGTGGTACTCGACTGTGTCCGGACATCTTCGGCCCCGGACAGCACAAGAATGAGTTCTTCGTTTTCGACTACTGTCAGAACCTGGAGTTCTTCAAGGCGAATGCGGAGGGAGCGGAGTCCGGCCTGCAGGAATCAGTGAAGCAGAAAGTGTTCAAACGCAGACTGTCTCTGTCCGACGAACTCAGTAACGTGGAAGCTTGCAGCGAAGCCGAGTCGGCTGAACTCGAAACTCTGCACACAGATCTGCTCGACCAGATGCATGACTGCGTCAAGAAGATGGACACGGAAAACTTTATCGTACGAATGAAGCGACGTTACGTCGAAGAATTCACTGCGCGCGGACGCTGGAAGACGCTGAGCCATTCGGATGTTGGCGACATTCGTGATCATCTGACCGGCCTTCCGTGGCCGGATGATGATGAAGAACTGGCTCGCAGATTCGACTTGCTGATGTTGAATCTGCAACTGTCAATTCTGGACCAAAGTCCGCAACAGGAACGATATCAGCGACAGGTTCGCAGTCTTGGCGGTAAGCTCGAAGAAAAGAAATCCATCCCATCCGTGGCTCAGCAGATGGAATTGATCCTCGATATTCAGACGGACGAATATTGGCAACACATCACACTGCCGATGCTGGAGCGTGCCCGCCGCAAACTGCGAGATCTGATCAAATTCATCGATAAGACGGGAGGCCAGGAAATCGTCTACACCAACTTTGAAGACGAAATCGGGGAAGGTCAGGAAATCTACGATCTTATTCAACGCGATGACAACCTGAAGAACTACCGACTGAAGGTCGAGAAGTTCGTTCGCGAAAACAATACACATCCAGTCATCCAGCAATTGCAGAGAAACGAACCGATTGCAATGAGTGATATCGAATCTCTGGAAGCCATTTTGTTTTCGGATGCTGGACCGGGAACTCGCGAAGACTACGAAGCCACGTATGGAGAGCAGCCACTGGGTACTCTGATTCGCCAAATCCTTGGCCTCGAACTTGATGCCGCCAAAGCCGCCTTTGGCACCTTCCTTGGTTCGCATTCCCATTCTGCAGACCAAATCACATTCGTCAACCAGATCATCGAGTACCTTGCGTTTCACGGGACGATGGAGCCGGATCAACTCTTCCGCTCGCCATTCACAGACGCTCATTCAAATGGCGTGGTTGGAGTCTTCCCTCAGGCAGCCGACGAAATCGTGGAGATAATTCGGAGTGTTAACAACAACGCGCTGGCGTCGTAACAGAAAACAGCCTGCAGATTCGCAAAAACTGCAGGCTGTTCTTGCATCCGGCGATCGAATTCACGTGAGTGCAGTTTTGCTGCGATCAAGCGTTTTTCTTACCATCTGGTTTTGTTGTTGTTGCCGGTTTGGCTGGTTTCGAGTTGTCTGCCTTGATGGATTTGCGACTGCTGCCGTTGGTCATTGGGTTGTCCTTTTTTCTGGCTCCAGACGAATGATGACTATGCGTAACAGTAACGCATAGTCTGTAGGCGCATAGTCTGCACTGAATCAGAGTGCTTGTCAATTCCATTTTTGGTTTCTTTGGCAGGCACGAGCGTGATTCAGTGAAGGACATTCGGCATCTCTACGGTGAACGGCTGCGGCAGATTCGCACGGAAAAAGGCATCTCGCAGGAGGCTTTGGCGGCTGCGGCGGATTTGCATCGCACCTACGTCAGCAGCGTGGAACGGGGCGAACGAAATGTTTCGATCGTCAATATCGCTCGGCTGGCTGATGCTCTGAGCACTCCGATTCGTGATTTCTTCCCGGCCAAATGAATTACTCGCCGCCGAGGACACTTTTGACTCGACGATAATACTTCATCAATGTGTCACGTGATCCGAGGAATAATAGAGCATCACAAAGAGTCAGCAGCACAAGATCGCTGAGTCGGAATCCAATGGCGGTCCATTGCAACACGGCGGCAAGGGTCACCGCGATGAGTCCGTTGGCGTGGAACTGATAGTATCGGTAGTGATCCTCAACGAACCGGTCGAAACCAGCCACCGTGTCTTTGCTTCGCAATTGACTAAAACTCCAATTCGGCTTGTGAATGCCGGTGCGATGATGGAGCGAATCTATCAGCAGCCAGCGCAGGGTACTTACAAGTTGCCCGAGCCCAACCGACGCCAGTGTAACATACAAGAATCCGCCGACCGTTGGTGCGTCGCTGGTGGATTGCCCGAGCCAACCGCTGATGGTGCCTGAATACGGTGCAATGCCCCAGAGCAAAATGAACCCCGGCAGCACATACGCAATCAGCAGGCCGAAATTTTCCGATGTGACGTCTTTCACGCTGGCAGAATAGCACCGCAATCCCGAGCGCGCAAGAAGTGAAGAAAGCTGGTCACGTGGATACTGGAACTTGAGTCAGGCTCAGCGATTGTGGATGTGATCAATTAGAACGAATTCAACTCATCGGAACTTTTATTTTTTGCAGTTATTTTGCTGAAACGAAGTCGCTCATACTGACATTGCCAGGAATCAGCAAAACAGGCAAAATCCGGAGATCACATATGGAGAAGCTCATGAAACCCGCGAAACCGCAATCTTTGCGAATTGACGCCGATGCGGCCATTGCGCTCATCGATTGGAAAGCGACGTTTGCGCAAGCCGTTGTCGAGAATGCACAGCAGTGTGCGGCTAAGTCAAAGTCTTCACACTCAGTGACGCTGACAGACTTTCGCCACGCTGCCCGACAGGCCTTGTTGAAGCTTGCCGACGCAATCGAATCCGGAGACGATGTCGATGGCCGACAAAAAGCTGCGTGAGCCACGCGCTGGGACAAAAGTAGTATCAGTCGGCCCTGACGCAAAGTTCTGGATGATGAAATTCGTTCCGGACTTCGAACGCGCTCTCGTGCACGAAAGTGCAAGCCTGCAGGAACACACCGACATTAACGAGTTCCAGAATGTCACTGTTCGGGCCATGCTGCGTACCCTGCTCGATTCCGGGATGAGCGTCGAATCCCTTACTGAGATTGTTGGACAGGTTCTCAATGATCTTGATCCCATTGACGCAGAATGGAATTCAAGGCTGAACAAACGCCGCCTTGCACTGATTGATAAGCAAATCCAGAGATCGATCACTCCGGCGGAAAAGTTGGAGCTGGCCCGGCTGACAACGGCGATGCGTCAGCATGTGGATTCTGAGGCGAATCTGCCCATCCAGGGTGCTCGAGCTCTACACAAGAAGTTGTTGGAAGCGAACGTGAAGGATCAGGGGCATTGATCTTTGATTATCCTTCACCAGAGCCAGAGCGAACTCATGGCCCTGCGGGTTATTCGACTTACGAGTCGTTTCGTCCATGGCTGCGGGACGAGTTTGTCTTTCGATGCGTTTACTGCCTGAAACGCGAGGCGTGGGGACAGGTAACGGGCGAATTCGAGATCGATCATTTCGAGGCTCAATCGATCCGGCCTCAACGACGCCTTGACTACCAGAACCTAGTCTACGCATGTCGTCGATGTAATGCAGTGAAACTTGATCAACGAGTCGCCGACCCGTGGAGCCTGCTGCGGTCTCCCGAACTTAGCGTTCTGTCGGACGGCTCCGTGGATTCTGAACAGCCCGAAGTGAACCGTTTGATTCTGCAGCTTGACCTGAATTCGCCACGTTTGAAAGAGTGGCGAATCATGTTCATGCGGATTGTTGAGCTGGCGGCAAAGTATGACCCCGCACTTTATGCAAGGCTCGCAGGATTTCCAGAAGAACTTCCCGACCTCAGCAAACTGCGACCACTGCGAAACGACTGCAAAGACGGTGTCGTAAAGAGCTGGTTCATGCGTCGTGAGCGTGGCGAATTGCCGCCTGAGTATTAGAGAATTGGTATGGGCTGAATTGCGTCGGTCAACAACCGCATCATTCGTATATGCTCTCGCGGCTGTCATCCATACGTGGATTCTTCGACTGGTGCCGACCGAGCCATTCCTGAAACGCCTGATGCCACTCGTCGTACGGGATATCAATGGTCGCCATCTCTGCAGCATCATCAATGTCGTGAATGACGTGCAGTAGAAATGTCTTGACGTCTGTACCAGCAGCAGCAGCACGTCGCTGAAGCTCAGCGGATTCTTCTGGAGAAAGTGACAGAGTCAGGTTCATTACGATGTTCTCTCACATGTTGTCACGCAACGCAGACGTAGTATAACGACGAGACTTCCTTTGCGTCAAAGACGATTGCGGCATTAAGAACGTATTGCGGACTTTGAAAGGAAGCCTGGCATTTCAAGAATGCCAGGCTTTGGGGAGCGTGCCTTCACGTGCACTCTGACACGGGTTTCGGCTCGAAGTGCAGATCGCGTTCAATCGGCAGGCCCATGGGCCCTCGGATGGTTTCCAGTTCTGCGAGCGAGAAATAGGCGAGTTCGCGTTCGTGGCCGATGACGAGTCCGAAGCATAAATTTTCCTCTGGATCGAACTCAAGTACGAACCACGTCCATGAACTGTCTGGCGTGAAGTATTTCAAGACGGCAATCGGATCTTGCGTCTTCTCGGATGAATACAACGTTGGGATTTTGTCTTTCATGTCATCCGGAATGAAGACATAGGCAGAATTGGAGGGATCGCGGGGAATCATCAGCTTCTTCCTTTGTGTCGGCGGTGAAAAGAAACGACTCATTCCGCTGCGAAATGCAACGGGGTCTGATGATGCCCGTGACTCAGCCGTCAGCGCAAGCAGAATGTCGTCGAATTGCTTGCCATGATTGGCGAGTGCTGGCAGTGTGCCTGGCAAATGAGTGAAATTGATGCATCAACGGCACCCGACAAGACACGGTCAAAACCGTCACTCGCCACGATCGATCAACTGGTGTTCCAACTGCTGCCTCGCGGCTATGCATGGCCAGCTTCGGCTTTGACGGGCTGGGATTTGCAGCGGCTGAACGAGATCAAAAATGCGACTCGCAAGCCGATCACCCAGTTACTTCAGGACGCTGTAGATTTGTTGTACGAAGCGACCGCCGAAGAGCGAGCCGTGGTGGCTCAGCAGCAGACGGCAACTAAACAACGTGTTCGACGATCCGTTTCTCGGGACGGAAACTATGCTACTTCTGAACGTCAACTCAGTCTGGATTTCCAACGTGATGAAGTTGCGGAACCGTTGAGTTGCGATGAAGAACCCGCTGGTGGCTGAGACGTGCAAATTCGTTACGTCCACGAAGGGAACCCGACCTGAGACAGTACGGGCTACGTAGGCAGAGCTGCGTCCAACCAACACAGTCCCTTTCTTTGAGGTGACCAATGCTGTGGCAGCTCCTGCTGCTCTGAGTCATATGTGCGTCCTTCGATCGCCTGTCCGTAAACTCTCCTGAAAGTGTCATAGAAGTGTCGAAAAAGCGTATCGCCGCTTGACACTTCGTACGGCTCGGTGCGATCGTCGTAAGTGCCGCCTCCAGCCGGACTTTGGGTGCCGGGGACATTCGTCGGCTGCTGCCTCCTCAGCCCCCGGCTCCCTTTGCAGGGTTGGTGAACGAAGCTGACGGCGTTGCCACTTGTCACCTTCGACCAACTCAGCAAAGGGAGCCGGGGCCGCGCCCCAGCACCCCGCTGCACGCTCGCAGTGGCTCGAAAGCGTGCAGCATCTGCCGCTTGCGCGGCACGAATGTCCGGCTCCCCCCTTTGGTGAAACGACGCGTTGTCTTCAACAACATCGACGATCTTGTTCTCGACCCAACCCGCTCGGCAGCCAATGGAATTTTTCTCGACGCAGGGTGGTTAGCTCGCAGTGTTCCGAAGTGTAATTCGCCGACCGAAATGTCAAGGCCAGCTCACTCCGCGTTCCATCCAACGGTTTGACGTGACTACTGTGTCATCGTCAAACCGGGGGAACGCTGGAACGTTCGCGACCTTGACACTTCGGCGTGCGGCTCATTGGTTTCGAACACGTTTCTTCGCTGGCATGATTTATCGGCAGTGCGGGAGCATCTTTTATTTTCTTCCCCATTTTTATTATGGGTACTACTCAATCAGGTTCGCAGACTCCTGAAAAAAGCGCTGCACAAAACAACACCGGCAGGCCAGTCCTGAAACTTCGCGACGGGGCACTCAGCGTAAGTGTCTTTGTCAAGGAGCGGGCGAAGGGCGATCCGTATGCCTTTGCAGTTCCCGAACGGGCATATAAAGATAAGGACGACAAGTGGGTCAACTCTGCCACGTTGCATGTTGATGACTTGTTGGCGATGGCTGAACTTCTGAGGCTGGTGCATTCCCGGCTGAAGGTTAAAGCCGACATACAAAAAGGAGAGTAGCAGGCACTACTCCCACAAGTTTGGCGGCGATCGGGATTTTTCGGTTGCCGCCTTCTCTTTTTTCTTGCTTGCAGGTTACCGGACGAACAGCGTCCGCGCAAGTAGTTTATTTCTTCCCCTTTTTCAAATGTTAGCAAATGATTCCAACACCATCGGCAATGACGAGATCAACGACGCGGCGGATCGGCTGGTCGATTCAGCAGTGTATCGCGCCGCAGAAAAGATCCCTTCGGATGAGCGGATGTTCGAGATTCGTGCCGCCTGCCAGCGGGAGGTCAACGAACTGGTTCTCGCAGTGCGACGTCATGTGAGGGCCATTACAATGCCAGAGGCAAGGCCGACGTTGAGTCCGACGGAACTGGCTCAACATTGGGGCATCAAGGTCGACAAAGTTCTGAACTGGATTTCTTCGGGACAGTTGAAGGCAGTGAATGTCGCCAGTAGCCTGTCCGGGCGTCCGCGATATCGAATTGATGCTCAGGCGATTGCCGCTTTCAAGGCTGTTCGGACTCCTCAGGCCCCTGAACCTCGACGTCGACGAAGGGCTCAGCCTGATGACAATGTCCCTGAGTACGTCTGATCCACGGTCAACGGATCAATCCTCGGGCGGTCGGCTGCGGTCGATCGCCCTCTTATTTTTTTCTCTCTTTTTATTATGGGTCAATATTTCAAAGCAGTCAATTTGGATCGTCGTGAAGTCATATGTCCGTGGTGCCTCGGTGGCGGGGCAAAGTTTTTCGAGTGGTGTAGTAACATTCACGGAACCGTTTGGTGTTTTCTCTTACGGAAGAGTACTGGATGCGGTGGCGGAGACATCAGCAACAGTAATCCGATCGTCGTGAATATCGACACGGAGGACGTTACTGAAGCGCATCGAATCTTTCAGGATGCGGTCAACTATGCATTGAGTTGTGAAGGCGATCCGGTGCAGATTCCGGAGGATGCAATGGTCGGTCGCTGGGCCGGTCAGCGAGTGATGCTGATTGGTGACTATGATGAGTCGGGGCTGTGGAACAAACTGCCGGGATATCGCAACATCTCCCGGGAAGTCGTCGAGGAATGGAATCGCCATATTCCGATCGATGACATGCAGCTGGAATTTAACGAGGAATGTTCGTGTAACGATTGACGATCTGGGCTGGGCCCAATGCCGCTCAACGGTTTGCTGGTTGAGTGAGGCATGACCATATTCCCCGCAATTGCTCCTCGGCGGTTGCGGGGATTTTTTGTTGCTCGCGGTTTGTCCGGGACTAACACGACATCGGTTCTCTGCACTGCTGCTCTGGGGAGTCCCGCAAGGACTCCCCCTGTCGCATACGGCAGCAACCCGATTGTCGATTCCTGGTGTTTCTTGTGATCACGGTGACATCTGTATGTATGCAAGAGATGCTTGTACTGCCTCAGTGTAATTCGCCGGTTCGACCGTCAAGACCAGCTCGCTCCGTGGCACACCCAACGGTTTGTTGCGGCCACGTTGGCCTTGCAAACCGGGGCACCACTGTGTCGCTCGCGATCTTGACTGGTCGACATGCGGCTCATTGGAACACAGGCGTACTTCGCATCACTTTCGAGGTACGACATTTACTTCTTTTCCCAGTTTCTATATGCCAAGGTCAAAATTCGTCAGGGCGTGGATCGAGGAATCCCGCAAGTATCCACCCAAAGAGCCCGGAACTGCGGGAGCACTTCGCATCGTCAAGCACAAAGGGCGATATTACTTTGTCGATGTGCGGTGCCGACAGCTTCGAAATGTCGATGACTTCATGGATCAGATTCAATTCGCGTCGTCGGGTGAGCTGCTGAACTTTCAAGAGCGCGAGTGTCAGCAGATCACATGACAAGGGCTGATTATCATCAGATCCGGAATCAGCGCAACACGCCGTTTGCATTCGAGCAAGCGGCGTGATTCCTTTGCGTTGAAATGGCCTCGACAGTCATCCGGTCGCCGTGTCGGGCGAAGCTGATGCATCCGCCCTTTTACTCTGCCGGATGGCTGATCGTCAGCCAGCGGAATCCGGATCGTGCTCGTTAAGAAAATGCTATCGCGCTTGTGAATTCTCTATTCCCTGCACCAGAGAGCGCAGTTCGTCAAAATACGCAACATGATTGAACGGCATGATGCTGTTGTGGTCGCCATGGGGGAAGACGACGAGTTTCTTGTTCGGTGAGGCGGACCATGCGAAGTTGCGTTTGGCGTGAGACAGCGTGATAAGGTGATCGTTCTCAGCATGCAAGATCAGGACGGGGTTGCGAAATTCTCTGAGCTTTCGCTGATGGTCAAAATGCCGCCTGACCTCCGCTTGCACGTCTGCTTCACTGACTCCGGCAGCATCCAGATCGGAGTACGTCAGGAATCGTTCCGCTGGATCAGCAATGCCGCTCTCGATCACAATCGCTGCCAGAGTTGGCTGGCGTGACGCCAGTTCGATAGCGTAAAGTGACCCCATAGATCGGCCGAAGGCGATGACTCGATCGAACGACAGGCCAAGGGCCTGAACGACACGTTCGCCATCGCCCAGCATGGCGACGAGTTGCGGCTCGCCGGTGGCACGGCCGTAGCCTCGATATTCGACCCAGACCATGTTGACGCCGATGTCATTGAACCCATGAAAATCACTGCCGACATAGTCGGCGATCGTTTCACCGTTGCCGTGAAAGTGCAGCATCGTCAGATTGGTGGGATCCAGCTCGCCGCAGTGAATGGCAATTTTCGCTCCATCGACTTCAATCATCGTGGCATCACGTGGCGATTTCGAATTCGGAAAGAAGTAGGCTCCGCTGATGGCGGGATGGTCAAGAATGCTTTTCATCGTGTCGTGCCTTTCTTCGGCGTCTAGTAATTCACGAGTGCCGTTTAGCGTTGCATCGCCGGGGTACGCATCGTAGCGCATTGATGCCAAAACGCAGTGGCGAAGTCGTGATTCTTTTGAAGATCGCTCGGACGTCAGTAGCTCGTTGCTTGCGGCGTTTAGCTGTTGTCGATCAGTCGTTTAAGTTCGCTCAGCACGGCATGGACGTCGTCCTGTGTTACTTTGGCATGACGGAACGTCATGACCACGTCGGCGGACTTCGTCTTGAAGCGACGCTGGCGAGCGGAAATACCGACGGATTTCTTGATCGCCTTTGCTGCCGACGGCTTCGCCTTGGGCGAAATCGAATCGATCAGTTGTTCGGTGCCGAGGGCATTTAGGGATTCGGAATGAATACGTTCCGCCATTGGCAGTTGCTGCTCAGTCGGCAGTTTGGAGATGTTGTAGAGGTGTCGCTTTGTCAGCGGACTGTCCGTATCGCTGCGAGCCAGCGATTGAACTTCGGGCGTCACCTTGTCGTGCAGAGACAGCAGTTTGCTGATCTCGCTCTTTGGCTTGCCAGTGACTTCAAAGAGTTCTCGTTGCGACAGCTGAAAATCGTCTCGCAGGCGAGCCAGTGCGTCGGCCGTTTCCCACGGTCGCAGGTTGCTGCGTTGCCAGTTGTGGACGATCTGGTCGATCAGGATTTCCTTGCGATCGCCTTGCTGCACCCAGCACGGAAGTTCTTCCAGTCCGAGTCTCGCGGCCGCTTCGAATCTCCGACCGCCGTCGATGATCTTGTAGCGACGGTCATCGACGCTCCATCGCACAGTGAGCGGTTGTTTGATGCCGCGATTGCGGATGGATTCCGTGAGTTCCTGCAGCTCGGCTTCGTCGAAATCCTTGCGAGGCTGTTCAGGGTCGGGCACGATCTGACTGCGTTGAATCATATAAGAATCCGCCAGACGTCGGCGTCCCTGCTGTTCGGGCGGAAGCGGCGTGTTGGCGGGATTGAGCGTCAAACCAGATGGGCCGCCGAAGGCAATTGCGGCTGCGTTGCTGGCGGCTTCATTGGAGCTTTTGCGTGCGGGTTTCAAGTTCGTCAAAGAAGTTTCGGGCGATATTGGCGGCATGTGATGAGGGGGAATGTTGCCTTGTTTGTCGAGGTCGAGGACAAGACATCGCTTGTTGCGTTCCTGACAGACGCCAGCAATGAGCCAGCACAAGTGCGTCTTGCCGACTCCGCCTTTCAAATTGAGTGACGTGATGATCTTGGCTGCTTTGGATTTCTTCGTTTGCTTGTTGGCCGATTGAGCTTGTTCGTGCTGCATGTCGCCACAGTAGCCGAACGGCACCGCTGCGCAAGTGGCGTGTTCGTTGATCGCAAATCATCCGAAGCACAAAATGGCTTGTTACTGCTGCGTTCGAGCCGAGTTTCTCGGAGAAACTTTCGATTGACGGCATGTGTCGCTCGTTGTGGGATGCGCGAACTGTAGGCGGATCTGTCCTCAGATCCGCAGCGATTTTTCGGCGGCAAAAGTCCTTCCTCTATTGTGATGCGGAAGATACAATGAATCTGGTTCCTTTCATTTTCGGACGGTGAAGTTATGAGTTCTACAGCGACCACTGAACTGACCAGCTTCCGAGACTTTCTCGACAAACGAATAGCCGATGGCGAGTCTGAACTGACTCCAGAAGCCGCACTTCGCGGATGGCGAGAGCGTCAAGAGGCAGTTCACGCGATTCGCGAAGGGCTTGCCGACGCTGATGCTGGTCGAGTTCGTCCTGCAGAAGACCTTTTCGAAGAGCTGCGTGCAAGGCTTGCCCGTCGATGAAATATTCGGTCATCTTTACCGATGCCGCAAGTTTCGAAGTGCTGCAGATTGAAGAATGGATTGCGGAACGTTCAAGGAAAGGTGCTGCAA
>Ga0154020_10001349_pt1 | contig 30361 bp, 25 predicted proteins | sample Klosneuvirus_201_FD_109709 | JGI IMG/M metagenome (GOLD analysis project Ga0154020, IMG submission 109709) | Active sludge microbial communities from wastewater, Klosterneuburg, Austria - Klosneuvirus_20160825_MG | ecosystem: Engineered > WWTP > Aerobic digester > Activated sludge | place...
AGACGAACTTTCATGATTAGAACCAAACTTCACGCCAGAGTTTATTTTGGGATACTCTTTAAACGTTGAATTACCTCTTTAGGGTTTTGTGCTGAAAAAACAAAATTACCGGCTACTAAAACGTCTGCCCCCGCCTGTATCAAAGGCTTGGCATTATCCTGATTAACGCCACCATCAACTTCAATTAATGCCTTGGAATTGGTCGCTGCGATCAACTGCTTTAAGTCAGAAACTTTTTTGTATGTGTGTTCAATAAATTTCTGCCCACCAAATCCAGGGTTAACCGACATCATACAAACCAAATCAATATCTGCGATTATGTCCTGTAATAAGGAAACGGGAGTATGTGGATTGATTGCTACCCCGGCTTTCATTCCTGTAGCTTTTATTTGTTGAATGGTACGATGTAAGTGTGTACTTGCTTCTATATGAACAGTTAAAATATCGGCACCTATTTCGCGAAAAACTTCTATATACCGTTCAGGCTGAACAATCATTAAATGAACATCGAGCGGTTTTTTGGCATGTTTCTTTATTGCCTTAATCACAGGCATCCCAAAAGAAATATTGGGCACAAAAACTCCATCCATTACATCCACATGAATCCAGTCCGCTTCGCTCTCGTTTATCATGCCTACCTCCTGTTGGATATTGGCAAAATCAGCGGCAAGGATTGAAGGCGCGATAATTATTTCCATGGACAATAAATGTTATTGAATGCAAAGATAATCAGGTTTACCTGAATACTAAGGTCAATTATAACTTTGCAATCTTAATGGTCGATACATTATTTCCAGATTGAACTTTCACATAATACAACCCGGAAGCAAAAAGAGAGATATCATATTCCAGCGGATTATTCAACCAATTTATTTGTATGCTAGACTCCGCTACTTTACTCCCACGCGAATCATAAATAGTAATCACTACTGGAGCGTCATCCAACTCCTTTAAAGCAATACTGAAACTTAATCCTGTTACCGGATTTGGATATACGGAAATCAATGGGGCATCCTGCAAACTATCAATATAATTTCTAATTGCTTTAAAATTAGGGATGCCATACCCAAACGAATTATCCGGTGTTTTTGCCTGCGAGCCTGTTGTGATTATGGCATCATAAATTTCAGTAACTGTTAAGTATGGATATGCCTGAAGGACGCCTGCAGCCAAACTTGTCACGAGCGGGCTTGCAACCGAAGTTCCACTGGTTGTGCCCGTAGAACCGCTTGCTTTTATTACACTAACTCCCGAGCCAAGAGCAACAACATCGGGCTTTACCCGGTTGTCTGAAGTGGGGCCCTTTGAACTGAATCCACTTAAGGTTCCGCTGCTGGTTACAGACCCTACAGCAAGTACCCCTTCAGCATCAGACGGAGGAGTAATAAATTTCCAAGAAGACGAACCTTCATTGCCGGCACTCACAACCACAAGCATTCCCTTATCAATGGCCTTTCGTGCCGCTTGTGTTACAATCGCAGTGTTTCCGTTTAGATCAGTCGTTTGGTAATCCATGGAGGGATCATCAAATTCTGTATACCCGAGAGAGGAATTGATAACATCTATGCCCGCGCTATCGGCTTGCTCCGCAGCAAACGTCCAGTTATATTCTTCAATACGGTATTCGCTCGAAACATCTTCTGTGAGATACAAAAAGTAGTTTGCTTTATAAGCGCCACCGAGATACGAATCAGATGTGTGTGCGGCCATAACAGATAACACTTCGGTGCCATGATCATCGCTTATGTAAACGTTGGATTCATTGGTGACAAAATTCTTAGTTTGATTAATTCTGTTTTCTGAAAACAAGTCAGCAAAGGGCGCACTTACATTCACGCCTTCAAAACCACTATCAAACACGGCAATAAAAATACCTTCTCCTTTATACCCTTCTTCTTGCATAACATCTATACCAAGTTGCTCCAACTGGAACTGATTTACCGGCTGATCGGCTGTTGAATTTTTCCGCAGTTTTATTTTTGAAGCTCTTCCGCCCATAAGTTTTGTTCCTGGTGCTACCAGTCTCGATTCTTTTACAAAAGGAAGTGCATTTACAATAGCCAGTGTTGCAGGGTCTCCCTCAACCAACACGCCATTCCACCAACGAGAGGTAAAAAAAGTTTTGGCTCCGGTTGTTTTTACTTGCGATACATAACCAGGATTTACGGGCAAATCTTCTTCTATTATTGAAATATTTTGTTTTTGTCTCCGCTCAATACTGCGGGTACTTAGAAATTGCGTTGGATCAGAAATTGAAAAAGGCGTTCCTACCTTATCCTTAAAGAAAACAAAATAGCGATTGCTTTGCGCCTGCGTACTCCAGGATAAACAAAGACAAAAAAGAATCAACTTACTGCGATGCATATTCTTTCAGCGATTGCACATACATAACTCCTTTGTCAATCTTTTGTTGTCCTAAGCAATCCGGTGTTGAACAATATTCCAGTTGTATCACTTCTTTATAGACCAAACCAATGTTGGGTGTGTAGACTTCATAGCGCTGATCTTTCCCAACAATAGCATCAACAAAATTGTTTTGAACAACCATAAGACTTTCCGGATACTCTGTTGACCCAATTCTAAAAATATGGTCGTAAGCCGTTATTCGATACGATTCACTATCACTACCATTAAACAGATTTCCATTATTGAGCAGATTATTGAATTGATTACCATTCCAAAACAATCCTATGGAAGCCGGAAATAAAAGTTTGACAAATAAGGTATTGCCTTCGCTCTGAATTAACTGATCATTTTCTATTCTGGCTGACCAGGTATCTAATCTTTGCCAAGAGCTTGCCGATGAGGTTCTGGTTTCGCGGGTAAAAATAAAAGTATCCTGACCACTCGAATTACGCACGGAATCCGAAATAGTAACACGAAGCTCATAGGTAAGTTTTGCCTCCTGCAACTGAGTGATTGTGGTCTCATCAACCTGATAAATCCAACTCATTCCCGTTTGCAACGGAAAAAAATTCAATCCAAAATCAGGATTGACCGGATCTTCGGATGAGCATGACAACAACACCCCGATGGCTAGTATAATCCCAAGATATCTTCGCATTCTCACATTAATACATTTCAAAGTTATTTTTTCTTTTTGATATTTGAGCCATGTCACTAAAAACGAAAGTAAAGGTCGGAAATATCACCAACCTGAGTGATGCCCGATATTGCGCGGGTATGGGTGTTGATTGGCTTGGGTTTCCCCTTGAATCCGTTAATCCTAAAACCTTTGCGGAGATAACCAGTTGGGTAACAGGGCCTCAATTCATGATAGAACTCAAGCCAGGCGCAGTTCCAGAGTCATTGTATGAATATGGCGTTGAGTTGATACAAGTGGATAGTGATATGTTATCGGAACCTCAGGCATTTAAAGATTTTGAGTTAATTGTTACGATTTCATTAGCCAACTGGTCAAAGGTCAAAGACCAACTAAAGACAACTAAAGCAAAGGTTCGCTATGTTGTTGTTAACGATTTGTCTGGAGATTATGAACAAGATATGTACACCCTGAAAGAAATAGCTAACGTAGCGGATGTGCTACTGGGTTTAGAATCAAGTAGCTATACACTTGATCAAATCCTGGACTTTCCGATTGCGGGTTTGAATCTTACAGGTAACGTGGAAATGAAACCAGGTCTAAACGACTATTCTCAATTATCCGATATTCTCGAAAAATTGGAAGTCGAATAACTCAAATAGTTTCAGTTATCTAATGAGTAAATCTCAGGCGCAAATATTTTATTTTCTCCCCCTGCGCTGCAAACATTTCCTCGTATTTGGTTTTGATGTCGTAGCACTCGGCCCTTAGATCCGATTGATACAAATCGTAGGTGTATTGATAATCTACGATATCATTCCGGTAGGCAAGCTCTTCCAAAGTGAAATTGAATAAATCGGTATTATCCGTCTTAAATCTAAAGTAACCGTCTGACTTCAATAATTTCTTATACATATCAAGATACCTCGTACTTGAAAGCCTGCGCTTGCTGTCACGCTTCCGTGGCCGTGGATCAGGAAAAGTTAACCAAACCTCATCTACTTCACCGGGTCCAAAAAAACTCTCGATGAATAAAATATCCGTTCTAAGAAAAGCCGCGTTAATTAGATTGCCTTCCACAGCCCATGTACTCCCTTTCCAAAGACGATCACCCTTTTTATCTACACCCACATAATTTCTCTCTGGAAACATCCGCGCCATACCAACGGTATACTCTCCCCGGCCACAGGCTAATTCTATAGTAAGTGGATTGTTATTCTTGAAATAAGATTCTTGCCATTTGCCTTTAATATTTAAAAAATTATCCTTACCGGGTTCGATAACATTATCTCGACCAGAAATTATTTCAAAACGTTTTAGTTTACTTTTCACAGATTTTCAATTTCAGCTACTATATATGTACTTCCGCCTATAAAGATTAAATCATTTGTGCCACTCTCATTTCTGGCTTGCCTAATGGCGTCATTTACGTTTTTGCAATCCTTACCAACTAAGCCAAAGCGTAAAGCTTTTTCCATTAGCACGCTGGGAGGCATAGCCCGGGGTATTGAGGCTTCACAAAAATAATATTTAGCGTCTTTAGGTAATAGTGCAAGAATCTTTGAAACGTCTTTATCTCTTACCATACCTAATACCCAATGTAGTTGATCGAATTCCGTCTCTTTGATTTGCAATAAGATTTCTTTAATACCCGCTTCGTTATGACCCGTGTCACAAATAATCAACGGGTTTGTCTCAATGGTTTGCCACCTTCCTTTTAACCCTGTGAGTAAAATTGTATTTTTTAATCCCTGGTGGAGATGCTCATCTGAAATTGTGAGTCTATCTAAGCGCAATTCATCTACTGCGCATAAAACACCGGGAATATTTTTAGCCTGATAACCACCTGTTAAATCAGTTTCTATTGATATAGATGGTTGATTGTTCATAGCAAGATCATAATGCCCACGCGAAGTTCTTGTGATCTTATAAACATCCGATGCAAAAGTAATCTTGCTCTTGGTTCCATTTGCTTTTTCCGTAAACACATGAGCCACTTCGTCTTGACGTTCGCTCACCACGACTGGTACACCCTCTTTAATTATTCCAGCCTTTTCAAAAGCAATTTTAGAGAGCGTATCACCCAATAAATCCATATGATCCCAACTTATATTGGTGATGATAGAAAGTACCGGATGAATTATATTCGTAGAATCAAGCCGACCACCTAAACCCGTTTCAATTACTGCAATATCGGTTTGCTCTTTGGCAAAATAATCAAAAGCCATGGCAACGGTAATTTCAAAGAAGGAAGGTTTTATAGATTCAATGGAAGGTTTAATTCGTTTTACAAAATCAACTACAAATTCCTGCGACACTTCTTTGCCATCTACACGGATTCGCTCTGTAAACTCCTTAAGATGTGGCGATGTATAAAGACCTGTTTTATAACCTGCCGTTTGAAGAATGGCCGCCAGCATATGCGAAGTACTCCCTTTACCATTAGTACCGGCAATATGTATGCTCTTAAATTTTCTTTGCGGATTACCCAGCGCCTCACAAAGTTGCAGCGTATTGGTTAAATCTTTTTTGTATGCCAATGCGCCTACCCGTTGAAACATGGGTAAATTGTGATAAAGATAGGTTAGCGTTTCCGCGTACGTCATTGGCCCGCGAAATTATAGGTTCGTTACAAAATTAAAAAGCCAGCCTGGCAATGGCTCTTTAATTTTACCGTCCGTTGCCTAATTTATTTATAAGGTGTAGTTAATTCTGAATAGAAGCATCATTCAATACCCAACTCAGGATTCTTAGCATGAATTTTTCGGTAAAATGCTAACAATGTTTCGAAATCGGCCTCTTGATTCTCTGTTGTGTAGAAGGGTTCACCAACTACAATAGTTTTTCTGGCAAAATCAAAACCACAAGGTATTATAGGAACGTTTGCCCCTTTTGCAATAAAATAGAATCCGGTTCGTAGTTTCTGTGTTTTCTTTCTGGTTCCTTCAGGGGCTATCGCCAAAATGAATTCATCGTGAGAATTAAAAATGTCAACCACTTGATGCACCATGTCATGACTGGAGGAACGGTTAACCGGATATCCCCCTAACGAGCGAAAGAGCCAGCCAAAAGGAGGTTTGAATAAGGAATCTTTACCTAGAAATTTTGCTCGTTGGACCCTCAAGGCACTACGAGCCAAAACGCCAACCGGAAAATCCCAATTACTTGTATGCGGGGCAACGGCAATAATATATTTTTTAAGATCCGATGGAAATTTTCCTTCAATCTTCCAGCCCAGTGCGTTGAATATAAATGTCAATAAGGTTCGCATACTAAATTAATTCATCGAGTAACGTATCATCGGCCAGAAAAGGAATGGTGATCTGCATGGTCTCTGAAAGCTCTTGTTGTATTGCCGTAAGAGCCCCTTCGTTACGAGCCCAGGCCCTACGCGCAACGCCATTGTTAACATCAAAATACAACATGGTTTTAAGTTTCTTTTCGGCTTCGGGCGATCCATCCAACAAAAGTCCAAAGCCGCCATTGATAACTTCGCCCCAGCCTACTCCACCTCCATTGTGAATCGAAACCCACGTTGCTCCGCGAAATGAATCTCCAATTACATTATGTATCGCCATATCCGCTGTAAAGCGTGAACCATCATAGATATTAGAAGTTTCTCTATACGGACTATCGGTACCCGATACATCGTGGTGATCACGACCTAAAACTACAGGACCTATCTTATTATCTTTTATTGCTTGATTAAAGGCTAACGCAATTTTAATTCTTCCCTCTGCGTTTGCGTAAAGAATGCGTGCCTGCGAACCTACAACCAATTTGTTCGCTTTCGCGGATTTAATCCAGTTTATATTGTCTTGCAATTGCGATTGTATCTCTTGTTGTGCGTTACGTGCCATCTCTTCCAACACATGGCCTGCCAACTGATCTGTAAAATCTAAATCCGTTTCTTTTCCAGAAGTACACACCCAGCGAAAGGGTCCAAATCCAAAATCAAAACACATGGGGCCCATAATATCCTGCACATACGAGGGATACTTGAAATTAATTTTATCATCATCCATTACTTCCGCACCTGCTCGTGAAGCTTCCAGCAAAAAAGCATTTCCATAATCAAAGAAATATGTTCCTTTAGCTGCGTGCTTATTGATGGCATCCGTTTGCCTTCTAAGCGATTGCTGAACTTGTTTTTTAAACTCATCTGGATTATTAACCATCAATTGATTTGACTCTTCATAAGAAAGTCCGGCCGGATAATAACCACCCGCCCACGGGTTGTGCAATGAAGTTTGATCAGAGCCTAAATCAATAAAAATATTTTCCTTTTCAAATTTTTCCCACACATCCACAACATTACCCAGATAGGCTATTGAAACAATTTCTTTATTGAGCTTAGCACGAACGACTCGTTTAGCCAGCTCATTAGCTTCTGTGATCAACTCATCCACCCAACCTTGCTCATGTCTTTTACGCGCGGCCTTTTCATTTACTTCAGCCACCACGGTGATGCAACCTGCAATGTTACCCGCTTTGGGCTGAGCACCACTCATGCCACCCAATCCGGATGTCACAAATACTTTTCCAGCCAATCCTTCGCCATGCTTTGAAATTTTTCTACCCGCATTTAAGATGGTTATGTTGGTGCCATGCACAATACCTTGCGGCCCAATGTACATGTAACTACCGGCTGTCATCTGTCCGTATTGTGTTACCCCCAATGCATTATATTTTTCCCAATCATCTTGTTTTGAATAATTAGGGATCATCATGCCGTTGGTCACAACAACTCGTGGTGCCTCATTTGATGACGGAAACAAACCCATCGGGTGCCCCGAATACATATGCAGTGTTTGTTCGTCTGTCATGGTCGCCAGGTACTTCATAGTAAGTAAATACTGCGCCCAGTTTTGGAACACCGCCCCATTACCTCCATACGTAATTAATTCATGTGGATGTTGCGCGACCCGTGCATCTAAATTATTTTGTATCATGAGCATGATAGCTGCAGCTTGCAGAGACTTATAAGGGTATTCGCTTATTGGGCGGGCATACATTTTATAATCGGGCATGAATCGATACATGTAAATGCGACCGTATGCTCTTAACTCGTTATAGAATTCTGCAGCAAGAATTTTATGATGACGTGGGTGAAAATATCGCAAGGCATTGCGCACAGCAAGTTTATTTTCTGGACTGGTCAAAATATTCTTTCGCTTGGGGGCATGATTTACGGTTGAATCGTACGACCTGATTTCGGGTAACTGATCAGGTATACCTTGTAGAATAAGATTTTTAAACTCTGTTTTTTCTGCGCTCATGCAGCTTCCGTTTTTTGAAAATGGTGTGGAAGAAAATTATCCTTCGTAAACTGATAGCTAAAATCAAAAATCTCTTGTGCTTTACTGGTATCCATGCTGCTAAACCGATCCATTCTGGGTGGCTCAATAAACACATCGCACAACCCCCGACTTATTTCAGTGTTTGCATAGATGGAAATTAACAAGCTGCGCTCAATTACTAATTTAATATTAGTTACATCAAAATCCGAACTAATGTGGTTGCAGTGCAGCCCCACAATCATATCGCATTGATTTCGAATAGGTTTTACCGGAAGGTTATCCACCAGGCCGCCATCTACATAAAGATGGCCTCCAAAACTTACCGGATTAAAAATAGCCGGAATACTACACGATGAAACTATCGCAGGTATCAATTCTCCTTCTGAAAAATATTTAATCTTACCCATGCGGATGTTTGTGGCCGCTACCGTTAAGGGGATTTGAAGCTCCTCAAAACTATTTGCCGGAATTCTTTTCATCAACAACTCTTTCAATCCATCCATAGTCAACAAACCAGTCCAGGCAAATGCAGGACGAACCGATCTGAAAATGCTTAGGTTTTTAACCAACTCAAAAATTTGATCGGGTGTGTGACCGCAGGCATATAATGCACCTACGATCGACCCAGCACTAGTACCAGAAATCCGATCAAAGCGAATGTCCATTTCCTCCAATGCTTTTAGCACGCCAATATGTGCGATTCCCCGTGCGCCACCTCCAGATAATACTAAGCCCCGTGTCATAATATTTCCTTCAAACTAAATGTTCTATCAAGGCGAACTCCTTTTTCGGTATGCTTCACGGTACAACATTCATGTATCGGATCATGTTCTAAAAAAAGTACATATTGGTTATCTGCAGCTTCTTTCAAAAATTCAGCTTTCTCCTGCAAAGTGATTAAAGGCCGGGTATCATAACCCATTACATAAGGCAATGGAATGTGACCCACCGAAGGAAGCAAATCGGCCATAAAGCAAATGGTATGATTCTTATATCTGATTTTCGGGATCATCATTTTATCGGTATGCCCACTGGCATAATAGATCTCCATAAAATGAAATGGACTGGATTCACTTTTCTTTGTAATGAATTTCAATTGCCCAAGTTCCTGCATAGGTAAAATATTTTCCTTTAGGAAACTTGCCTTCTCTCTGGGGTTCGGTTGTGTGGCCCACTTCCAATGTTCTTCATTACTCCAATACACGGCACTTTTAAAAGTAAGCTCGGGTTTGCCCCCATTCATTTTTACACCACCGCCACAATGATCGAAGTGAAGGTGGGTAAGAAACATGTCCGTAACATCATCTGCGGAAAAGCCTTCCTTATTTAAGGAGCCAAGCAGTGAATCTTCTCCATACAAATAATAGTGACTGAAAAACTTTGCATCTTGTTTATCCCCCAATCCGTTGTCTATTAAAATCACTTTGTTGTCAGCTTCGATAAGCAAGCAACGCATGGCCCATGAACATAAATTATTTTCATCAGGAGGATTGGTTTTTTGCCAGATGGATTTCGGCACTACTCCAAACATAGCGCCACCGTCCAATTTGAAAAAACCCGTATTGATTACATGTAAATTCATTCGTAATTATTTTTAAAACAAAAAGGTCGCCTATAAGCGACCTCAAGTTAAAGTTTAATAGTTGAAATCTTAAATTATTCCTTCACTACTCCCATAGCACAAAATTTCTCGATGCGCTGATTAATACGTTCTTCCGGAGTAAGTTTATTTAATACATTAAAGTTATCGAGAATAACTTTCTTTAATTCAGTAGACATAGCCTTTACATCGGTGTGTGCACCGCCCAATGGCTCTTTTACAATCCCATCGATCAACTTAAGGCTATGCATATCTTTAGATGATAACTTTAGCAATTCGGCCGCTTGTTCTTTAAAATCCCAACTGCGCCATAATATAGCCGAGCAGTTTTCTGGTGAGATCACCGAGTACCAGGAATTTTCGAGCATTAAAACGCGATCGCCAATGCCAATACCTAAAGCCCCACCGGAAGCCCCCTCACCTACAATAATACAGATGACAGGTACTTTAAGCATAAACATTTCTTTCAGGTTTCTTGCTATCGCCTCTCCTTGTCCGCGTTCTTCCGCTTCGAGACCCGGAAATGCACCCGGTGTATCGATAAATGTTATAATAGGCTTGTTGAATTTCTCAGCGATTTTCATCAAACGCAACGCTTTGCGATAACCTTCTGGGTTAGCCATACCGAAATTGCGTAATTGGCGCTGCTTTGTATTACGACCTTTCTGTTGACCGATCAACATAAATGTTTGACCTTCAATTGTTCCCAAACCGCCAACCATTGCTTTATCATCGCCAACCGTACGGTCTCCATGCAATTCAATAAACTCGCTGGTGAGCTCGTAAATATAATCCAGTGTGTAAGGTCGGTCGGGATGCCGTGAGAGTTGTACGCGTTGCCAGCCGGTTAAATTTTCGAATGTCTCTTTCTTCAGGTTTGTGATCTTCTTCTCCAGCGCCTGGACAGCCTTCTTAACCGAATCATCACTACCATCTGCGAGGTGTTTCATATCGGCCAGTTTACCTTCCAATTCAGCGATGGGCTTTTCAAAATCCAATAGATTCATTTTGCCCTGGGGTTATTTAAAGTAAATAAGGGTACAAAATTAAGAGAATTTTGAAAATGAGGCTTTTTGCGCAAGAAAGACTATGAAATAGAACTTTTTCCAACCTTACATAGATTTGAATAATAAAAAATCCCTGCGGTTATACACCACAGGGATTATGATTTTTGAATCGTTGGATCTGGCTTTATAAGATAAGAAGCACCAACAAAATGGATTCAATCAATAAGGCATTAATAAGGCCTTTGAGAAAAAGTGGTTTTTTGTCCATGTGCTTTGCTTTAATAATTTAAAGATAAGAACAGAGTAAAAGTTGAAAAACTCTATAGCGACCAAAGGACTTATTTGACGATACAAGTCTGATTTAGCCTATAAAAAGCTTTGAACTTGTTCTATAAACCTATAATTCAACCGTTTGTTTAAGAGATTTGGAAGATTTTATTTAAACCCTTACGGTGCATATGTGTGCACAAAAAAAACAAAAAGAGCCTTCATTGAAGGCTCTTTTTGCGGACCGGACGGGACTCGAACCCGCGACCTTCCGCGTGACAGGCGGACATTCTAACCAGCTGAACTACCAGTCCATTAAATCAGGCTGCAAATATAGCGTTATGAGTATTCAATGCAAAAAACAGCGAAATTATTTATCAATTCAGCAAAGATACTTATGATATTGCGCTTAATCTTTCATTCAATGTTTGGTTCAGGCTGCTCTCCTTTGCCGGGATTTGATCCATGGCATATTCGCTAAGAGCAGTTATGGTTAAAGATGGATTTACGCCCAGGTTACAGGGCATAATACTTCCATCGAGAATATAAAAATTAGAGTAGCCATGTACTTTGAAATTTTCATCTACTACACCCTCAGCTTTCGTTTTACCCATGGGACATCCGCCCAATATATGGGCCGTTGAGGCAAGGCCAAACATAATTTCCGTGATTGCGTTATGGGGCACTCCATTCACTTTTTTAGCATATCGAAATAAAGCATCCTGGCCTACAGGAATAAAGCTCGGAACCTTCTGCCCACTTTCATTCTTCATTATTAAACGCGATCCGAAGATGGTTTTTTTGAGTTTCATCTGCATGGCATTAGGTAATGACTGCATGATTAAAAAAATAATACTGGATTGGGCCAACTTGAAATTAAATAGTGACCGAAGGAAATTAACAGGTTGAGTTATCATGTTACCCACCATCTTTAATGTTCTCACTAAAGGCGAGCCGTTTCCTGCAGCCATGGCGGCCAGCCGTACCATCGCGCCCGACCCATTCGGAAACTTGCATAGCTCAATATGCGTGTCGTCATCCGGATTAAAAATTGAACTAATCGCTAACCCATGATTTAATTTTCTGTCAGCTGCGACTACACCCGATAACATTTCAGAATTGGTAAGGATGTTCTCGCCTAATGTATTTGAAAGGCCTTGCAAAGTTTTGTGTACAAATTTTTGTCTGAGTAGCAAGTCCATGGTGCCTAACACTCCGCCACTCGATACAAGCCCTGAAGATGTGAAAGTCGCTTCTTTTTTACCAAACCAGGCAGTACTTTGTTGGGTATGGACACGATACTCTCCATTAATATGTTCGATTTTTATAACTTCGGTCTCAGCCAAAATGCTAGCTCCAAACATATTCTCAGCAAACCAAAGATAATTTTTGTCTAAAGTGTTCTTAGCGTTATACCGGCAACCTACCATACACCCCGCGCATTCTATGCATCCTTTGCGCAAGGGCCCTAATCCTTTAAAGTATGGGTCAATTTCTTTTTTAGGATCACCTAAGTAAACGCCAACATAATCTACTCTTCCATAAGTAGCACCGCGACCCATATCCTCAGCCACAGATTTTAACACGCGATCCTCTTCATATTCCTTAGAATACTTTTCGCTCCCCAACATGAATTTCGCTTTTTCAAAATATGGAGCGAGTGTTTGCTTCCAATCTTTGAAATGTGCCCATCTGGAATTTGAATAGAAACTATCACGTGGCAGCATATGCGTGTTTGCATACACCAACGATCCACCGCCCACGCCTACTCCCGAAAGAATAAAAACTTCTTTAAAAAAAGTAAGTTTTTGAAACCCAAAACATTTTAAGAGTGGAATCCATAGATATTTTTGAATGTTCCAATTTGATTTTGGAAAGTCCGCATCTTTCCAGCGCTTTCCTTTTTCAATAACTAAAACTGAATATCCCTTTTCTGCTAATCGCATGGAAGAAACAGATCCACCAAAGCCCGAACCAATGACTATGTAATCAAATTTTTGGTTCATGAACAGGTGTTACACCTTCGGCATTTTATAACCATTGTTATACTTGGCTCCTAAATATGCATTTGCCTTTTCCTCATTGAATCTACCTTTCGTGACATCCCAACTTACCTTTGCACCAGATCGATAGGAAATATTTCCCATCTGGCAAACCGTGGCAACATGTGCACCTGCCTGAATCGGGCAAGTCAACTTACTCAGGTTACGACTCTTAACCGCTTCAATAAAATTGACCGTATGTAAATCCAAACCCGAGCCTTTGTTTGGCTGAACCGGAATAGCTTCCATTCTTTTCTCATCCGGAATTACTTCCCAACCACCGCGCCACAACACAAGCGTTCCATTGTTACCGATGTATGAGATCCCATGATCTTTACCATAATTTCCATTACTGATACTTTGCGCTTGTTCCCAGATCATATTGTACCCATCGAACTCATAAACTGTAGCAAGGGTATCCGGTGTTTCGTGTGCCCCATCCGGATAGGCATACTTTCCACCCAGTGCAACCGCAGATTTAGGAAAGGCAGCGTCCATACCTAACAACGCATAATCAATCAAATGTACACCCCAGTCGGTCATCAGTCCGCCAGCATAATCCCAATACCATCTGAAATTAAAATGAAACCTGTTGGGGTTGAAAGCCCGCTTGGTTGCTGGCCCTAACCACATCTCATAATTAACTCCAGCCGGAGGAGGACCATCCGGCTTCACTTCAATGTTTGTCATCCAACCTTGATAGGCCCATGCTTTTACAGTGCGTATTTTTCCCAGCTTTCCGGATTTGATAAAATTAAGCGCATCCACAAAGTGCGGCATGCTGCGTTGCCATTGCCCTGCTTGCACAGCTTTATTATATTTCTTTTGAGCCGCCACCATCGCGTTACACTCATCAATTGAATTACCTACTGGTTTTTCTACGTAAACATCTTTTCCTGCCTCGCAGGCTTCTACCATTTGCAAACAATGCCAATGATCGGGGGTGCCAATTATGATTACGTCAAGATCTTTATTCTCCAGCATCTTACGATAGTCGCCATACGTCTTGGTTTGAATTCCATTCTTTGCCAATTCATATTTTCGATAATTTAAAACATTATCATCCACATCGCATAAGGCAGCCACGTTAACCTCTGGAATCTTTCTAAACGAAGTTAAATCCGACCAACCCATGCCATTAACGCCAATTACACCTACATTGATTTTATCATTAGCTGAAATGGTTTGTTTCATCTTAGCTAACGCTTCCCAGGGTAATGCGGAAGCTACACTCGCTGCAATCACTGCCTTCCCCGATTTGTTTAGAAAATTTCTGCGGCTATGTTTCATAGGATTGTTATTTTAAAAAAGTAAGAATCTTTGTTGTGCTTTGAAAGATAAGAGATAAAATCAAAACGAAAAACTATTTTAAATCAGCTACACAACGAAATCCAACGGTTGCATTACGTTCAAACCCATGTGACACCCGCAGCAAAAATTGGCGATAATGTAACTCGCGCGGGCCGCCCTGCACATACCACCAACTTGAGGATGGCTTAAAGTAGCTGCCCCCTTTCATGATGATGTATCGATAGCTTCCGCTTTCATAAATATCGTTGGTTAACTGCCAAACGCTGCCAACCAGATCGTATAAGCCAAGTGGGTTAACACCTTTCTTGTATTTGCCCACCGCATATAACTGTCCATCACCCAGATTACAATTACGGGAATCAATTCCTTCAATATTTTTGACGGTTAAGGTTTCCGTCACATACGTTTCTTTGCGAGTAACGGGAGTAAGTTGTTTCCATGGCCATTCATTGGCTTTGGAAGTTTGTGCGGCATATTGCCATTCCAGTTCTGTTGGCAACCACTTTCCAGCCCAGGTTGCATAGGCAAGTGCATCTTCATGCGATATATACGTTACCGGAAAATTCTCTTGTCCTTTCGGGATTTGATAGTGAATCCAATGCTTTAGAAAATTTGCAGTATCTGTGGGGTAATAGTCCGTAGCGTCAAGAAATTTTTTAAAATCAAAATTAGTAACCGGATATTTATCCATCGCGAAGGAATCAAATGAAATAACTTCTCCCTCATGATCTTTGGGATAGGGAATAAATTCATCGCCTTGCGTATAACGAATAGTCAACTTACCTGCAGGGATAATGACCATGTTTGATAAAATCTTTTTGTTTGGCGTTGTGTGATCTCGCTCAGAAATAAGTCTGGGTGTACCTGGTTTCAAATAAAGAATTTGTTCATCAACCAAATCATCTTCATGAAAAGCCTGCACCACAATCTTACCTTCATAACGACCCAAGTCTCGCGAAAGCGAAACATTAATTCCACCTGCAGGATCACTTATTTTTAATGGCTCTCTATGATACGCAGGATTCCCCTTCCAGATTTTAATGTGGTCCCCCTTATAATTACCTATTAATCGATCACCTTTTATTTGTATCAGAAGTGTGGGATTGAAACTTGCAACACAAGAAACATTTCCTTCGTTGTTCGTGCCCAAATCCCGACTATCAAATCCATCGATATTGCTTACCACATATGTTTTTCCATTTATAGTTTTGGTTTCCACTTCTTCATGCTTCCAAAGATCAATCAGGCGATTTTTTGAATCCGGAATTTCAAAAAGCATATCATGAAATCCTTCCGTCTTAAGACTGAATATTGTGTAAAGAGTTCTCTCATTCGCGTGCCACTTATTTACCCATACACTGTCGTGAAGGGTTGGGATTAATGGTTCATAATCGGTCGTAAATGCCTTGTTGTTTTCCCGGAGTATCTTTGTTGTTCTCCCCAGATATAAGTTTTGCTCATCTTCCCATTCCGGATGTCCCGGTGCAAACTGATTTATTTCTGTTCCGTACCCATTAAAAAAAGCGACTGCATATTCGCGTTGAATAGGTTCTTTATAAACTTCGGCCACCCGGAAAATAGCAAAATCGGGTCTGATGAATTTATTAAGATTAAGCATAGGTGGATAGTACAATGCATTATGAACCCGACCACTGATTATACCCTGCATGTCTTTAGGAACCGCCATACCCTCGCTGTACATAACTACTCCTGGTTTAACATTATCCGCGGCATCCTGAAGCTCGCGACTGGATTCACCTTTAGTATCAAGCACTACCCCATCAGCCGATGTGCCCGAAAGCAAATCGGTTAAGCCTTTTATATGGCCTTCGGCACGCGTGCTTTCATCCCATGGATTGTAGGCCACAAATAATTTTGTACCCACATTTCTCAATGCATTGGCCGCTGTTTGCAAACCGGGAAGACCTCCGGGCAAGTCGCGATACAAATCAAATTGATTGCGTTGGTCTACTCCCAATGTGGGCCACGTGGGCCAAATGCACAACACATCATCACCGCCAAATTGCCTCACTCCTTTTTCATAAAAGTTTTTAAATTGAGGGCCGCCCTTTGTATCATCATAAAAATCCTTATCCCACGCCATCATCAGATGCATCACATAGGCTTTCCTTATCCACGCAAGGTCCTCGCGTCTGTATAACGTATCATCAAAATCTTTAACATCATATAAGTAGCGCTTTTGGAAAACCTCCCGCAGTCCCGCCTGCCAATTGCCAGTAAACAAGTCTCCATAAAAATCATAAGTAACCGAACCACCCGGGGCAAGTATTGTCTCAAATCGTTTTCGGGTTGCATGCGCAAGTGACGCAGCATCGCGTCTTACAAGTCCAAACAAATTTACTTTATCATTAATGATTATACTTGAATAACCCAACTCCCAGGCGTTGTCTGGCACGATAACATTTATGGGCTTTCGCTCTGGAATAAATAAGTGTGTGCGAGAGAGCCTATGAGTACCTAACCCGGTAATATAGGCCATGGTATTCATGCGTCCGAAGGGTACTACATTCGAAAGTGTGAGTGTGTCTGATGTAGAGTTCAAAAACTGAATTGTACCATAAACACCGCTTCGGTCGTAAGCCTTCGTTTTGTAAGAAATTATTAAGGGTGATTGTTGGTCCGAAGAATATTCCTTTTGATTAACCTCAAATGAAATCAAAGGTCTTCCGACAGGATAAATGTTTATGCTATCGGTAAGAGAGGCTATGCGATTGTTTGATATCTGTAATTGTTTAAGCTGTGCACTTGAATGCCAATGCAAAAGGGAAAGCGCAGCAACCAGCAGCCTAACTTTTATATGCTTTATCATAAAAACAATACGTAGCATTGGAGTCGATGGATTTTCATTCTATAGTCGGGTTAATTTACTTACCCCAAGTTGAAATAAAAAGCTATTTTTAAAGTTGAGTTTCCGCACATGACAAAAGGTATTCTTATCCTTATCTGCTTATTGCTCTGTTTGGGCTGCAGTTCCTCAGGCACCAAAGTGACAAAACCACGCTACCATAAAGTGTGGGCAAGAGGAAACAAATACAGAATTGACATCCCGGTTGGCAACAGGCACATTCAACTGTTTGAGCGCAAACGCACGAAGACGGTAAGAATGAAATAGTAAGAGTCCATAGTCTTTAGTCCATAGTATAAAGCAGTCAAGTAATCAGCCTATTTACTATTTACCCAAAACTCTATGGACTTCCTAATTCAACCCCTTCAACACCATCTCTATATTCTTCCGGAAGAAAAATTTTATTGGACTGAGTTGCTGAATATGGGCGGTAACTACCGAACCGTAAAAGAGTGTGCTGAGCAAATTAGTAAGATCGCGGGTAGACGCTGATTTGGTGATTTCCTTTTTGAAAATTGCATCCAACGCAAACTTCTCAAACATCTGATCTACCGATTGAATCTCTACGGTATGTATATCTTTAATATCGGGAAACAGAAATTTCTTTTCCTCAACCTTTAAAGGAAATGGCTTGGGGGTTCGTTTAAGATCCGTGAGGTAGGCGAACAAACTTAAAATAATACCTGGGTGTGCTTCCCAATCTTCTGCGAGTTTATCAAAAAGATAGGTTATGGCAGTGATTCCTTCTTTGGGCTTTTCACGGAGTTCTACAGCTCTTTTAAGGCACCATACTCTAAAGTAGTATAATAGAATATCTTCCTTTTGTGGAAAGTATTTAAACAACGTAACCTTTGATATTTTTACTTTGGCACAAATCTCCTCAACATATAGATCGTCAAACGATTTCTTGCCGATTAAACGAACTGTGTGATCAAGAACACTTAATTTAAGGCGTGCGGCTTTTTCTTTTCTCAGACTCATGGCTTTCTTCGGGCGGAAGTAATACATTTAGGCTCACAAAACCAACCCTATAATCCATGAAGCGCTTCTTTGTTCTTTTGTTGGCCGTTACCGTCCTCTCATGTCAAACTTCTAAGAAAGAAAAAGTCTTAGGCTTATTGGCAGATTCGGCCATGGTTGTTTCTGCTCATCCGCTTGCCTCTCAGGTTGGCGTAGAGATAATGAAAAAAGGTGGTAACGCTGTAGATGCCTCGATTGCTACTCAATTTGCTTTGGCCGTTGTATTTCCCGCAGCTGGAAATATTGGCGGTGGTGGATTTATGGTGGTTCGATTAGCGGATGGTACATCGGCCACACTTGATTTTCGGGAGAAGGCTCCAGGGTTGGCAACTACTAATATGTATTTAGATGGCGATGGAAATGTGATCCCTGACTTAAGTACACAAGGACACCTTGCCTCGGGTGTTCCCGGATCGGTGGATGGCATGGTGGAGGCTCATAAAAAATTTGGAACCCTACCTTGGAAAGATTTGGTGCAACCTGCGATTGATTTAGCCCTCAATGGATTTATACTATCTGAGCGCGAAGCTACCTGGTTTAACGAAATGAAGGAAGATCTTATAAAATATAATACAGTTCAACCAGATTTTCTTTTGAAAGACAATTGGAAAACGGGTGACTCAATTAAATGGATTGAATTGGGCCATACGCTTGAGCGGATTCGCGATGAAGGTCGAGCTGGATTTTATGAAGGTAAAACTGCACAAGATATAGTTGCTGAAATGACGCGTGGTAAAGGACTAATTACGCTTGAAGATTTAAAGAATTACTCCTCTGCGTGGCGCGATCCCATTGTAGCAAATTATAAAGAATATAAGGTAATCTCCATGCCGCCCTCCTCGAGCGGTGGTGTATGTCTCATACAACTTTTAAAGTCGGTTGAACCCTACCCCATAAAAGCCTGGGGTCATAATTCACCAGAAACTATTCATTTAATGACTGAGGCGGAACGCAGAGTGTATGCGGATCGCTCTATTTATCTTGGGGATCCCGATTTTTACAAGGTTCCCTTAAAACAAATGATTGACGATCAATATAATGATGAACGAATGAGTTCCTATAATCCGGATATGGCAACACCCAGTACAGAAATAAAAGAAGGTAAAATTTCGGGCTATGAGTCGGAAGAGACTACGCACTTTTCAATTGTCGATTCAAAAGGAAATGCGGTAGCCATAACTACTACCATCAATGGTTGGTTTGGTTCGCATGTGGTGGTACCAGGTTCTGGTTTTTTCCTTAACAACGAAATGGATGACTTCAGTTCAAAGCCGGGTGTACCGAACATGTTTGGCGTGATTGGTGCCGAGGCAAATAAAATTGAACCCAACAAACGCATGCTTAGCGCGATGACGCCTACGATAGTTGAAAAAGATGGAAAGCTATTTATGGTGGTGGGTACACCGGGTGGATCCACGATTATCACTTCTGTTTTTCAAGTAATTCTAAATGTTGCCGATCATGGTATGGGAATGCAGGAAGCCGTAAATGCAAGACGTATTCATAGCCAATGGCTGCCTGATGTAATTATTCCGGAAAGCGGATCACTCACTGCAAAAGATAGTTTGAAGTTAGTTAATCTGGGCCATAAGATTACTCCACGCGGATCGATTGGCCGTGTTGATGCCATCTTGGTGTTGCCGAACGGTAAATTAGAAGGTGGTGCTGATAATACCCGCGGGGATGATAAGGCTGTGGGGTATTGAGTATTAGCCACAGATTCATTGAATTTTAATCAGTGAATCTGTCTGTGGCTAATGAATTACATCTGCTCGCCTGCCTGAATCTTCTTCGCTACTGCCTGTACCTCATCTAATACCCGAAGCAAGTTACCACTCCAAAGTTTTCCAATTTGTTCTTCGGTGTAACCCCGCTTAACAAGTTCGAGTGTTACATTAAAAGTTTCGGATGCATCGTTCCAGCCATGCACACCACCACCACCATCGAAATCGGAACTAATACCCACGTGTTCTAATCCAATTTTCTTTACTAAGTAATCGATATGATCAATAAAATCGGCCACATCCACAGGGGGAGCAATGGGGTTTACTTCTTTTTCAATTCTATCTTTTGCTTTATCTCGAATTGCCAGATACCCTTTGAAATAAGTTTCTCTTGCCTCATCAGTAAGTTCGCGCATAGCCGATCGTTCCAACATTTCAAAGCCTTCTGCTTTTGCAACTTCTGCGATAATAGCTTCCGCTTTCTCATTGTTAGCTTTATTCTTTTCGGTATTTACATAGCTTTTAAAGGCCACGGCTTGTACAACCCCGCCCTTTTCTTTCAGCATCATCAATTGTTCATCATCCAAATTTCTGCTAACATCATTTAATGCACGAGCTGATGAGTGAGATGCAATGATTGGCGCTTTCGATAGGCGCATCATTTCCATGTTTGCGACCTTCGAAGGATGCGAGAGGTCAACCATAATTCCCCATTTGTTCATCTCTTTGATTACTTCCCGTCCCATGTCGCTCAACCCATTGTGCAGCCACACGCCATCACTTTCACCCGTGTTTGAATCGGCCAGCTGACTGTGTCCGTTATGTGCCAACGACATATAACGAGCACCTCTTTCCTGAAACTCTTTTACCCGGTTAATATCCAATCCAACAGGGTAACCGTTCTCCACACCAATCATCGCAATCTTTTTACCCGTTGCGGCAATTCGTCTCACATCATCAGAAGTAAGCGCGAGTTCAATTTTATCTGGCGCTATCTCCTCGCAAAGTCTATGAATAGCCTTGAATTTATCATCTGCGTTGGCATAGGCCTTTTCATACCCTTCTTTTGTTAACTCACCTTGTCCGGTGTAAACAATAAACCAGGCTACATCCAAACCCCCTTCAATCATTTTAGGAAGGTTTACCTGAGAAGAAAGGCGCTGGGTGTAATTTGTTTCTTCGGTGAAGTTGGTTGTATTGATATCATCATGGGTATCCAGTGTTATCACACGTTCGTGAATACCTTTTGCTTTCTCGATCAGTTCTGTTTCGGAAAGTTCAGCAGCTTCTTTGGGTTGGCCGCAAGCCACAGCCAATAATGCTAAAGTCAAATAAATGTATTGTTTCATAGTTTTAGGATTCTAAATAGCAAAGGTAGGTGTATGTTCTATTGGTTCCGGTTAGAATTATGTGAGTGGTTATATTCTAAATAAACATCGAAGTCTCGGCAGAGTTAGCCTTACCAAAGCATCAATTCTTTAAAATCCTAAACTCCACTCGCCTGTTCAGCCTACGGGCTTCTTCCGAATCATTAGTAGCAATCGGCTTTGAACCACCATAACCTTTGCCTTTTATCCGTCTCTGATTAATTCCCTTTGACACCAGATAACTTTTTATTTTATCTACCCGCTGCTGTGAAAGTTCTAGGTTCTTTTTCGTATCGCCCCGATTGTCAGTATGACCCTCCAGGTTAATCACTACTGAAGAATTCGAATTTAGAAAGTCAACCACTACGTTCAATTCTTCAAAAGATTCTTCTAACAGGTTTGTTTTACCTTGTTCAAAAAGAACACTTTTCAAATTGACTACAGTTCCTACTTCTACTGGTTGAAGTTTAAAATTCATTTCGAGGGTATTCATTTCAAACGTATGGATATCCAATCTTTCTGAAATGTTTACGAAAGCTTTTGCATCCACCTCAATAGAATAAATCTTGGTTGATGGGACAATGAGTGTATAACTGCCATCTCGACTGCTGCTAGTCGAATACAAGGAATCTGCCTTAAACGTAATTCTTGCTGATACAGCTTCCCCTGTTTTAGAATTAGTAACCCGGCCAGCAATTTTTACTTTACGATCCGACAGATCATAACTGTCTCGTTTTACTTCTACAATTTTTAAAACAGTATCTACAGGCAGTGTTGCGGAAAGACTGTCGTTGATTATACGAATGTCTCCGTATCCATCACTATTCTGCGTAGACGTATAAAGTGCAAATTTTTGGATGTCGTATCTACGAAAAAATAATTCGCGCCCTTCTGAGTTAACCAAAGGTCCCAGGTTGACTGGAGTTGACCACTTGGTCCAGCTGTCATCTAAACGAACTGAAACATAAATGTCGAAGCTACCCAAGCCACCGCGCCTTCCATTCGATGCAAAATAAAGCTGCCGTCCATCAGCCGATAAGGTGGGATTGCTTTCCTGAAAATTTGTATTAATGCTACTTCCTAAATTAATTGGCTCCGTCCATCGGCTTGACCGCTTGAAGGTAACATAGATATCTTCCGCGCCAAGCGTATTGTATGACTCCGCAGCAAATACAAAAAATTCAGGATTCCATTGGCCACTTAAAAAAGAAGATCGATTCATAAAATAAGGAATAGCAATATTTTGTGGGGTCGACCAACCGCTTCCTGTTTGCCGTGAAACAGAAATTCCTTGCGTCTTCAGCGGTTCATCATTATTCGAATAATGGCTCAATAAGTATAATTCTGTTCCGTCTATACTTATGCCAGCCACGCCATTGTAATCGCGATTATTAAGTACGGAACCTGCGTGCACCGGAGCCGACCACGCCTCACCCATCCAAATGGATATCCAGATATCACCCGGATCTTTTTTTCCGCCAACATTTTGCGGGTGGTTGGCAATAGTGAAGTAGAGTGTTTTACTATCGGGGCTTAATACCGGATTCTGCTCATCATACGGAGAATTTAAGAGCGCTAACGGATCCCCCGATTGAGCAAGCGATGTTATGAATAATGAAAGAAATAAAATAAATGAGGAATAAAATTTCATATCAGAGGAAAATCTATAACTTAAAAAATACGTAAGCCATATTTATACTTTACTTATCCATTCATTGTCCTTAAGATAAAACCGCCACGGAAGTTTTGCATCCGGTCCAGCATAATCGATACCTATTCGGGCAGATGTAACTATTTGCTTGTTGTTTACCTTCATACCTTCTTCAATACAAACTTCGGAAGTTATCAGATCCTTTCCATTGAATGTTCTGTCAATACCCATTGCCTTCGTTAATTTACCGGGACCCGATGTAATACGTTTAATTGAACTCGTATTCATCCGGTGAGTCATCCATGCAAATCCCTCGACAGGTTGTAAGGCTCTTAGTAAGACTGCTTCTGCTTTACCCGAGCCGTTAGTAACTACATTGAATAGATGATGAATTCCATAACATAGATAGACATAAGCGAGCCCTCCCTTTTCAAACATAATCTGATTTCGTGCTGTCATTTTGTTGTTATAAGCATGGCAACCTCGTTCTTTATAAGAATAAGCTTCTGTCTCAACAATAATGCCACGTGATTTCTTTCCTTGTATATTGGTTACCAGCACTTTGCCAAGCAGGTTTTTCGCTATTCGAGTCACATTTTTATCCCAATAAAACGTCTGTGGAAGCACTTTCATCTATCTAAAGGACGAATAGGTTTTATAAGGAAAAAATTGGTTCTATTTTTACGGCCTAAATATAAATACAAACAAATGAAGAACACATTATTAATCATCTTATTGGCCGTTGGCCTGGTAGCTAATGCCCAGGTACAAACCCCACAGCCTAGTCCCTCTGCATCCGTATCTACCGTAGTGGGTTTAACCGATGTGAAAATTGATTATTCACGGCCAAGCGCAAAAGGCAGAAAGATTTTTGGCGATGGTGCTGCTTTAATCCCCAATGGCGCTATCTGGAGAACTGGTGCTAATTCCGGTACAAAGATCACCTTTGGTGATGATGTAAAAGTAGAAGGTATCGCAGTACCAAAAGGTGAGTATTTGCTTTTCAGCTGGCCTGGTGCTTCTGAATGGACTGTATCATTATACAAGGACATTAGCCTTGGTGGAAACACAGGTGGATATGATAAGGCTAAAGAGGCTGCTAATTTTAAAGTGAAGTCCGAAAAGTTAACAGAGAAAGTTGAAACCTTAACTATTGGAATTGGCGACATCGCTGCAGACAGTAAAACCGCTAAAGTTCAAATTGCCTGGGAAAATACTTCCGTGAAATTTACGATTGCCGTTGATTACGATGCTAAAGTAATGAAGTCTATTGAGGCGTCTACAAAAGTAAACCCGAACAACTATTTAGGTGCAGCGGTTTATTATTTGGAAAATGGAAAGGACCTTAAGCAGGCACTTGAATGGGCTAACAAAGCTGTTGAAGCAAACCCTGCATTTTGGGTATTGTATCAGAAGGCGAGAATTCAAAAAGAATTGGGTGATAAGACCGGTGCATTAGCCACTTCGAAGGCTTCTTGGGAAGCTGCTAAGGCTGCTAACAATCGCGACTATCAAATGATGAACGAAGAGCTTCAAAAAGGTTTGAAGTAATTCTTCACTATTCAAAAAATTCAGCATCCCGATTTATCGGGATGCTTTTTTTATTCGCTGATTCTCCAGGTATTGGAGGACAAATCCGAGTACAACAACAATCAAACATCCGATGATATTGTAAAGCAGAAAAGCGATCTTCGTAAAGAAGTAGCAATACACAATCACTGCCTCAGCGACAATGGCAGCAATAAATATGGCGTTCGATTTTATATACTTCAAATAAAAGGCCGATAAGAAAATACCGAGAATGGTTCCGTAAAATATAGACCCAATAATATTCACAAACTGAATAAGATTCTCAGCCTGATTGGCAATGGAGGCAAATAGCATCCCAAAAACTGCCCATCCAACTGTAAACCATTTTGATGCAGTTACGTAGTGATAATCATCAGCTATGGGTTTAATTGATCGTTTATAGATGTCAACCGTAGTGGTAGAGGCAAGCGCATTGAGTTCAGAAGCCGTAGACGACATAGCGGCCATAAATACAACAGCGAGCAATAACCCAATCAATCCGTGAGGCAAATACGTCATCACAAAAGTAATGAACACATAATCCTTATCCAATGTATTAGCGCCTGGTATAGCCGCTGCTATCTGTTCTTTTACTTGCGAGCGAATTGACTTTTCTGACGCCTGAATCTCTTCAATCGATTTCCTACTCGCTTCAATCTGTTTTGCGTCTTCCTTGCGAATGGCCCCAATAAGGTTCTCCGCTTCTTGTTTCCGCTCTAAAAAAACCTTGTCATAGTCTGATTCCAATAAGGTGATCCTGTCTGCGTACTCTGTTTGCTTGGCCTGATTGATTAATGATTGATTATGGAATACAGGTGCCTGGTGAAACTGATAAAAAACAAATACCAGAATACCTATGTAAAGAATAATGAATTGCATCGGCACCTTTAATAATCCATTGAAAAGGAGACCGAGTCTGCTTTCTGTTACTGACTTACCACCCAGATATCGCCCTACCTGCGACTGATCAGCCCCAAAGTAGGAAAGAAATAAAAATAAGCCTCCTATTAAACCCGACCAAATGTTGTAGCGGTCACTCAGGTCAAACGAAAGATTGATTAAATTCATTTTTCCCATTTCACCGGCCAACTGAAATGCTTCTGTAAACGTAATGTCATTCGGAAGTTTATAGAAAGCCGTCAATCCGGCTATGATCATTCCGGCCATAATAATAGTCAGCTGATATTTTTGAGTCATGCTCACAGCTTTGGTTCCACCACTCACTGTATAGATCATCACTAACGATCCAATAAAAACCGTTGTCAGATTTATATTCCAACCCAACATGGTAGATAAAATCAATGCGGGGGCATAAATAGTAATGCCCACAGAAAGTCCACGGAGCATTAGAAAAAAGAATGCGGCCAATGAACGGGTCTTCAGATCAAAACGGGTTTCAAGATATTCGTAAGCCGTGTAGACTTTAAGCCGATGATATAGCGGCACGGCCGTGATGCTGAGAATTACCATCGCTAAGGGTAAACCAAAATAAAATTGAAGGAAGCGCATTCCATCCTCGTATGCCTGACCGGGTGTTGATAAAAAAGTAATGGCACTCGCCTGTGTTGCCATAATAGACAAACACACATTCCACCAGGGCAAACTCTTATTGCCAAGCAGGTATCCATCAATGTTTTTGCTACCTCGGCTTTGCCACGTTCCATACCCAACAATCAGCGCAAGCGTAGTGAATAAAATAATCCAGTCGATCGAGTTCATTGAAACGAAGTTGATATAAATAGATAGAGCATAATTTGAATTGCCAGTACAGCCATCACCAACCAATACCAACTACCCCATTTTAAAAAGACGGGAGGTCGCTCTTCAATTTCTTCGCTCATTACTTTTTAACTTTAACTTTATCATTTTGTACTGTGGTTACTTTTTTCAAAGAAACCAGATTAGCAAATAATTTGTAGGCACCGGGCACCCCCTCAGGTAATTCCCTAAAAAAAGACAACCCGGTATATACATAATGCCCTTCGCCATATTTGCCTACTAACAAACTTCCATTGCGTGCGGGTTCTCCCTGGTCATTCATGGAAAGTAATGCTTCATAGGAATCACTCCATGTAGATGGAAAATAGAGACCCCGTTCCTGCACCCAGCCTTCAAAATCGGAAACTGTAATTTTGTTAGGGTGATTAAGTGCAGGATGGTTCGGCTTTAAAATTCGCACTTCACTGTTTTCCTGAGTAACCCGTTCGCGTGATAAGGTAATCGGATACGGAGAGAATTTAGTAGACTCTATCTCCAAATCATTGCTGGTATTATACTGGATAACCAACGTCCCACCTGATTTCACATAATCAAGTAAAATAGGCATAGTGAATCGAATGCGTTCGTTGGTGTTTAAGGCTCGGATGCCTAAAACTACGGCATCAACACGTTTTAAATTAAGTGCCGTCACTTCTTCATTCTTCATTTCCCAAACCTCGTAGCCAAGGTTTCTTAAACTTGCTGGAATTTCATCACCTGCCCCTGCAATATAGCCCACTACGGATCCTTCCTTTTTTATATTCATCCGCAATGCCCGTATGCTGGCATTCGGTAGTAATGTTTGAATCGGAATATGATCATAATGAATTTGCTTAAGCGAGTTTGAATATTGCTTACTGTCAATCTCAGCAATGGCTCTGATAGTTCCATCAAAATCATCCGCTCCGGGAACCACTTTAAAGGATAGCGTTTGTTCTGCATTTATCTTATTCAATTCAAATGATATTAGGCCTGGGTCTGAATTCCAGCCAACGGGTAAATCTAATTTCAAGATACCTTTTACCATATTCGTTGAGCCTGACTTAATTACGATATTAATCGTTTGGGGTGATTGATCATTGAATACAATTACCGATTTTGAAAAATTAACAAATACCGGAGGCACAACTTCAAACGGGCGTGTTAGCTCTCCTTTTACAGGATCTGTCCATTGATAAACCAAAGGAAAATTAAAAAGCAAAGGTTGGTCTGCTAGCAAAACGGCTGCCCCAATTTGAATAGCCGGATCGTTTTCTGGTTTACCAATTAATGACTTGTCTTCAACTGTAAATGACCCAGCTGTGTGAGGTTCCGTTAACCAATAAGGTGATGAATATGATTGATCCCTTGCAATATTTTTTACTGATTTGATTGTTATCGGATCATTGTTTTTAAGTGTTAGTGAAAGGGAAGAATCTAAAGCCAAAGATTCACTTTTAAGATTCTTAATTTCGATAGAAACTGGCGAGCGATTAATTAGTTCAAGAGACAATCTAACAGGTTGGCCGGGCGAACCCATGTATTCGCTGGCTGTTGCCCTCAAGTAGAGACCAGCACAATCTTGTATTAACTGATTCACTTCCTGCAACTTCCTATTCTTCCACACAGAATTCTTAAGCGATGAAATCTGTTTGTGGATGGTTAGTAATTGCGGAATACTGGCTGCCGGATTCTCCTCATTAAAATCTTGAATACATTTTTGAATCAGTGGTTGAATTTTATCACCACCATCAACCCGGGTCCAGGTTGTATTGATTTTTTCAAAGATATCTTTGTTAACCTTATCGCCTTTTATGTATTCGAAGTACTCCATGGCATCCCCTCTTTGACCAGCCGACCCAAAACCCTGGCTCTTATGCTGCGTTCGGCTATCAGCCGCCATTTCAGTATATGACTTACCCAGTAAGGTACTGTATGTGCCCACATTCATTGACACAATGCCAGGCGTGTTTTCATTGATCGTCTGATTCCACCATCTGCCCGTATTGGTATAGAGTGCGTTCACCTGCCACACGCCAAACTCCTTTACCTGATCAGGCAAGTAGTTGGAGTTATTAGTCAGGTCAAAAGCTTCTTGTGCCAGGATGGCTGATGAAGTGTGATGGCCATGACCAGCACGCTCATCTGGTGGAAAGCGAGTAAGGATCACATCTGGCTGAAATTGACGAATTACCTTCACTACATCAGACAAAATTTCGTCTTTATTCCAAATCTCCAGCGTCTCCTGATAGTTTTTAGAAAAACCAAAATCTATGGCACGCGTAAAAAATTGTTGGCCACCATCTATTCGTCTTGCTGCCAATAATTCCTGTGTACGGATAAGACCCAACAATTCACCAATTTCGGGTCCGATTAAATTCTGCCCCCCATCACCGCGTGTCATGGAAAGATAACCAGTAGCCGCCAGCCTATCATTTGAAAGGTAAGTAATGACCCGTGTATTTTCATCGTCTGGATGGGCCGCTACGTATAAAACAGAGCCTAAAAAATTTAATTTCTTTAGTTTAAGTTTTATTTGAGATGAGCTTGGCTGGTGATTTTGTGTAACGCCTGCCAAGGAAAAAAATAATAGTAAACATAAAAGAACAAATCGCATGAAATGAATGAATTTAGTGCGTGAAATAACGTAAAAATACACTTACTCATTCACTTGGGTGAATAAGTGGTTAGTTAACTGTTTTAACGGAAAGGCTTGATTGGTAGCTTAGAATTTACCTCGTTTCTCATCATTAACCAGAAAGGTGCCATCCTCTTGTATAATCATATAAATTCTACTTAAAACCTTTTTATCCTTGTTTAAAAATAGCACTGTATACTCCGGGGTGACAATGCGATCCTTAATATCCTCTGAAAATCCCCAATCGATTTTTACTTCGACATCCGGCTCAATCTTTTTAGTACTCACCAGATTGCCATTGATGTCAATTACCCGAATCCTAAACTCCTGATCAGAAATTTTTAACATTGTTAATTGCACTTTTAAGTATGGCAACGATCCCCCTTTGTCTTTGTGAGATCGATCCTCGGCCGACACATCGTAACTTTTTTTATACGGATCTGCTGCTGGTCGTTCTTCAATGGTAAAATTGATTTTAAGTTCAAACTCGGCAGCGGGTTTAAAAGGGGCCAGTGCCTGGTAAAACAGAAGGAGAGAGAAAATTATGTTCACCATTAAAACTTTAAGATTTTTAGAATAACATACAAGTTATCAACATAAGTGGTGATAAACAACCATTAGTCGATAGCTCTGAAAAACGAATAGATACAACTAAATGTTTTTTTATTTAAAGGTTCTCGCTTTCTTTGCATTCCAAATTTTTAAGACATGAAAACAGCCGAAATACATACCAAGAAGGGTATAATGAAAATTCAATTTTACGAAACGGATGCTCCTATTGCTGTTAAAAACTTTACGGATTTAGCAAAAAAAGGATTCTATGATGGCCTCACTTTTCATAGGGTAATTCCTAACTTCATGATTCAAGGAGGTTGCCCTAATGGAATTGGCAATGGTGGTCCTGGTTATACCATCAATTGTGAATTAACTGGTGACAATCAATATCATGATCGCGGTGTGCTGTCTATGGCACATGCCGGAAGAAATACAGGCGGTTCACAATTTTTCATTTGTCACAGCCGTGAAAACACCAAGCACTTAGATCGGAACCACACCGTATTTGGAAAGGTGGTTGAAGGCCTGGATATTATTGATCAAATCCGTCAGGGCGATGTGATGGAGAAAGTAGTAATTACCGAAACTGAATAATCATAACGTATAAGATATCCGGGCCACTGCCTCATTGGCTTTGGCTCGGGCCTCTTCAATCGAATTTCCT
>Ga0154020_10001350_pt1 | contig 30358 bp, 25 predicted proteins | sample Klosneuvirus_201_FD_109709 | JGI IMG/M metagenome (GOLD analysis project Ga0154020, IMG submission 109709) | Active sludge microbial communities from wastewater, Klosterneuburg, Austria - Klosneuvirus_20160825_MG | ecosystem: Engineered > WWTP > Aerobic digester > Activated sludge | place...
AAGCTCGGTATTCAGTAATATTGAAATCAAAGAAAAAATACCAGCCATTTGGTTGGAATAATTTACTCCCTTGAAAAAAATTCTGTTTATAACGGCTCATCGCAAAGATCGGGCACCCAACCAACGATTTCGATTTGAACAGTACCTTTCATACCTCGCTACAAATGGTTTTGAATGTACCGTATCGCCACTAATAGTTTCAGCGGAAGAAGACAAACGCTTTTATTCTTCAGGTAATTTATTTGGGAAACTCACCTTAGGCGTAAAACTTGGCTTGAGAAGACTAAGAGATGTTTTACGAGCGAACTCGTTTGATGTTATTTTTATAGCGCGTGAAGCGTTTATAGCTGGTTCGGTTTTTTTCGAAAAACGTTTAGCTAAGAGTAAAGCAAAAATCATTTTCGATTTTGATGATGCTATTTGGATGGATGTGATTTCGGGTAACAACCAAAAATTTTCGTGGCTAAAGGATGGCTCAAAAACAGGAAAAATTATTTCGCTGGCCAATCTGGTTTTTGCAGGTAATGAATACCTGGCTAACTACGCGCGAAAGTTCAATGCCAACGTTTTAATTGTGCCCACTACCATCGATACCGAATTATATAAACCGAATTACAACACAACCAAACAAAAAGTAACAATTGGATGGAGTGGCAGTGTTTCTACCATCGAGCATTTTCAATATGCAATACCGGCACTTGATGCTATAAAAAAGAAATACGGTAATAGAATTGAAATAAGCGTTATTGGAGATGGCAATTTTCGTGTAGATGAATTAGGAATTATTGGCAAACCCTGGAAAATGGAAACAGAGCTCGAGGATTTGCACCAACTTGATATTGGCATAATGCCGCTGCCCGACAATGAATGGACGTGGGGTAAATGCGGCTTGAAAGGCTTGCAGTATATGGCGTTGGAGATTCCTACGGTGATGTCGCCTGTGGGCGTTAACAATCAAATCATTAATGATGGGGTTAATGGTTTTCTTGCCAATGAAACCGATGAGTGGATTATCAAAATTTCAAAATTAATTGATGACGTTGATTTAAGGATTGCTTTAGGGAAAGCAGGTCGTAAAACTGTAGTTGAAGAATATTCCGTTCAAAGTTTACAAAACACCTACCTGAAATATTTCAAAACACTTCTGGATTCTTAAGGATTTTATCTTCCTTCCAGGATGAATAGATGATTGCCAGCATAGACCAGTAAAAAGGCAGCAATGGAATTTTATATCTTGAAAGTGTTCCAAAATTAAAAGTTGATACCCCTACACCGAAAGCAAAAATCAAAACAAACACTAAACAGAAAATAATCTCTGCTTTTACATACTTGAAAATGCTGGCTCTAACAACTACAATAACGTACAGCGTAAAACATAAAGTCATTAACGCTTCTATGGCTGATAACATCATTAAAGGATTCGTTACTTCCCATAGGTAAGGCCTGAATAATGAAACATTAATAGCTGCCGGAGCCATGGCAATCATACTTTGCCAAGTACCGTCCAACGCACCTAATGTATATCCCGAGCCATCGCCCGATCGCGCGCCCCAACCAAAGCGAATGTCGCGCGCTGTTATCATCGATGTATTAGCCAGGCGATCAAGTGAATAGCGTGAATCTTCACCTATAACCTCATTTATAATTAAATACGAAAACGCAATACACAAAATAGTGACGGTTGGTATCAACAAAAGCCTGGCAACTACTGATCGAATTTTAAAAAGGTAATTTGATGCTACCCAAACTATAATGCCTGCAATAAGGCTAATCAGAATATACTCCTTAACAGAAAAAATAACATAGAAAGAAACGATCAACAATAAGATAAGCGGCAACCTTATTTTACGACCAATCATCATTTTAAAAATACAATACGTGCCTATGCCTAGGAACGCAAGCGTTACGGTATCCTTTAAAATTCCTGACCCCCAAAAAATAACTGAAGGAACAAACAAACAGCAATAAGCCAGCATTCGGTATGCCTTCGGGTGCGACTGATAGAAAACCAGGTACAGCATCCAGCCACCGGCAAATGCCAACACCGAAAAAAGAACTGCAGTTGCGGAATAGGTAGAGAATGTGATTAAATCGAATATGGTTGCTATTTGAATAATGAAAAACGAACTTGAGTCTCGCCAATACCAGATTTTTTCAGCAATGTCCCACAATCCGGCACCATAGGTTCCATGATAGAAAAACGCTCTTATCCCATTAACAGGAGTTTCTATTAAAGCTTCCCAAAGTGGCCTGCTTCCATGAGTATGGTAAGTAAATGTGTCGCCCCCGGAATAATAGAATTGATAGATAAAGCCCAATGCAAGAGCTCCTACAATTTTAACTGTAAGTGCAGGAATGAAATAACCACGATTCACTTCGTCCGTGACCGAAGATCGAATTCCAAAAGCAACACCATAGATCAGAATGAGAACAATGGGCGTTACAATTAAGTCACGGATTTCCATAGGTTTTAATGTCTGCTAAAGCTATGTAACATAAATCACTTCTTTTTTCTTAGCCACACACATAGTTGCATTCCTGTATTTGTTTTCTTCATATAGGGAACCAATACAGTATCCAGAATTTTTGGTAAAAAAGTTTGACATACATAATACTCATGAAACGCAATTTCATAATTGTTTTTTTTGGCGTGCTTTTCAAACGATTTTAGTCCAAACTCATACAAGTGAAATGGTTCATGCATTGGACTGATATTACCAACATAGTCAGTCATTTTTATTTTGTAATAAAAATTTATGATTTTACCAACTAACCATTTTGAAGAAGGCACTTCAATGTGCAATATTCCGGTTGGCTTTAACCATTTCATTGCTCTATTGATTGAATTTGCTGGATCGTAGAGGTGTTCTAATACAGCGCCAAAGGAAATGAAATCAAAGTAATTATCTGGATATTCCAGTTCCTCAATCATTCCGAGTTTAAGCTTCGTTGGATCAATTTTCATTTTTGAAATTGCCTGCCTATAGAATGGTTTGGAAGGCTCAAATCCATGCGCATCAAAGCCAGCATCAGCCAAGGCTATCATTTGTTTTCCTAAGCCTGCACCTATGTCTAATGATTTCATTCCAACACTAACCTTCATTATTTTTTCTAAAACTTCGATTTCTTTCTTGAAATAATCTTTGTTTTCAATGAAGTACTCATCCTTCCAATAATCTTTAGGAGGAATGCCGTAATGATCTTGCAAGTCGTTAGGAATGGGTTGTGGATTGGAGTAGATCAGTCCACAATCCTTGCATTTTAAAACAGTGGTTGTTATCCCAATTTTTTTACTCGGTCTTTTTCCTTGTGATCGATTAAGGCGTTTTCCAAGGACACGATGCTTTGAAGAGTCTGCGCCACACATATTACAATGTGTAATGTATTGGAATGTATACTTTAATTCTTTGCTATTCATCTTATCCAATTCCCTCTCAATTATTAACTGAAATCAATCTCCCTTTTCTAAATTCTTCAGGCGCTTCTTGGCATCCTTATATGCCTCATCTTTGCGATTGGACTTATTTTTCACTTCTTTAAAGTAACGTTTTGCCTCTGCTTTGTTGCCCTGCTTTTCATTGATTTCGCCAAGAGCAATCAACGAAAAAAGATAATACCCCGATTCGTTTGCTCCAATTTCTTCAGCATACTTAACCGCCAGCGAATAATATTTTTTTGCTTCATCAAGCTTGCGCTGATTTTCATATAACTGCCCAAGAAAAAAAGCTGCATACCGCCCACTGGTTGCTTCATACCCTGTTTGAGCGCTATCAATACGGGCCAAAATCTTTTTCGATTGAATTTCCAACTCAGGAAAAGATCCACGTGCGTAAAGTACGCGCGCATAGTACCGATGAAAGTATGGATTGTCGGGATATGTTTGATACAAGTATTCGGCAATTTGAAAAGCACGGACCTGATCATTTTCATAGCTATTCAAAATTCGCATCAACCACACCATGGCTTCCGTGCGCGTGTAAAAAGCATTGTATGATACTTCCTTTAGCTGTTTCAATCCTAGCTGCTTATCGCCTTTTCTAAAAAACCACATAATGGGTCTTAACGATTTGTAATTTTCAGGAACCCATACAGAAAAATAATTGTAAAGGGCATCTCCAAAAAGCAGTTCCGGGCTTAAGTAATCTTTCTCGCGGCATACCTCCATGTAGTTGAGAGCCGATTTTCCTTCCAGAGTGGCTTTACCCCAGTTTTTACGCTCTTCGTCCGAATACAATCTGCCTTTAAATCCATGCGCAGCAGCTAAAAAAAATGCCGCTTCAATTTTATATTCCGGCACCTTCTTATAAAGGTGTTCGGCCACCATTATGGTGCTATCCATATAGGCAAGAAATCTCTCATCGTACCTTGTATCGCGGGTGTTTGGCATAATCTTCCACCACTCACTTAATCCCAATAGAAAATAAGGGAGGGGATGCCATTTGTATTTCTGCTTAAACCAACGAAACTGCTGTTCGGCCTTGGCAAACTTAAAATTATATAAATCGTTTAGCGCATCACTGATCTCAATCTGCATGGCCACATTGTTGATTAACACAATGGACGTATCGCTTTTAACCTGAGCGGATGAATGCCTAAGCCCAACGGTCAATAGAATAAAAATCAGAATACGAATGGATTTCACTAAAAAGAATCGCACACACATTTACTTTCCCAAATAAACAAAAAACTTACCTTCGCGTTTCACTCCAAAAAAGAATATGGCAAACGAAATCGAGAGTTCCCTCTTTTCGACTAACAAAAAACTGACGTTCATCATTCTTTGCCTGCTGTCTATTCTTTTGCTCTACATCAAAAAATCATTTATTGAATACGAAACTGCCGCTTTTGAGTTTTTGCAAGATAGACCCGAAGGTACAGTTTTAAAGATTATCAGTGCCTTACAGTTTTTTTCCATACCGCTAATTTACCTATGGAAGTTTACCGTCATTGGTTTTGTAATCTGGGTGGGCTCTTTCACGTTTGGATTTCGCATTACTTTTAGCCAGTGCTGGAGTGTAGTGATGGCTGCTGAATTTATTTTCTTAATTCCAGAGTTTCTAAAAATTGGCTGGTTTCTGTTTGTAGAAACCGACCCAACCTTACCCGAGATTCGGGCTTTCTATCCTTTCTCCTTAATGAACCTGGTAGATTATACAACCATTCAAAAACAATATGCTTATCCTTTACGGGCACTTAGCATCTTTGAAATCTTTTATGTGCTAGTGTTGGTAAACGGAGTTCATTTTTATGCTCGAAGAGATAAAAAAGCAGCCTGGTGGATTGTGTCCGCTTCATACATTCTAATCTTTTTGTTGTGGTTGTTGTTTTACATCATTGTTTACAAATAATACGTGCTTGCGCCAGGCCTTTTATCTCAAAAAAAATTGACTTTAAGCTCTGCACGTCAGCCGTTGCAACTTTTTACTCGTTCCAATCATCACCTCTTCTAAGGGTATTCAGAATGGCATATTTTCTCTAATTTCGCCCTCTAATTTGAACTAAACAGGCATGAACTTTCAAAAAGCAAATAATATTACCGGTTGGCTGGCATTTGGCGTTGCCCTTATTACCTATTGGCTTACCATGGAAGAAACCGCCAGTTATTGGGATTGTGGCGAATTCATAGCTGTTTCTTATAAACTTCAAGTACCTCACCCACCCGGAGCACCTTTGTTTTTGCTAATGGGTCGAATTTTCTCATTCCTTGCCTTAGGTGATTTAACTAAAGTAGCCTACTGGATCAATTTTATGAGCGTGCTGGCAAGTGCCTTCACTATTCTTTTTCTCTTTTGGTCAATCACGTTGTTTGGTCGCAAAGTAATGGGCATTCAAAAAGATGCTGATCTTACCGAAACCAACATTTGGGTGCTAATGGGTGCCGGTTTAGTAGGTGCATTAGCCTACACGTTCTCCGATTCATTTTGGTTTTCTGCTGTAGAAGCCGAAGTATATGCGATGTCATCATTCTTTACTGCCTTTGTGGTATGGGGAATTTTAAAGTGGGATGTTATTGAAGACGAAAGCAAAGCCAACCGTTGGCTTTTGTTAATGGCCTACATGGTAGGTCTTTCTATCGGCATTCACTTACTTAATTTGGTAACCCTACCTGCCCTAGGGTTGATTTATTATTTCAAGAAATTTAAAACAACTATGTGGGGCATTATTGCTACGCTTGGCATCAGTGGTGGGCTTGTTTTGTTTATCAACGATTTCATTGTTCCTGGTTTGCCAACCATTGCCGGACTTTTTGAAGTGTATTTTGTTAACACGCTCGGGTTGTTTTTTGGATCTGGCGCACTTATCTTTTTTATCATACTAATTGCAGCACTGATTTACGGAATCTACTATACACAGACCCGCAACAAACCAGTTTTAAATACCTTCATTTTAGCAACCACATTTATTTTAATCGGATACGCTTCTTATACAACAGTAATCATCCGTTCTAATTACGATACGCTCATCAATGAAAATGCACCAAAAGATGTGATGAGTTTTATCCGCTACCTGAAGCGCGAACAATATGGCAGCCGCCCCTTGTTATTTGGACCGTACTTTACAGCGCGCCCTATTGATGTTGAATACGGAGCTCCTGTTTACACAAAAGGCAAAGACAAGTATGAAATTTCCGATCGCAAGTTTAGTTACGTGTACGAACCCGATCAGGAAACTATTTTACCACGTGTGTGGAATTCGGATCAAGCCGCAACCTATAGAAGCATCTTAGGGTTGCAAGAAGGTGAGAAGCCAACTTTTGGTCAAAATTTGTATTTTATGTTTCAACATCAGATTGGCACTATGTACATGCGCTACTTCATGTGGAATTTTGCCGGGCGCGAAAGTGATGAACAAGGTGCTGATTGGTTTAAACCCACTAAATGGTTTTCTAAAGTTCCTGCTGCATTAGCCGAAAATCATGGCCGCAATAATTTCTTTATGATTCCATTCTTGTTGGGATTAGTAGGCATGTTTTATCAATTTATAAAAGACACTAAAAACTTTTCCGTTATCGCACTCCTGTTTGTAATGTTGGGAGTAGCCATTGTAGTGTATCTAAACTCGCCCCCAAGCGAACCGCGTGAGCGCGATTATATTTATGCAGGTTCTTACTATGCATTTGCATTCTGGATTGGTTTAGCTGTGATTGGCATTTTTGAAGTGATAAGCTCTATCATCAAAAATGGAAAAGTAGCTGTGATTGTTGCTACCTTGATCGGACTCTCAGCTCCAACATTAATGGCCACTGCCGGATGGGATGATCACAATCGCCATAACCGTTACTTCTCTGTTGACTCAGCTTCTAACTATTTAAATTCATGTGGCGATCAGGCGGTGATTTTTACCGGTGGCGATAACGATACCTTCCCGCTTTGGTATGCACAAGAAGTGGAAGGCATTCGAACCGATATGCGTGCCGTGGTATTAAGTTATTACAACACCGATTGGTATATCGATCAAACTACGCGCAAGGCGTATGAGTCCAAACCAATTCCATACACACTTTCACAATATCAATACCGTCAGGGTGGCCCTAATGATTATCTTCCTTTTGCCGACTTTAAAATGAAGAGCATTGATGCAAAAGAATACATCACGGCCCTTTCAAAAGATTTACCGCAGTTGCGTGATGGCGACCGCAATGTTGTGCCTAGTAAATTATTTACACTCAACATTAACAAAGATGACTTACGTGCGCGCGGCATTATTCCCGCAAGATTAGATAGCCTGTTGGTTGATCAAATGCAAATCCGGCTAACGAAAGGTTCGTTGGAGAAAAAGGACTTAGCTATTTTAGATTTTCTGGTAACCAACAATTGGGAGCGCCCGATTTATTTCAATAACACTTCGCTCGCTCAAATCAATATTGATTTAAGTCCGTATGCGGTGCAAGAAGGTAATGCGTATCGCATTTTGCCGGTGCGCAACCCTCGTAAAGACCGCGACTATTTGGTTGATACCGAGAAGACGTATGACAACATGATAAACAAATTTAAATACCGTGGGCTTAATGACCCAAGTGTTTACTTCAATGAAGACTATCGGGGCTTTGTGTTAAATCATCGCAGTTCGTTCAACTCGCTGACAGAAGCCCTTATTGACGAAGGTCAGATGGAAAAAGCAAACAAGGCAATTGAATTTATGCTAGCAAAGATGCCAGACAATGTAGTGCCATACGACCACACCGCGGCAACAACCGTAGATTTACTCTTTCAACTCGGCCAAAAAGAAAAAGCTATTGAAATGGCTAAACTATTGGGCGACCGCGCGGATGTAATGGCAACTTACTTAATTGAAGAAGGCTCTGGCCTTTCGCAGGAGCTGCGCAGAAATATCTTTATTCTGAATTCGCTGCAAACCACGCTATATCAAAATGGTGAAATGGAGCTGAGTAAAAAGTATGAAGATGCGTTTAACAAGCACTTGAGCGTCTTGCAAGGTGGTGGGGCGGTTGAGCGTGGGGATTATTAATAATTGGATTGATTGTCATACACTTTAAAAGTGTATAACACAACTTTTCCTTTAAAAGTTAGACTCCACAGCTGTTCGACATTTGTAATGTCGAACCAAGATAAAAGGATTTGCAATCCATTTAGATAGCGGGTCTCGTTATCATATTATCTAATGATTGATTTTGGCTACTCGCCCCCAATGACAATTACTTACGCACCATCAAAAATAAATCAAGTGCCATTTCACCAGAATCTATGAGCAGATAATCTTCATGGCGAATGCTCATCACCAATTCATCCGAAGCGTCTTTTAATTTATTTCGGTTTAAGCGATTCATAAATTCATACGGTACACGCAACAAGGCTGCAGGCAGTTTATGTTGTAGGTTCAACACATCCCACCGCATAAGTTTGTCAACCGATTTTTTGTTGCGCTCATAGTAGTGCATCACTTTTTCATTTCCGGTAATACCTTTCATGGTTACTTCAGCAAAAAATTGCTTTGCCAACTCCGTTAGCTCCTTCGCGGTGTACTCGCGAATGTGCCACGGGTTCCGCGAAAGCGACAACGGCCTGTTGGGTGTTGTTAGCAAGGCCAATCCACCCGGCTTCAACACCCGATGAATTTCTTTAAGGAAAAGCGTATCGTCTTTAATATGCTCAATCACCTGAAAACTAACAATGCTATCAAAGCTGTTATCCTCAAAAACTGAAAGGGGTGGAATGTTTCCACTAATAAATTTTCCTTGCGGATACTTCTTCTTGAGAGATTCTATGATCGGTTCAATTTTATCAATAGCCGAGTAGCTCTTAACCTTTGGCATCAGCCAATCAATGCCCCGTCCTTCGCCACAGCCTACTTCTAACAAATTGCCCTGCACATACCCGGCAGCCACAACATAAGCCTTTAAAAGCCGTTGATGGATCGGGTTATCGGACGGAATTGACTCAGAAGTTATTTCGGTGGTGTAAACAGAGGCCATATAAAAAATTAATCTGGCAAAAATAACTCAATCAATTAGAATTATCGTTCTAACTTTAAATGTTGTTAAACTGAACTATGAAACGGTTTTTAATATTCACCACATTCTTAATCTCAGTAAATGCAGGCTTTTCGCAGGCGTTAACGAGCATAAACTTTAGAGAATGGTATAACCCGGAAGCGGAAATTGATTTTGATTTTCACCTGATAAAGGAATCCAATCAATTTAATGTTTTCTATCAGGCACAAGCCCGGCAGTTACCCATATCAAAATACACAATTGCTTGGGAGAAGCGCGACTCTTTTACTCAGCGCGAAGGAGTTGCTCTGGCTTTGCGCGATAGCACCAGCAGCAAAACAGGCATGCAAATAAATGGCAAACTAACTTTTGATATTCCTGCAAAAGCCTGGTTACTGGTTGCAAAAGTTACCAATCAGGAAAGTAAATTGAGTTGGGTATATTTTAAATTGATTGACCCCAATTATCCAGTTAATGGTTGGCTCGAAAAAGATAATACCCTTATTTCAAAAAAATATATAATTCTGGGTAAGGAGTATGTTGCCAAAAGTGCTAGTGGTTCAACTTTATTTGTTTCGCACTACAACGATAATTTTCCTGCGGCCTCACCACCTTTTGTCGATCGTGATGGAAATACGGATCGGTTCATGTTTTACGACTCAACCTTTAAGGTAAACTCTGGCGCTACATTTACTCCGAAGAAACCGGGATTGTATCTTTTTCAACAAGACACCAACGCAGCAACAGGTTTTGCTTTTCGAGCCGTTACCGAAATCTATCCTAAGTTTTCAAAAATAAATGACCTGCTTGAGCCCCTTGTTTTTGTTACTACACAAGATGAATACACACAATTACAAAACTCGAATGGTGATAAAACTAAATTTGATAAAGTCATTTTAGACATTACCCGCGACAACGAGCGGGCAAAAAACTTTATGCGAAATTATTTTCGAAGGGTTGAACTGGCAAACTTATATTTCAGTTCGTACAAGCCCGGTTGGAAAACCGATCGCGGAATGATCTACCTGATTTTTGGTGTACCCGATGAACTTAGCGTGAATGATGGAAACGAGATTTGGTATTACAAAACAACCCGCGCGCGGTTTACATTCGTGAAAAGCGGAAGCGTATATGACCCCGATAACTATGTGCTGCTTCGGGATAAAAAATTTATGGAAACCTGGTTTAGCATGGTGGATTTGATAAGGAAGAGCAGATTTTAAAATACTATTAGTAACTCCGCACTTTCATTATTTGATTTCTGTTGGCTGAGGCTGGCTAAAAGTTCTGGATAAGTAGGATTTACAATCTGCAAGAGCGATAAAAACAAACCCACTTCTTATCTTTACGCATTATTGGGCTTAGCTCTTTAAAATAGATTCATGGAAAAAACAGAAATGATTTTTGGCACCCGTGCCGTTATAGAGGCAATAAAAGCTAAACGAGACATTGAAAAAATATTTGTTCAAGCCGGCTTAAACAACGATTTGATTAAAGAACTCACTCGGGTAGCACGCATGCAGAATGTGCCTTTTACGTTCGTGCCAGAGCAAAAGCTTAATCGCTTATCAACAAAAAATCATCAAGGCGTTATTTGCATGCTGGCTTCGGTTCAGTATGCCGATCTCCAAAACATTATTGATAAAATTTTCAATGAGGGTCGTGAGCCTTTTCTGCTCATTGTCGATCGGGTAACAGACGTACGAAATTTTGGTGCCATAGCCCGCACAGTAGAATGTGCCGGACTTGATGCCATTATAATTGGTGATGCAGGCAATGCGCCCCTTACGGGAGATGCCATGAAAACCTCGGCTGGCGCGCTAAGTCACATGCCCGTTTGCCGGGAAAAGGATTTGAAAAAGACGCTTAAGTTTCTAAAGGAAAGTGGAGTTCAACTAATTGCCTGCACAGAAAAGGGAGATAAGTCAATTTACGAACTTGATCTAAACGTACCTCTTGCCCTTATTATGGGTTCAGAAGAAGATGGTATTTCTCCTCAGCTTTTAAAGGAAGCTGACCATCTTGCCAAAATTCCAATGCGCGGAAAAATCAATTCCCTAAATGTATCAGTAGCGGCAGGAATTTCTATTTACGAGGCCATCCGCCAGAAGGGTTACAAATAGTCGCTTCCGTTTGATTTGTTTTTTAAATCGCTAACGATTTTGCGAAACAGTTCCTCTTTTTCCTTTTCGCAAACAATCACAACGTTATCAAATGCACCAACCAGATATCCATTAAGTCCCTGCACAACAATCAACTTATCTTTATCGCCTTTTATAACACTGTTCCTTGTTTCATAAATCAAGCAATCAGCATCTACTGCATTGTTATTTGAATCACGTATGGAATTATCGTGCAGCGAATTCCACGATCCTAAATCCGACCACGGAAAACTGCAAAGCCAAACATATACATTGTCGGCCTTTTCCATAATGCCATAATCGATCGAAATATTTTTTGTTTGCAAGTAAGCAGTTTGCAACGCTGTCTTTTCTTCAGGTGTGCCAAGTTTACTCGAAGCCTCCTCAAAAACCTCAGCCATTTCAGGTAAATATTTTTGAAAGGCTGCAAGAATAGCGCTTACGCGCCAAACAAAAATGCCTGCATTCCAAACAAATTCACCACTCTCTAAAAAAGTTTTTGCCAACGCAAGTTCTGGCTTCTCTGTAAATGTTTTTACTTTTTTTAAACTATGCTTGCCTTCAATGTATTGAATATAACCATAACCCGTTTCAGGGCGTGTTGGCTTCATACCCAACGTGATAAGTTTGTCATCGTCCTTCGCTCGCTCCAAACATTTTATTATGGTTTGTTGAAAATCAACCTCATTAATAATGAGATGATCGGCCGGGCTTACCACCACAACTGCATTTGGATTTAATCGTGCAATTTTATGACTAGCAAAGGCTATACATGGAGCCGTATTTTTTCGCATAGGCTCCGTTAAAATCTGGCTTACATCCAGATCAGGTAGTTGCGCATGCGTAAGCTGGGCATGTTCTTCGTTAGTTACAACAAAAATATTTTCCTTAGGACACAAGGGAACAAACCGGTCATAACTTGCTTGCAATAATGTTTTGCCTATACCCAGCACATCTAAAAATTGTTTTGGCCGTGAGTTGCGGCTGTATGGCCAAAAGCGAGTACCAATACCGCCCGCCATCAGCACGATGTAAAGATTTTTGTTCATGAGATATCCAGAGGGGTTAGGAGTGAAAAATTAAACAATTCCTTCTTTCAACAAATCGTGAAGGTGAATGAACCCCACTACGCGTGAGCCATCATTCACAACCAATTGTGAAATATTATTTTCTTGCATTAGCTGCAAAGCCTTTACTGCAAATTCACCTTTATCAATTTTTTTAGGGCTTCGGGTCATAATGTCTTCGGCTTTAATGGCGCCAATATTACTTTCTTTTTGTAACATTCTCCTTAAGTCGCCATCGGTAACAATTCCCAATAAGTTATTCTCCATATCCACAACGGCTGTAGCACCCAATCGTTTCGAAGATATTTCAAGAATAACATCTTTAAGTGGTGTGTTGGGCGCAACCAAAGGCACTTGATTATTTGAGATTACATCTTCAACCTTTAAATAAAGTTGTTTACCTAACGATCCGCCAGGATGATATTTTGCAAAATCTTCGCTCGAAAAATTTCTAAGCTCTAACAGGCAAACAGCTAATGCATCGCCCATAGCAAGATGAGCGGTAGTGCTTGTTGTGGGGGCCAAGTTATTAGGGCACGCCTCTTCGGTAATAGTTGCGTTAAGAACGTAATCCGCATGCTCGGCCAAGTATGAACTACTATTACTCACAAGCGCAACAAGCTTAGAACCTCTTCGTTTAAGAAGCGGTACCAACACTTTTATTTCGGGTGTGTTTCCACTCTTGGATAAACAAATCACGATATCATCCCTTTGAATCATTCCCAAGTCGCCATGAATGGCATCCGCAGCATGCATAAAAAGTGCCGGGGTACCTGTGGAGTTCATCGTAGCAACTATTTTATTAGCAATTATGGCACTTTTACCAATACCTGTAATTACCACTCGTCCCTTAGATTGAAGAATTTCCCGCACACAATCTTCGAAATCGTTGTCGATATAATGGGTAAGATTTTCTATCGCCCGCGCTTCATTTATTAGCACATCTTTGGCGATTTGTTTAATATTTTTTGCTATATTCAATGCGTTAGTAGATTAAAGAAGAACTCAAAGATAATTAAATCAAAATTTTATTAGTCGATATCATGATAGTGGCAGAAGAGAAAGATGAATTGAAGGCGAAACTCAAGGAAATATTCGGATATAGCCAATTCCGCGGTAGTCAGGAAGTTGTAATCAGAAATCTATTAAGCGGTAAAAATACTTTCGTAATCATGCCGACTGGAGCTGGCAAATCTCTGTGCTACCAGTTGCCCGCCATGATTAGGGATGGGCTAGCGATTGTGATTTCGCCCCTGATTGCCTTAATGAAAAATCAGGTAGATCAATTAAATGCCTACGGAATTAATGCCCGGTTTTTAAATTCTACCCTTAGCAAGGGAGAAATCACCAAACTTAAAAAGGATTGCATCAACGGGTTGGTGAAACTTCTTTATGTAGCCCCCGAATCTTTAAATAAAGAAGAAAATATAGAATTTCTTCAGAAAGTGAATGTGTCGTTTGTGGCTATTGACGAAGCTCATTGTATTTCAGAATGGGGTCATGATTTCCGACCCGAATACAGAAAGATCAAAACGATGATTGCACAGTTAGGTGAAAAAAATGTGATAGCTCTAACTGCTACCGCTACACCCAAAGTTCAATTAGATATTCAAAAGAATCTTCAGATGGAAGAAGCGGATGTTTTCGTTTCTTCCTTCAACAGAAAAAATTTGTTTTACGAGGTTCGTCCTAAAAAAGAAACTAAGAAGCAACTAATCCGATTCTTAAAGGAACACAAAGGCAAGTCGGGCATTATCTATTGCCTAAGTAGAAAAAAAGTAGAAGAAATTGCGCAACTCATTAACGTAAATGGATTTAAAGCCGCCCCCTATCATGCCGGGTTAGATCCTGACGTACGAATGAAAAATCAGGATGATTTTCTTAATGAAGACGTTGACATTATTGTAGCAACCATTGCCTTTGGCATGGGTATCGATAAGCCCGATGTTCGGTTTGTTGTTCACTACGATGTGCCAAAATCATTAGAAGGTTATTACCAGGAAACTGGCCGCGGTGGTCGCGATGGACTGGAGGGCGTTTGCCTTATGTTCTATAGTCACAATGACTTAAATAAGTTAGAGAAATTCAATAAAGATAAACCCGTTCAAGAACGCGAAAACGCACGTGTACTTTTGCAGGAAATGGAATTCTATGCTGAGTCGCCCGTGTGCAGGCGTAAACAACTACTTCATTACTTTGGCGAAGAATTTAAAACCGATAATTGTGGCATGTGCGACAATTGCGTGAATCCACGCGAACGTTTTGATGGGGAAGAGTTTGTAACCATGGTGCTGGAAGCTGTGAAACAAACTAACGAACGATTTACGCTCTCTCACCTGGTAAATGTTATCAGAGGAACGGAAGATGAATATGTAAAAAGCTATGGACACTTTAGCTTACCCGTATTTGGAAAAGGTGATTTGCAAGATGCTGAGTTTTGGAAATCAGTTATTCGCCAGGCGCTGATTTACCAATACTTAGAAAAGGATATTGATAACATAGGCGTTCTAAAAATTTCCAAAAAAGGTACCGCATTCCTAAAGAAGCCACATGCAATTGAATTAGCCCGTGATCATAATTTTACAACCGATGTTGAAGATGAGGAATCTTCAGAGCGGGTAATTATAAACTCAAAGTCGTATGACGAAAAGCTCTTCGAAATGCTGAAGACTTTGAGGAAAAAAATTGCTAAGCAAAAAGATTTACCGCCTTATGTAATATTTCAGGATCCTTCTTTGGAAGAAATGGCAACCACCTACCCGACCACCAAAGATGAACTTGCATCGGTAAATGGTGTAGGCATGGGTAAGGTAAATAAGTTTGGAAAGGAATTTCTGGATTTAATCAACACCTATGTAGAAGAGAATGATATTGAAACTGCATCGGATATTGTTGTTAAGTCATCGGTAAATAAATCGAAAATTAAAATCTTCATCATTCAACAAATAGACCGTAAGGTTGAACTGGATGAAATTGCTGAATCAAAGAATATTACGTTCGATGAAATGCTTACCGAGATTGAAAACATTTGCTACTCCGGCACTAAACTCAATCTCGATTATTATATCGATTCGGTATTAGATGAAGATAAGCAGCAACAGATTTACGACTACTTTTTGGAATCGGAAACGGATAGCATCGAAGATGCCGTTGACGCGTTGAAAGATGAAGATTCAGATTTTACTGAAGACAACCTACGCCTGATGCGGGTGAAATTTTTGAGCGAATACGCCAACTAAAAATTAACGGGTAACAAACGATAATTAACAATTGACAGGAATCAATACTGTCAATTGTTACTTGTTAATTTTTAATTCATTTTTTGCGTTCTTTGCATCTTAAATTTTAAGAATGAACATATTGATAGTTGGTAATGGTGGTCGCGAGCATGCCTTTGCCTGGAAAATAAAGCAAAGCAACTTGTGCAATCAGCTTTTTATTGCTCCTGGCAATGCAGGCACAGCACAAGTTGGAGAAAACGTATCCATTGGAGTTGATGATTTTGAGGCGCTCGGAAAATTATGTCTCGAAAAAAAAATTGATTTAGTGATTGTTGGGCCTGAGGTACCACTTGTAAAAGGTATTAGGGATTATTTTGAAAGTCATAACGATCTTAAAAAAATCGGAATGGTAGGCCCCGGAAAGTTGGGTGCTCAACTCGAAGGCAGTAAAGATTTTTCCAAAAAATTTATGATCCGCAATGGCGTGCCAACAGCCAAAGCGCGTACGTTTCTTTCGCACGAAAGTGCTGAGGCTATTGAGTATCTGAATAGCTGCACGCCCCCCATTGTATTAAAGGCAGATGGGCTTGCTGCCGGCAAAGGGGTGATCATAACTTCATCATTAGATGAAGCAAAGGTTACAATCAAAGACATGCTGGAGGACAAAAAATTTGGTGACGCCAGCTCTAAAGTATTGATTGAAGAATTTTTGGATGGCATTGAACTTTCTGTTTTTGTGTTGACCGATGGCGAACACTATGTAGTTCTGCCTGAGGCAAAAGATTACAAACGAATTGGCGATGGTGACACCGGACTAAACACGGGTGGCATGGGCGCTGCATCGCCCGTTGCTTTCGCAGATAGTGCGTTCATGAAGAAGGTTGATACTCAAGTAATCAAACCAACCATTGAAGGATTAAAGAAAGAAAACATCCCTTACAAAGGATTCATTTTTATTGGCCTCATGAATGTGAATGGCGAACCTTGGGTGATTGAATACAATGCGCGCATGGGCGATCCGGAAACGGAAGCTGTTTTGACTCGCATTGAAAGCGATTTGGTGGAACTTCTTGCTGCTTGCGCTAATGGTGAGTTAAAAGACAAAACTATTTCAATTGCCAATGATTATGCGGTAACGGTTGTGATGGCCTCGGGCGGATATCCAAATGAATTTGAAAAGGGGAAAGTTATTTCAGGGCTTGAACATTCTGAAAAATCGTACGCATTCCATGCGGGCACTGCCACTCTCAACAATAGAGTTGTAACCAATGGTGGTCGCGTGCTTGCCGTAACCGGCAATGGAAATACACTCACGGAAGCATCCGAAAATGCCTATAAATGCGTTTCCAAAATCACGTGGGACGGTGTCTATTTCCGAAAGGATATTAGCCAGGATTTAAAAAGGGTTGAAAACGATCTAAATCCTTGAAACTCGCTGTTGTCAATACACCGTTAACCGCATAACTTTAACCTTTAAACTGGACTAATAATATACCAATGGGTTGTGCTTGTGGAACTAAGAAGGGTGAAAAAGTAGGCGGCTGCGAAAATAATGGTGCCTGTGGCACGGGCGGGTGTAATAAGATGAACGTTTTCGATTGGCTCTCCAATATGGATATGCCTCAGCAAGATCGATTTTCAGTTATTGAAGTACGATTTAAAAACGGACGCAAAGATTTTTACCGCAATACAGAAAACCTGAATCTCACCACTGGCGATGCGGTGATCATAGAAGTGCAAACCGGCCATCATTTGGGTCACGTATCCATGCAAGGCGAACTAGTGCGCTTGCAAATGCAAAAGAAAAAAGTTGCTAACGATGATGAAATCAAAAAAGTTTATCGACTGGCAAACCAGAAAGATCTTGAGAAGTTTGAGGAGATAAAGAAACGCGATCTTCCAACATTATATCGCACCCGCGAAATCATTAAACAATTTAAGTTGGCCATGAAACTTTCTGATGTGGAGTTTCAAGCCGACAATACAAAAGCAACTTTCTTTTACTCAGCGGAAGACCGTGTTGATTTTAGAGAATTGATTAAGCAATTGGCCACTGAGTTTAAAGTGCGTGTAGAAATGCGCCAGATAAGTTTGCGACAAGAAGCTGGACGCATTGGGGGAATTGGTGTTTGTGGCCGTGAGCTTTGTTGCTCAACCTGGTTAAGCGACTTTAAAAACGTGGCCACTAGTGCTGCGCGTTATCAAAATTTATCCCTCAATCCCAGCAAACTATCGGGCCAGTGTGGTCGATTGAAGTGTTGTCTGAATTACGAATTGGAAACCTACATGGAAGCGCTGAAGGGCATTCCAGAAATAGAGGCCCCCCTGTTAACTGATCGTGGTGAAGCCCGCCTTCAAAAGACTGATATCTTCCGCAGAATTATGTGGTTTGGATTTAAGGAAGATAACAATTGGTATCCCTTGAATATCGATCGGGTAAATGAAATTTTGGCAATGAACCGCGAAGGAAAAAAACCTGCGAGTTTAGAAACGAATGTGATGCAAGAAAAAGTGCCGATTGCAACATTAAACAGCGACCTGGCCAACATGGATAAAAGATTTCAGGACAAATCACGCAACAAGAAGAAAAGCAAAAATCGAAATCAGAATAACAAAAACACGCCAACACAGAGCAATCCAAATCAAAAACCAAAAAATCCAAATCAAAACAAAGGTAATAGGCCTCAGGGCAATCCGAATCAAAACCCACGAAACCAGAATCAACCCAGGCGTAATAATCCTAATCAAAGAAATAACCCTAAAGGCCCAATTCAGGAATGAAGTATCTTTTTTTTATTCTGTTTAGTCTCCTTCTTTTATCAAGCTGCGATTCTAAGAGAGTCTTCGAGGATTATAGCGAATTTAAAAACCGGGCTTGGTTAGTAAATGATCCTGCCCTTTTCGAATTTGAAATCAAAGACGCAACAAAAAAATACAATCTCTATTACAACGTTCGCAATTCGTTGGATTACCCTTGGCAACGCATTTTCATTCAGTATCAACTTGCCGATTCGTCAGGTACGCTATTAACAAAAAAACTTGTTTCTAATTATTTGTTCGAAAAAAGTGGCAAGCCGATTGGGCGCAGCGGCCTTGGCGATGTACACGATAATCAGTTCTTATTGTTGGAAAATTATTCGTTTAACCGTGAAGGAATATATCGAATGAAATTGGAGCAACTAAACCGGCAGGACACACTCGCTGGCATACTTGCGGTAGGGTTTCGAATAGAAGCAGCGCAATAAAAAAGGAGCCATTTCTGGCTCCATTCTTTTGGAAGAGTTAATCATTAGTTGGCTTACGTTTGATCAGAGTATTACTCCCCTTCCATTCAAAACTAAATTCAAACAACCTTGAAAAAAACTATTGGTCAAATGTAATCCGGGTATGGTAAACCAATCATTAAAAGCCATTAGAAAGGAATTAGAAACCTAAAGAAGAACTTAAGGTTATAGAAACCATAGTTCCCATTCCGGGTGTCGATTTTATTGAAATTTTGCCCTTATGGATGGAAATAATGCGTTGGCTTAAGGATAACCCTACACCATAGCCCTTCACTTTTGAGGTAGCATCGGTTCGAAAAAAAGGTTGAAATACATTTTCAATATCCTTCTTCTCAATGCCCGGTCCATTATCGGTAACGGTAATAACGAGTTCATTTTTTTGACACTTTAGCGAAATCTGCGCCTTGCCTTCACCCGAAAATTTGCACGCATTCTCAAGGATATTTTGAAAGGCTGTTCTTAATAAATAAGGGTTGCCATTAACGTAAAGCAGGCTTTCATCTTCAGGCATCGTTAAACTCTCTACTTCAATTTTATAAGAAGGATCAATAGCCAGCACTTTTTCTCTCGTTTCCCATAACACTTCGTCTAAGCGCACTTTAGACATGGTAAAAGAATCGGACTCGCGCGTGAGCCTGGCAAGATCTAGTAAACTATTTGATAAATGATTCAGGCTTTTAATGTCTTCCAACACTGATTCAATTGTTTCGCGATACTCCTCCTTTTCACGTTCCTTCAACAACGTTACTTCCAGTTGTGAGGTAATATTGGTTAATGGATTTTTTAGTTCGTGCGAAACATTTGAAACAAATAGCTTTTGAAGTTGAAAAGCATTTTCAATTCGCGCAAGCAGGCCGTTAAAAATAAGAATCAATTTTCCCATCTCATCCAGGTGTGGGCTTTCTTCTAATCGTTGCGCGAGATTTTGTGGTGATATATTTTGTACATCGGTTATAATTCTTTTAATCGGTTTCAACGCGCGCCCTGCATAGATCCAACCCGAAACCGAAACAATTGCAATCAGAATAATGAACAAGGCAATTAAAAGCCTTCGCAAATCAACAAGCCGGTTAAATCCATTTACATCTTCTGCGGAAGCAATAATTACATATTCTTTCCCGCGATCTTTAAAGGGAATACCCGTTACTGTATATTCATTATATTTTAATTTCTTTTCGCCCTTTGCAATCACTTCCTCGAAAAGTTGTGCGTTGATCCCTAATTTTAGGGTATCTCCATTAAAATAAATTTCCTTTCCATCCTGATCATACACCCGAATACTTTCGCGATAAAGATTATCACGCTTGGCGCGATCAATAACCTTTAAGAGTGCGGTGTCCACTTGCACTACTTTAATTAATAGAATAGCGGAAGTAATAGCTTTCTCGCGCAAGCGTCTGGAGAAATCCTGTTCAGTGAACTGTTCAGTAAAAAAATAGATTGCAAAAAAGGAAACGAGCACAATCATGCTAACCAGTACTGTAAATTGCAACGTTAGCCGGGTTCTAATTTGCACGTTACGCTTCTTTTAAAATATAGCCCATGCCAAACTGGGTATGTATTAATTTACTCCCAAAATCTTTATCAATTTTCTTGCGCAAATAATTTACGTAAACCTCAACCATGTTTGTGCCGGTATCAAAATCTACTTTCCACACATGTTTGGAAAGCTCTGCCCGTGGAATGACACGATCCTGATTACGCAAAAAGTATTCGAGTAAAGAGAATTCCTTTGAGGTTAAATCAATTTTTTTACCAGCGCGGATTACACTTTTGCGGTTTATATCCAGCACTAAATCAGCAATGCGCAACTGATTATCATTTACTTGCTTCGACTGGCGTTTGGTGAGTGAACGGATGCGTGCCAATAGTTCTTTAAATTCAAAAGGCTTTGCTAAATAGTCATCGGCTCCGCTATCCAGACCTTCTACTACATCATCTGTCTCAACCAATGCTGTGAGCATAAGTATGGGTGTTTCTATTTTGGCTTCACGCAATTGGCGGCACAAATCGCGCCCGTTCAATTCGGGTAAGATTACATCGGTGATAATTAAATTGTATTCATTTCGGAAAGCCAGATTTCGACCTGACACGCCATCCTCCGCAGTATCTACCACGTAATCATTCTCTTCCAGTCCTTTTTTAATGTACTGAATAGTCTTGCGTTCATCCTCTATTAGTAAAATCTTCATTCGCTAAAATTACTGGCGGCAACACTAAGCTACATTAGAATTTTATTAAAACATGAATAAAAAAAGAAAGCAGACCATTTAGGTCTGCTTTCTAAAGCGATTTGAATACTATTTATTTTACGCGGCTGCTTTTGCTACAGTTTTCTTATCCATTTCAGGCTCACGCTCTAAATCCAATACCACCGGAGCAGCTATAAATATAGATGAGAACGTACCGATAACAATTCCAATAAACAAAGCAAAAGAGAAACCTCTTAACACTTCGCCACCAAAAATAAGGAGGATGAATACAACAATTAAGGTTGTTCCTGAAGTGATTAATGTTCTGCTCAAGGTGCTGTTGATGGCATCATTGAAAACTTTTGCCCGATTATGGTTTGCACCAAAACCAAGATATTCTCTAATCCTGTCAAAAATAATTACCGTATCATTTATCGAATATCCAATTACAGTAAGCACAGCTGCCACAAATACCTGATCAATCTCAAAAGAGATTCCAAAGGCACGGGCAATACCAAATGCCGCAATCACAAACAGTGTATCGTGCACAGTAGCTACAATAGCGCCTGCACTGTATGTCCAGCGTTTAAAGCGAACAAGAATATAGATAAAAATGAGTATCAGTGATGCTAACGCTGCTTCGAACGCTGAGCCTTTAATATCATCGGCAATAGTGGCACCTACTTTTGAAGACGAGGCAATAATAAAATGACTATCGTCCAACTGGGCATCGTTTTCGGTGAATTGAATTCCCTTAAACTTTTCGACTCCTTGAATAAGAGCCGCCTTAACTTTATCATCGGCAACGTCAGATTCATCATCAACCAAATACGAAGTGGTAACTTTCATAATATTATTACCATCGAAACTTTTTACCTCCAATCCTGAATTCTCAAAGCTTGAACTTAAAGCAACTTTCATTTCGGAAGGCACTACGGGTTTATTGAATTTTACCACATAAGAACGTCCACCTTTAAAATCCACACCAAGATTAAGCCCTTGTACACCAATTAAAATAAAACCAACTACGACAATAGCTCCTGAAATCAAGTAAGCTTTTTTGCGGAAACCAATAAAGTCATACTCCTTGCGTTTCTTCACCATTCTGGCCATGGCGCTATCAAATGAAACATTCGACTCGTCACCTTTGCGCACCATCCACTCAACAATTACACGAGAAATATAAACGGCCGAGAAAAATGATGTCGCAATACCAATCATCAAAACAATAGCAAAACCTTTCAATGGCCCCTGGCCTAAAACGAAAAGCATAACTCCTGTGATAAACGTTGTCAAGTTTGAGTCGAAGATGGTTGTAAATGCCCGGCTATATCCCATGTTAATGGCTTCACGCAGTTTACGTCCCATTCGCAATTCTTCTTTTATCCGTTCATAAATAAGCACGTTTGCATCCACAGCCATACCCATGGTAAGCACAATACCGGCAATACCCGGCAATGTTAACGCTGCATTTAACTGCGCTAAAATTCCAAGAATAAAGAAGATGTTGAACAACAAAGCGATGTTAGCAACCCACCCGCCTTTAGAATAATAAGCAACCATGAAAAGCACAACAAGGCCTAACCCACAAGCCATTGAAATGAAACCTTGATTTTGAGCAACCTTACCTAAGCTTGGCCCTACAATAGCTTCTTCAACAATACGAGTTGGTGCCGGCAATGAACCAGCCTTTAATACGTTTGCTAAATCCTTTGCTTCATCCAATTCAAAACTTCCTGAGATTTGAGAATTACCATTAGGAATTTCACCATTAACGACTGGCGCTGTGTAAACGTAATTATCAAGCACAATTGCAATTCTGCCCTGTGGTTGTTTAGCTGCAGCAGCAGCAGTTATATTTTTCCAAGCGCGAGCACCAGAGGCATTCATTTGCATGCTAACTGCCGGCCGTGCAAACTGATCATAATCTAACCGGGCATCATTAATGATTTCGCCAGTCAACAAGGGCTTTCCATTACGCCCAAGGTTTACAAAGTTCAATTGAAGGTCATCAACATCCTTAGTTTGCTTTGGATCTGACTTTACATTCCAGAAATATCCAATCGTTCTCGGCCACAATGCCTTAACTTCAGGTCTTCTTAGAATGTTGTTAATCGTAGAAGTATCCTTTATCTGATATAGAAATGGAATGCTTTGATTCATCAAAGCAAACAGTGGTGACGAGGTTGCCGCACGAAGGGAATCCAGCGAGCTAATAGAACTATCACGCACATTGCTTAATTGTTTTTCCAGAGCCGACTTGGTTGTATCCGTTTCAGCCGATACGGTTAACTCACTCTTTGTGTCTTTTAAAGTAACAAGGGCTTTCTTATTGTTCTGTTCTTTTACTAGTAAGTCATTAATTGCCGCAAGCGATTGCTGCAACTGCGGATCACTAACTTCTACAATTTCCCAGAACTCCAACCTTGCTACCCCTTGCAACAGTTTACGCACGCGTTGTGGATTATCTGCGCCCGGAATTTCAATTTGAATTCTTCCTTTATCCTGCAAACGCTGAATGTTAGGTTGTGATGTTCCAAACTGATCGATACGGGTTTTAAGAATCGTAAATGATCGATCAATTGCTCCATCTACTTCTGTATTCAAAAATTTAAGAACAACATCGTCTCCATCACTCAACTTAACACGATCCTTATTAGCTGCTGATGTGAAAAGAGAAGCTAAAGACTTATCGGGGTTTGCCTCTTTAAATGCCTTATAAAAAAGACTTACAAAATTATCGGAACTGGTTTTTTGCATTTCGCGCGCCTTTTGAAGGGCTGCGTTGAAAGCAGGATCCTGGCTATTGCCGCTGAGTCCTTTTAAAATATCAACCGGAGAAATTTCAAGCACTACGTGCATACCACCTTGCAAATCGAGGCCAAGGCTCAATTCGTTTTCTTTAACCTCCTTGTATGTATATTCAACTCCAAAGAGATTATATACAGGTTGGTTCCAGATTGAGTCGAGGTAATTTTGTTTTTTAGAAAGACTTAATGATCCGCTTTTATCGGTAGCATACTTAACCGCATCCTGTTCAACATTTCTCGATACGAATGTAAACGACAAATAGTACAAACAGAGAAACGTAATCATAATGCCTAAGACGACAACTACACCTTTGTTACGCATAAATTAATTTTTAGAAAGTTGATTGGTTTTAAATTAGAGAAAGTGACGCACAGGCTTTTAAATTAAATGCCTAAGTCAAAAATTGAAAAAAGAAAAAAATTAGGGCGCGTTTGGCGCGATGATAACCTGAAATAGTAACTTAAAAAGATTACTAAGAATAGCCTCGGAACGAGGAATGAATTTTTCAACTTGCTGGGGTTCACCTAAAATTTCAAGCACGCTTACAGGTACTTGTTCGTTTACTCGCACAAGGTTGCCTTGCGTAACAGCATCGGCAGGAGCCGCGCTAATTGTTTTGCTATCAGGCTTCTCAGTTGATTGCTCAGTGGCTACTTTCTTGTCTGCCTCCGCGCGAAGTGAATAGGTGTGCGATAAAATAATAACCGCAGCGGCTAACAAGCCGGCAGCTATCAAAAAACCTCTGTAAATAGACCTTTTATGCACTTCTTTAGATTAGGAGACCACAAAATTAACGGTTAGAAGCTAATAAGCAAATGCTTATTGTTTAAGCTAAATCTTATCTGCCTTTGCTTAAAATCTTACTTCTCGTTTAATCTCGACTTAAGATACCCTACTAAAACACTTAAAGCCCGATCAAATTTGCTGTTGTTAGGTATAACGAGATCAGCATTGTGCTTCAGGGGTTCAATCAGCTGCTCGTAAACGGGCATTACATGATATTGATAGCGATATAAAACATCATCAATATCATAACCGCGCTCAACCTGATCACGCTTTATTCGCCTGCCCAACTTCACATGATCTTTGGCCTCAATAAAAATTCTTAAGTCAAGCTCCGCTGAAATTTCTTCAAAGTATTGAACGAACAAACCCTCTACCACAAGAATAGGTGCCGGTTTAAATTCAAGTTGTTTCTTCTCAGCTAACGGGTTGTTAAAAACGTATTCCGTTTTGCTAACCAGTTGGCCAGATTTTAATTTTAATAAATCGTTTTTAAACGCGTCTCTGTCTATTGAAATAGGTAAATCAAAATTCTTAACCCCGTTTTCATCAATAGGTTGTTGATCGCGCGGCTTGTAGTAATTATCCTGCGAGATCAGGCATATCTCGTCAGATTTAAATGCCGTTGATAAGCCTTGAAGAAAATAGGTTTTACCCGAACCGCTTCCACCGGTAATGCCAATGGCAATGGGCTTATTCATACGCTGTGTGTTTTATTGTTTCTTTCTTTTAGAAAAAAAACCAACTTCTCAACAGCACGTGCCCGATGGCTCATCGAATTTTTTTCTTTCATAGTCATTTCAGCTAATGTTTTTGAATTTCCTTCTGGAAGAAAAATAGGATCGTAACCAAAACCACCTGCACCTTTTTTCTCTTTGCCTATAGCTCCTTTCAAAACTCCTTCAAATTGATTTTGTCCTTGTGAAGTAATCAGCGTAACAACCGTTCTAAATTGAGCGTTGTGATTCTCTTTATTTTGAAGATTAGCAAGCAACAAATTCATATTATCCTCTGCACTTCGCTGACTGCCGGCATAGCGGGCCGAGTAAACTCCAGGTTCGCCATTCAAGGCTTCAACTTCAAGACCAGTGTCATCGGCAAAACAGGAAACACCATAATTCTTGAATACATACTCAGCTTTTTGTAATGAGTTTCCTTCTAAGGTTTCTTGATCCTCCGCTAACTCTTCATGACAACCAATTTCTGCAAGACCAACAACCTTAAACTCACTTCCCAAAAGCGCATTTATCTCTTGCAGCTTATGTTTATTATTTGTGGCAAAGCAAATGGTTGCAATCATCTTACACCCAGCAGTTCTATTTCAAAAACTAAATTAGCGTTGGCCGGAATGCTTCCAAGATTGCCAGAAACATTTGGACCATACCCAAACCCAGATGGAACATACAATTTAACAATGGAGCCGGTAGGTATTAGAGGTAACACCAGTTGCCAGCCTAAAATTAAACCAGAAAGTCGAAACACTGAGCCAGAAGATTCTTCAATTGTAGTGCCACTGCCTAACAGTTTTAGATTGTAGTTAATAGTTATTATGCTTTCTAAGCAAGGCGGAACGGGACCAGTGCCCATTTTAGTTATTATATACCGAACACCATTAGGCTCCGTTTGAGCCACCAAACCTTTTGACGCTAGGTTAGCATCAATTTTCACGAGGTCTTCTGTTAGTCGTGTCTGATCTACTAACGCTATCCTGGCGGCAGATACCATTTTGGTGCAGGTTGGATCATCCTTCTTACAGCCATCCAAAAAGAATACCCCACACAGTATCAACAACAAACAAATTTTTTTCATAGTCAGTATATTTTCTTTGCTAGAAATGTTTCCCAAACAAAGGGGTCTGACTGCTCGTAGCTATCTTAAAGCGGCCTGACCCCTAACGGTTTTAAAAGTCTGGTTATTTGATGTCCATCATTTCCATTTCAAACATCAGGTTTGAATTGCCTGGTATTCTGGGGCCATTGCCTTGTGCCCCGTAGCCTAATGTTGAAGGAATATAAACTGTCATCTTCGAGCCTTTGCTCATTAATCCTAACGCTTCTTCCCAACCCGGTATTACCTGGCGATAGCCTAACGTAACATCTAAGGGTGCGTAAGGCTTGCGCGCCTCATTAAATACATTGTTTGCTTTTGCTATTGACTCTATACTGCTATCAAAGCATGCGCCATCTAATAAATATCCGGCATAATTTACTTTTACCGATTGTCCTGTTTTAGCAGTTTCGCCTTTACCCGGTTTTGTAATTACATAGCTAATTCCCGAAGCAGTTTTTTGAGCTACAATTGATTTTGTTTTCAGAAAATCCGCAATAGCAGTTGTGTCTTTCGCCAATTGAAGGTCTTCTTCCAACTTTGCCTTTTCAGTTTGCTTAGCCACTATTTCATTTTGAACTTCACGCGCCCGTTCTTCAGTAATGATATCTGATATACCTACATAAAAAGTAAAAACACTAGCTGAATCGATGCCGGGAGGAAATTGTCCGCCTTGAAATAGTTTTGTTGCTGAAACTTTAAAGGTAGCGCTATCACCTTTTGAAAGTAATTGAATAACCTCAGTTACTACATCTCCTTTAGGCACTGAATCCATGTGTTGTAACATGGTGGGAAATGGATTTTTTTTGCTCTCACTTAAAATAGAATCCTTGCCATCTTTAAGTACAAAGTTCATTACTAAAATCTCACCTTTTTTGGCCAACACGCCATCACCTTTTTTTACTAGGCTGTATTTTAATCCTGATGGGGTTTCTTTTGAATTAGAGCAGGCAACTGATAGCATCGCCACAAATACGAACAACAAAACTGAATTTTTCATTTTTTATAAATTGGATTGATAAGTTACTTTTTTAATTGATCTTGATATTCCGGAAGAATAGAAAGAAATTTCTTTAGCGTGTCTTCCAGTGATAGTTTGGATGAACCGCCAGAAGCATTTCTATGACCACCGCCTTCAAAATGTTTTCGGGCTAATTCATTTACAGAAAAATTGCCCAGCGAACGAAATGATAATTTTATTTCTTCTTTGCGATCATACATCATCACGGCCATCTTTATCCCTTTTATGGAGAGCCCATAATTCACAAGTCCTTCTGTATCTCCGGTTTGAGAGCCATACTTCTTCAACTCCTCCTGACTTAACGTCATGTAAGCAGTATGATACTCAGGCAGCACTGTTAATTTCTGGCTCAGTACAAATCCCGTAAGGCGCAAACGCTCTAGCGAATTGGTATCATATATATTTTGAGCAATCGTATGCGGATCTGCGCCCCTACTTACTAATTCAGAGGCAATCAAAAATTCCTGATGACGGGTATTGTTATGTCTAAATCCCCCTGTGTCGGTCATCAATCCGGCATACAGACAAGTAGCGATTTCTTTATCGATAAGATTCGTTTCGCCTAACTCATCAATCAGTTCGTAAATAAGGCCAGCCGTTGATGCGGAAGCTGTATTCCATTTTTCAAAATCAGCGAAAGCTTCGGGTTCAAGGTGATGATCTATTAAAACTTTGGTGCCGGTTGCCTTTTTAACAGGGTCACCCAAGGTATTGATGCGACTCAAACTTGAGAAATCCAAACAAAAGATAATCTCTGCTTGTTGAATTAATTCAATGGCTTTTTGCTCGGGCTTAGGATTTTCTTTTGAAAGTGCAATAACGGTTTCGTTATCGGGCATCCAGGTAAGAAAGTCAGGATAATCACTTGGTGTGATCACCGTAACCTGGTGGTTTTTCTTCTTTAAGAAACGAGCCAGCCCCAGTGACGAGCCTAATGCATCGGCATCGGGCTTAAAGTGAGTAACAATAACTACCCGCTTTGGCTGATTGATTAAAGACTTAAAGGCTGAAAAATTTTTCATCGAAGGGGCAAAAATGGCAATTTTATTTGGGAGTGCATAGTGAGAATATAATGGGGGAACAACGAAAGCCAATAAAGACAAAAAACAATACAAGCGAGGCTATGCACTACGGACTAAAAGCCTAATTTTGCGGCCGAAATAAGGATTTAGAAACAACTTAAATTTTAGATAAAAATGGCAACAAACAGAACTTTTACGATGATCAAGCCAGATGCAACAAGCGCTGGAAACACGGGTGCAATCACCAAAATGATTGAAGAGGCGGGCTTTCGCATCGTAGCCATGAAAAAGGCGCAATTGACTCCAGAGTTGGCGGGAAAATTTTATGAGATTCATAAAGAGCGTTCTTTCTATGGCGAACTGGTCGCTTATATGAGCAGCGGTACAATTGTGCCCATGATTTTAGAGAAAGAAAATGCCGTTGAAGATTTTAGAAAATTAATTGGTGCTACCGATCCTAAGAAAGCTACACCTGGAACAGTACGTGCTTTGTTTGCAAAGTCTATTGATGCCAACGCTATTCATGGGTCGGATTCTGACGACAATGCAGCCATTGAAGGTAATTTCTTTTTCTCGCAGTTCGAAAGATTTTAAACTGGTTATTGGTTGCTCGTTAGTCGCTGTTCGAAATGAACAGTGATTAACGAAACTAAAAACTTTCTTTTTTTGAATTTGTTATCCAAATAACGACCAACCAACAACGAAATACAAAACGAATGATAGACCCCACCTACTCAGAAAAATTTGAATCGCGGCACAATGCACCCGATGCACAGCAAATTGCTGAAATGCTGAAAGTAGTAAAAGCTGCTTCAGTTGATGAAGTCATTGATCAAACTATTCCGGCAAACATCCGATTAAAGAAATCACTGAACCTTCCGGCTGCACAATCTGAGTATGAGTTTTTGAATTCATTCAAAAAGATGATTTCAAAAAACAAGATCTATAAATCTTATTTGGGAACGGGTTATTACAATTGCATTACACCGGGCGTTATTCTTCGCAATGTGTTGGAGAATCCAGGATGGTACACGGCCTACACTCCGTATCAGGCCGAGATTGCTCAGGGTCGGATGGAAGCATTGATCAACTACCAAACCGTGATCATTGACCTTACGGGAATGGAGATTGCCAACGCATCGTTATTGGATGAAGCAACAGCAGCAGCGGAAGCCATGCACTTACTGTATGCATCGCGCAAAGTCAATAAGAAAAACGCTAATACTTTTTTTGTTGATGAGAATACGTTTCCGCAGGTTATTGATTTGCTAAAAACAAGGTCAGCACCAATTGGAGTTACATTGCAAATCGGAAGCATTGAAAAATTGGACCTTGCCAATCCTGATCTTTTTGCGGTCTATGTTCAGAACCCCAACAACAATGGTGAGATCAAAGATTACTCAGCGCTGATTGAAACTGCGCATGAAAAAGAACTTTTTGTAGTTGTTGGTGCAGACTTGATGAGCCTTGTGCTTATGAAATCACCCGGAGAAATGGGAGCTGATGTAGTGGTGGGATGTTCACAACGCTTTGGTGTG
>Ga0154020_10001351_pt1 | contig 30352 bp, 21 predicted proteins | sample Klosneuvirus_201_FD_109709 | JGI IMG/M metagenome (GOLD analysis project Ga0154020, IMG submission 109709) | Active sludge microbial communities from wastewater, Klosterneuburg, Austria - Klosneuvirus_20160825_MG | ecosystem: Engineered > WWTP > Aerobic digester > Activated sludge | place...
GTGTCCCTGAACACTATGGCATATTTATCCTGAAATCTGGACACGGAACCCTCTATCAGCCTGTGTACCGGCTGAAATCCACCGGTTTCACTAAGCACTTGGGCATGACTAAAACCAACGTGCTTTTGAGACTCTATATCTCTGCTCAGTGCATAAACAGCGGAATTTATATTGTTGCCAGTATTCAGAATCTCGCTTAGGCGGGTATCCGGATAATCGCTAAGCATACAGATCAAATCTTCAAATTTTTCTGCCATCTTTTGAATGGTTTCCGTTTTGAATAAGTTCTTGTTGTATGAACACTCAATCGCTATTTCATTCTGAATGCGCGATAGATTCATGATCAGATCGAAGGAACTATATGCGCGTTTCTGAATATATAACTCCGCTTTTAATCCCGAAAAACGCAGGCCTTCAGATAAGGGTCTGTCTACATTGAAAGTCGCCGTGACAAAAGGTAATTGACCGGGTTCACGAACAGATTTCAACTGCTTGATCAGGCTTCCGAATGTTAGCCTTCTGTTAGACAACGCTTCTGAATAAGTGGATTTTCTGACATTTAAATACGCCTTGAAACTTAAGCCCTTGTCTATATTAACCCTTAGTGGCAATAAATGAACACAATGTCCCACCAAACGATCGAAACCTGAAACCGGCTGACCTGCAGCCGGAATACCAACAACAAAATTTTCTTCCCCCGAAAAACTGAACAACAACACTTCAAACACCGACGCCAGAGTCACCATAACACTGCATCCGCTTGAATCGGCGAGCGCTCGTATTCTGGCAAATGTTGATTGTTTAAAAGGATACGTTAAATGATTACTTTTAAAACCGGCAAAAAACGGCCGTTTAACATCATAAGGAAGTCCTGAAGCCGGCGTGTAGTTCCGAAACTTGTCGGTCCAGAAAGACAAAGTTTTCTGATATTCCAAACTGGATTCAAAATCAAGTTCCTGTTGGATATAATCTTCCAGAAGAGGTGCCTGAGGCAAATCCGCAGCATCTGAATCGACTGTGGAAGAATACAGGACACCGAGTTCATGAATCATCAGTCCAAGCGACCACCCATCGCAGACAAGATGGTGTGCATTCAAAATCAAATCATGTTCCAGGTGTCCGTCTGTAATCAGATGGGTTCTGAACAACGGCCCCTTTCGCAAATCAAATATGTGCTCTGCCTCATTTTCCTGCTGAACCTTTAATGTATTCGATACCTGATTGCTTGTTAATACATTTAACAAAGGCTCTGATCCCGGTAAATCCTTATACACGATGCATTGTCGGGATTCAATATCAAAGACACTTCTCAATGCCTGATGTCTTTGCAAAAACTGATGTAAAGCAGATTCAAGTGAATTCAGTGCAAGAGCCCCTTTAAAGTTAATTGTAATCAGCTGATTATAAGCCCTATTAGCATCAGGCCCACCCAAAGAGCATGCCGCCAGAATTTCAAGTTGTGGTTCCGTGCAAGGCAAAACTGCTTCTATCCGCAACCCATTCACAGGATCTCTCTCATCATCTTGTCTGTATGTGTGGAACTCAAACATCAATCGCGTTTTGTCAGTCTTAAATTAGCTTTCCCCGGTGCATTAAAATAAGCGCTAAAGGAACGATTCCCGACACCGACGGGGGGCTGAATTTTTTGGTTCTTTCTCAAAGCATTTAAAAATGTCGCATTTGATCTGTTTGCCGGTCCGGGCGACGGTGCAATTAAAAATACATCTTTTTCCTGCAATGCATCTGGCTGAAAACGGGCCTTTGCCCCATCAGACGACATATAACCCGGCAGCGCTTTTCTGTTAATCTTCTTGTTAACCGTGAGGGGAAAACCCTCTATCCGAATAAAGTTGATTGCATACGACCTGTTTGAAAACACTTTAACAAGAGCCGGCTTAATCTTATCCAGCGTTAATCCGCCATCCTCCAGCTGCAAATATGCAACAACGGAATCTGCACCGTCAGGATTCTGAACCTTCATTACCAAAGTGTTTTTCACCCCATCAATTGCGGCAATTTCGTGCTCCAGATGGCAGGCATTTAACAATTCGGAATACATCATATCCCATTTATCTTCTCTGCAAATATAGATGATCCTGCCATCATCATCCATATAAGCAAAATCACCGCTTCGGTAATATTCCGGAACAGCAGCGGGACTTCGATGTTCATGAATAACCCTTTCTGATACAGATTGCTTTTCATTAAGATACGATGCTAATACCTGAGCTCCGGATATGACAATTTCTCCGCATTCCCAGGGACCCACCGGCCTTAACGCGCTATTGACGATGCGCACATTTACCCCATTCATCGAAAATCCAACCGGGATGCTTAAAATCCGTTTATCAAATGATTCGGAGATTGTGAAACGATAAACCAGACAACCGACACAGGTTTCGCTTGGCCCGTATTCATTAAAAAAGACAGCTTCAATATTTCGTTTTCTAAAAACACCAATATGTCTATCGTACAAAGTTTCACCCCCAAAAACAAAGCGACTGCTGGCCTTTAGTGCCTGAATGCTTTTGAGCGCCTCAAGTTCAAAAACCTGAACTGGCGTCAATTTCAGAAAGTCATAAGGGGCATATCTCAGAAAGTTTGGATCCATGAACGCATTTGAATATTGGCCGGAAGCAATCACCATTGTTCCTCCGCTGCACAGAGACGCAAACAGGGCCGTAAAGGAAGCGTCGAATGCCAGACTAAGGTGAAAATAAGTGCATGTTTCATTAGATTCTGTCTGACAATATAATTCAATTGCATTCCGGATGTAATTTTCAATTGCTTTGTGTTTCACAGGAACACCCTTCGCTTTGCCGGCAGAGCCTGATGTGTATACCACATAAGCCAGTGACTCTGGATTTATGTACTTCGGCAATGCTTGTCCGCAAAAATGTCCCGATTCCGTATTGATATCCAGTATGTTTAAGCCGAATTCGGAAAAAACCGAATCGTCATCTGAAGACAATACCCAGCTCAGACCACTGTCTGCTATCATCGTTTCAATTTTCTCTGTCCCTGATTTCAACTCCAGAGGCATAAATGCTTTGCCGGATTTCAGGATGGCGAGAACATTGATCACCATTTGTATGGAAGGCGTGCACGATAACCCAATCAAAGCGCTTCCATGCGCCACGGTATGAATGCAACGGGCAAGTATAGACGACCGTTCGTCTAATTCATCGTAAGTAATAGAAGTGGATTCAAAAACGAGCGCCTTCTTATCGGGAAATTTGCTTTTTTGTCGTTTAAATAAATCGAGTAAACCGAATGTTGAATCTTGTTCGCTGCCGCATACCGGCTGCTGAGTTGTTTGCATATTTGTGTTTTGAGTAGTTTTGTTTCATTTTACAGTTGATTTTAGCCTGCGCAGTTTGCAAATGTATAAAATCTTATGAATAATAACAAATTTTTACACCAATTATTAACACAATGAAAACATGCAAAAAGCCAAAAACAAACCCCTGAATTAAAGGTAATTAACTTAACAAAAGCTATAAATATTCAAGTGGAAACAGGCAAAAGCGTAGTCATAAAAAACCTGCTTAAAAGTTCCCGGCTTACAAATCAGATGTCTTTAACAAAACGCCTCAAAACAATCCATTCAACTCTGCCTCAATCTTGTTGATTACAAAATTGGCATCGTTGGGATCGTTCTCAAAATCAAGCTCATCAATGTTCAGAATGACGAGTTTTCCCAGATTGTAGGTTGAAATCCAGGCTTCGTATCGCTCGTTCAGGCGCTTTAGATAATCCAGGCGAATGCTGTCTTCATAGTCGCGGCCCCTCTGTTGAATCTGCTTCACCAGCGTCGGAATAGTACCCCGGAGGTAAATGAGCAGATCCGGTGGCTGTATCATGGAATTCAATGAATTGAACAGTGCGGTGTAGTTTTCAAAATCGCGGGTGCTCATCAAGCCCATGGCATGCAGGTTGGGCGCAAAGATGTTGGCATCTTCGTAAATTGTCCTGTCCTGTATGACCGGTTTGTTGTTTTCACGGATTTTTTTGATGTTATTATAACGCACATTCAGAAAATACACCTGAAGGTTGAAACTCCAGCGTTGCATGTCTTCATAAAAATCACTGATATAAGGATTGTCATCATTGTCTTCCAGCTGAATGTCCCAGCCATAGTGCTTTGCCAGCATATTTGCCAGTGTCGTTTTTCCACTGCCAATGTTACCAGCCACTGCAATGTGCATTACCTTATGCTTCGTTTTGCTCATTTGGATGCAAACATATTGAAATTATTCTATATGTGGTGACGAATTGTTAAAATTGTGGAAAGAATGCAAACCCGCTTAATCGTCGCAATCTGTTTAATGGTGTTGCTTTGCCAGACAGCTTAATTCCGGAGTCAAAAAGGCGTCAGCCGGGCTTCCGGTAAATCTGCATCTTTGCGAATGAACAGGTATACCATTACCGTCATACCCATAAATACCCCCAGATTCATTAAGAACCAATCCATAATGTGAAATGCCAGTATAAAAAACAGCAGCCAGCGGTCGAAACGCCTGCTGAAAAGGCCTGCCGCGAATGACAACTGCAGCAACATAGCCGAAACAAACACAATCCCGGACAGGGTAGCATGCTGAATCATGAAAAAAACCAGTTTGCTGCGCACAGCATCCGGATAGAAATACAAACTGGCAGCGTGCTGGTTCTGCAGGGTGTTCGAAAAACTGTCTATGTGCAGCCATCCCCCGCCTATAAGCTTGAAAAAGCCGGCAAAAAAATACGTCAGACATGCCATTATCCGGGCAAAGGCGCCCGAAACCGAAAACATTTCGGGTTTGAAATAGAATGGTAACATCGCAAACTGAAATCCGTACAAATGATGGGTGTGGTAACCAATTTTATAATTAAACAGCAGCTGATACAAGAGCAGGAAGAGTCCTGCGGCAATGGTCAGGCTGCGCATTTCGGCATACAAAGCAGAAAGCAGAAGCAACCCAATCAGTAATGCCGAAAATCCGAAGGCAGTCCATTCAGAATGCAGAATAAGCGACGGCAATCCACTGGCGCTCAGCAACCAGTATGCCGGATCGGCTCCCCGGTATTGAAAAGGTGAATCCCAGACATGCTGCAGCATCATGCCCGAATACCAGAACCAGCACATGGCTGCCGCAATAAAAAGCAAAACAGCCCTTTTCCAGAACCTGAATGAATCGACTTTATTCTGCCACATCTGTTTTGATGGTATTCTGAGACTTAAGCTGTCCGTTTATAAAACCGCAATCCTTCAACGTATAAGCTGCATCCAGTTTCAACCCGATGCGTTCCGCATAAAGCCTGAACCAGCTGTGAAAACGTTTCAGCGCCTCGCAGTCGCCGGTATTGGTGTCGTATAGTCCGATGCGCTGTAACTTGTGGTTCATCTGATTGCAATGGTCTGAAGCAGACAGAATCTGATAACGAGCAGGCAGTATTTCAAGCATCAGAAAACCGCTTCCGTTTACCCGGTATATGTTCTCGGGCACTTTGCCTGTATCTGACGACGGCAAAATCTGATTGTAGGCAGGCTGAGCCGGCGTCCGGTTGCTGTAGAGCGAAAAATAACCGATGGGGGTAATCTCTGTTTTTAAAACGAGCTGAAGGGCATAAAGCAACAAAACCGTGCAGACAAATCCAAAAAAACGCTTATGCGTTTGTTTGATCTGCCTCAGGTATTGCACAATCAGCATAAAGTAAATGCTTAGTAAAACTTTTTAAACCCTATGATATCCCTTACTTCGCGCATGGTCTTGTCGGCACTGGCACCGGCTTTTTCGGCACCTTGTCTGGCCACCCGGCTCAAGAGCACATCGTCGTTTAAAACGTCCTGAATGCGTGTTCTGAAAGGCTTTATGAATTGACACATGTCTTCTGCAAGCTGTTTTTTCATGTCGCCGAAGCGTATAGTGCCTTTGTAATAATCCTGCTCAAATTGCGTCAGAACTTCGGGCGCGCTGACCAGCGCCATCAGTTCGAACAGATTTTGTATCGGCATTGGTTTCTCTGAACCCGGCTCACTCGGACCTTCCACAACCGCTGTCACAGCTTTCATAATCTTTTTTGTAAGCACGTCGTCCTCATCGCTCATATAAATGGAATCCCACTCCCCTGCACTTTTGCTCATTTTGCCCTGCCCTGTCAGTCCGGGTACTTTAACCAGATTCTGATTGTAGTTAAACGCCTGAGGCTCTGGAAAATAATCGTTCTGATACAAACGGTTAAAGCGGCTACCGAAGGTTCGGGCCATTTCCAGATGTTGTTCCTGGTCTTTGCCCACGGGCACTTTAACCCCTTTGTGCAAGAGTATATCTGCAGCCATCAGCACCGGATAAGTCAGCAGGCCCGCATTCACATTGTCCGGCTGCATTCTGATTTTGTCTTTGAAAGAGGTTAAGCGCTGCAATTCGCCGAGATAAGCATTCATATTCAAAAACATATACAGCTCGGCGGTCTGTGGCAAATCACTTTGCAGATATAGTGTGCAGCGCTCCGGATCAAGACCAAGGGCAATGTATTCTGCCAGTACCCGTTTAACCGAACTGTGCAGATCGCCGGGTGTCGGATGCGTAGTAAGCGAATGGTAATCGGCTATAAAGAAAAAGGCGTCGTATTCATTCTGCATGCGTATGAAATTTTTAACCGCACCAAAAAAATTTCCGAGGTGCAATTTACCCGTTGGCCTGATTCCACTAACTACTTTTTCCATGTTTGAAGGGACAAACTTACAAAAAAATAGCGAACCTGCCGACCGATTGGCCGGGTAAATAAAAGCCTGTTTTTTTATGTTGTCCTTAACCCTTAATTTTGAACTTAAAATCGCTAAGCGTCCTACCATGAAAGCAGTTATTCCAGTTGCCGGCATAGGCACTCGTCTTAGACCCCATACACACACGCAGCCCAAGTCGCTGATTCCGGTAGCCGGAAAACCGATTTTGGCGCATATCGTCGACCAGCTGGTGGATGCAGGCATCACCGACTTTATCTTCATTATCGGCTATCTGGGCGATAAAATTGAAGAATACATCAGCAATCACTACCCTTCTATTAATGCCTCATTCGTGATGCAGACCACAGGAAAAGGTACCGGACACGCCATCTGGCTTGCAAAAGAAAAGATAGGAAACGAACCCATCCTCGTGGTTTTCGGAGACACCATCTGCGAAGTAGACTGGAAAGAAATCATTTCAAGTCCCAACTCCCTTCTGGGTGTTAAAAAAGTGGAAGATCCCCGACAATTTGGTGTGGCAGAAGCCGATGCCGAAGGCCGGATAACCAAACTGATTGAAAAACCGGCCATCCCCAAATCCAATCTGGCGTTGGTCGGCATCTATAAGATACTTGAAACCGCCGAACTGATGCGTTGCCTGGATAATATTATAGAGAACAACATTAAAACGCAGAATGAATTTCATCTGACGGATGCCATGATGTGCATGGTAACAGGCGGCACCGGATTTTACACCTTCAATGTCACCTCATGGTTCGACTGCGGCAAAAAAGAAATCCTGCTGCAAACCAATCAGCTTTTGCTGAAACGCGGGGCATTTGAAAAAGTGGATCCGGATTCGGTTCAGAATTCCATCATCATTCCACCGGTTTTTATTGGCAAAGGCTGCCGCATCAGCAACAGCATCATTGGTCCTAATGTCAGTATTGGCGAGCATGTGCTGATCGAGTCCTCCATTATACGCGAAACCATTATCGGCCCTTTTGCAGAGCTCAACTTCGCCGTGCTGAACAACTCGCTCATAGGCAACGACGCTTCACTGCAGGGAACCGTACACAGCCTGAATCTGGGCGACAGTGCAGAAATCAATTTCGGTTAATTTACAATATGTACACACAGGAAGAAATTACAGGCGCATTCGGACCGTTTACAGCTCCGGCGGTTTTCGACAACTCTTACATTCAAAACTGCATAGCAGAAATAGCGGAATTCCCATCTGCCCTCAAGGCGTTTACGGACATGCTGACTGCAGAACAGCAACTGGCCACTTACCGCCCCGGAAGCTGGACTTTCAGACAGGTAATCCATCACATTGCAGACAGCCACATGCAGGCCTATTCGCGCTTCAAACTGGCCCTTACTGAAAGTGACCCCGTCATAAAACCCTATATACAGAATGCCTGGGCAGAAACGCCGGATGCAACAGGTGTTGATGCGGGTGTTTCTGCTGCACTCATTACACCGCTGCATCAGCGCTGGGTGTATCTTATGCGGTCTATGTCGGAGGCAGATTTCAGCAAACAATACATACATCCCGAATACGGCAAAACATTCAGCCTGGCCTATGCCTGCGGCTTGTATGCATGGCACGGCAAGCACCATCTGGAACAGATGAAACGGTATGCTGAAAACATGGGCTGGATTAAGGCTTAGCATTGCAGGAAACCAAACCACTGAACGCCCTGTTTTCTCCGGGAGTCAAGCTGATGCTGATTGCCAGCATTGCTTTTGCCTGGATGAACGTCAGTGTCAAGTCCATCGGACACATTCCGGTTTTTGAAGTGATCCTGTTCAGGGCCATTATTACCCTTATAATCAGTTATGCCATACTGAAGAAACGCAAGGTAAATCCCTGGGGCACCCACCACAAATTTCTGATTGCACGCGGTGTTTTCGGGGCCATCGGACTGGTTTGCTATTTTTACACCCTGCAGCACATGCACCTGGCCAACGCCATTGTAATTCACTACCTCAGCCCCATATTCACAACACTGATAGCCCTGATGTTTCTTGGCGAAAAAGTCAGGCGGATACAATGGATATCTTTTGCCATATCATTCAGCGGCGTTATTATGGTAAAGGGATTTGCCAATGTGAATACACTCGATTTTCTGATTGGTATGGCAGGGGCTTTTTTCAGCGGACTGGCCTACAATGCCATTCGGAACATGAAAGACAAGGAAGATGCCGATGTGATTGTGTTTTACCACCCCTTAATTTCTTTGCCCATAGTTTTGCTTTACATCATCGTTTTTCCGCAAACACTGGTGATGCCGCAGGAATGGGACTGGTTCTTTCTGCTCGGCACAGGCCTGTTTACCCAGATGGGGCAATATTACATCACCAGAGCCTATCAGATGGACACGGCTGCCCGCATCAGCAGTGTAAGCTATATCGGCATTTTCTGGGGTGTACTGCTCGGTAAATTCATTTTCGGCGACAGCTACCCTGCCGATGTTTTATTTGGCATGACCGTGGTACTAGGTGGCGTAATGCTAAACCTAAACGCATTGAAGGTGCGGAAACTGGCAGACCGGATCAGGGTCTATTTTCAGGCTTAAGGTCTGTTCAGACCTATGCTGATACCGAAACCTAAAGCTGCAATTTTGTTGCCAAAAAACGGCGAATTCTGTTCTGTTCTGGAATAAGGGAAAAACAAATTGTTGGAGGCATATTGCACTTTGAACTCAAGCGGTACACGTCCAAAATGCATGCGCATGCCTGCATAGCCCAGTGCATATTTTGACCGGGGTATTTCAGATCCCAAACTGCCTCGGAACGAAATACCGGAACCAATAAAAAACTGAGCATTGTGGCCGCGAAAACGGATGTTATCAGGCGAGAAGCCCCATTCTGCTGCCAGTGGCAAGTCGTATGCATAAGGCGACCCGGAGCGCGCACTGCTCACCATTTTACCAAACTGCATAGGCGCACTTAATGCCATATACGTTGAACCCACTCCATAAGTGAGACGGGGCGTATACAAAACAGCCATTTGGTCGCCGTTTCCATAAGCACCCGTAAAAGAGGTGTATGCAACGCCCAGACTGTGATTGAACGATTGAGCGGACAAAGCGGATATTCCCGCAAAACATAAAGCGAACAGACTTGTTTTCATGGTTTATTTACCGGATTGAGGTAAACAAATATAATCATTTATATGAAAATTCCCAATCTTACTAATTGTCAGGTCTGCAAAACACCCATATTAAAGGGTTTAACCGGGGCGTGGTTCGCCATCTGTATGCCCTCGCTGATAACCCTTCTGGTTTCAACGGGATCTATAATGCCATCGACCCATAAACGCGCTGCAGCGTAGTATGGTGACAACTGTTTTTCGTAGCGCGCCATGATTTTATCGAGTAATGCCTTTTCCGCTTCCGGCGTTATCTTTTCACCTTTGGCTTCCAGACTTGCTTTCTCAATCTGCAAAAGCACCTTTGCGGCCTGTTCACCGCCCATCACTGCAATGCGGGCACTTGGCCAGGCATAAATCAGACGCGGATCATATGCTTTGCCACACATGGCGTAGTTGCCGGCACCGTAACTGTTGCCGATGATGATGGTAAACTTCGGCACAGTGCTGTTGCTCATGGCATTCACCATTTTTGCACCATCCTTTATAATGCCGGCGTGTTCGCTGCGGCTGCCTACCATAAATCCGGTAACGTCCTGTAAAAAGACCAGGGGAATTTTCTTCTGATTGCAATTCATTATAAACCTTGCTGCTTTATCCGCACTGTCGTTGTAAATAACGCCGCCGAACTGCATTTCACCCTTGGCCGTTTTAGACAAAAGACGGTTGTTGGCCACTATACCCACGGCCCAGCCGTCTATGCGGGCATAGCCGCACAATATGGTTTTTCCGAAGCCTTCTTTGTATTCTTCAAATTCGCTGTTGTCTGTCAGATGCTGAATCAGCAGTTTGCTGTCGTATGGCTTGGCCCTGTCCATCGGCAACAGGCCATATATGTTTTTGGCATCGTGCAGAGGCGCCTTAGGTTCAATGCGGTCGAACCCGGCCTCCTCAAACTTGCCGATTTTGTCCATAATATAACGGATGCGGTCCAGGCATGAGCGGTCGTCGGGAAAGCGATCGTCGATTACGCCCGAAATCTCCGTTTGAGAAATGCTGCCTCCCAGTGTTTCATTGTCTATGTCTTCGCCTATAGCCGCTTTTACCAGATAAGAACCCGCCAGAAAAATAGAGCCGGTCTTGTCTACAATCAGTGCCTCGTCGCTCATTATCGGCAGATAGGCGCCACCGGCCACACAACTGCCCATAACCGCTGCAATCTGGGTGATGCCCATGCTGCTCATAATGGCATTGTTTCTGAAAATGCGTCCGAAATGCTCTTTATCCGGAAAAATCTCATCCTGCATAGGCAAAAACACCCCGGCAGAATCTACCAGATAAATGATGGGCAGGCGGTTCTCCATGGCAATTTCCTGAGCACGCAGGTTCTTCTTGCCGCTGATCGGGAACCAGGCCCCGGCTTTAACGGTTGCATCGTTGGCTACAAGCATGCACTGTCTTCCGCTTACATAAGCAATGCCACAGACCACACCACCGCCCGGACAACCGCCGTATTCCGGATACATATCGTCTCCCGCAAAGGCCGCCACTTCGGTAAAGTAAGTATCTTTGTCTCTCAGGTAATCAATGCGCTCACGCGCCAGCAATTTGCCTTTCTCATGCTGTTTGGCTGCAGCCTTTTCACCGCCTCCCAGGCTTACTTTCTTGTGTTTGGTCTTCAGCTCGTAAACAAGCTGTTTGTTATGGTCTTCGTTCTTGTTGAACGCGATATCGATTTTGCCTGACATATTCTGAACGCAAAAATAACCAATTTCGACTCAAAAAGTTCACAGCAATTATCCGACTTAAGTTTCTGCATCCTACTTTCGCTTAAGCAAGGTCACATCCTCGCCATCCACCAGTACGGTCCAGCGACCGCTTGCTATGGAGTCGTTCAGCAATTTAATCAGTTCCTGTTTCTGCATCGGATAGGTGACCGGTTCTGCCCTGGAAGCGATGATGTAACGGGCATTCCGGACAATGGGCAACTGGTAACAGGTATCGCGGTAGGCCAGGTGCGGAAGTATGGGCGACTGGGCACTGACTGCAGCATTGGCCGGTATGCGTTTCAAGGCATTGTGTATGGCCTTTATATTGTGTCCCCTTTTGTAGTGCCCTGCCTGATAAATGCGCAGACGGAGATAGTCGTGCTTGTATACGGTATGGTCCATCAGGCGCAGGGTGACCGCAAAGGTGCTGATCAGCAATAGCCATTGTGCAAAGCGCCGCCATCTTAAATGCGCAAGTTTGCTTATGACCAATGCCGAACCGATGCTGACAAGCACCGCAAACTCAATGGCATAATGCGCATCGATGCTCCAGACCGCCGGATCGTCGTAGCACATTTTTGCCAGCAGAGATACCCCCAGCATCAGAATGAACCAGGGCCTGAACAGTAAAAGGACAAAACCTGAAAAGCACAGGAAGAGATAAAACTCTGTTTTCACCCAATCGTAAACAGGGTTTCCGGAATGGTTCACAAACATCAGCTTCAGGGTATTGATTGGATGTGCAAGCACAAAGCGGAAGGCTTCCGCGTATGAATTGCCCAATGCGTGGTACTTGTAATGGCCATATTGTCCGCCCGGCGTCAGCGCCGGCATCACTAACATTATTGCCAACACAAAATACAAAAGCGAAAACAGAAAAAAGAGGAGCAGATAACGCTTTGTTTTGATGTCTTTGCGGAACTCAAAGAACAAGCCTGCAGATAAAGACATTAAAAGCAAAGCGGTGGATTCTTTGGTGGTCAGCATGAGCAAAAACAAAAGAACAGCTTGCAGATACTGTTTCCGATGCAACTTGTGCATCAGCCAGGGTATTAAAACGGCCGCCAACACATTGCTGTGGTAATCGAAAGACAAAGCAGAGAAAACAGAAAAAAATAGCAGAAAATGGGTCTGTGCAAACAGGGCCGTTGTTTTGTCTCCGCTCTGAAGCAAAACCAGCTTATAAATACCAAATCCACCGGCCAGTACAAACAGTATTTGCATTAGCAGCAGGGTATATTGTCCAAACAGTAATGAGAACGGAGCAATCAAAATAAGGCTCAGATCCAGGTGGTCTGAAAGCAGGTTGCGGGCTTCTGTTTTAAAAACGCCGGCATCGTTCCACTGCAGATGGCTGTAATCATACAATGCGTTGGTGTATACACCCAAATCAAGAGCAAACGTTCTGAAACAATGGTGGTTATAGAATACAATCAGGCTGTAAACAATGGCAAATGCCAGTGAAATCAGCAGGCTGAGCTGATTGTCTTTTAAATATAATCGGGCTGAGCTGAGCATTCCAACGATCTGCATTAAAACCAGACGCTGAGGTTGCTGACCAGCAAGTGGCTGCTCTTAGACGGATTTTTAGTATCGTCCAGATATACCTTTTTTTCCGAATAAAAGCTTCTGCCTTCCAGTCTGAACATAGCGTTCTGACCGACTTTGATGTTCAGGCACAGACCACCGCTGAAACTGCTGAAACCGGCTATCCCTGTCACAGGTGTTATCATAACAGAAGACGCATCTTCAAAATATTCGATGCGCCCGGAAAGGGCGGTTTTTCGGCTGAATGTATAACGACCGATGACATTGGCCTGCCACCACTGCTTCTCATCCCATTCCCCCAATGGGCGTATGCTGTTCTTGTTTATGAAGGTCTGTCTGCCGGCATACACGCATGAGCTCATGCTGAATTTGCCATCCGGGTTGTAAATCATATAAAGGTCTGTAAAATACCGCATACCAAAGTCCGGATTCAATGCCGAACGCTCGTTGCCGGAATAAGTATCCCAGTTGAACAGCCAGCGTTTGCCCGGACGGAACTCGAGCTGGGTGCCGAAGGCCAGTGACTTGTTCTGGTCTTGTATCTGCTGCCAGCCATTGATGATGTATGTATAGGAAGTCAGTTTTTTCCCTAAAGGCAGCGTAAGTTTGACCCCGCTCAGGTAATAAGGTACAAACTCAGGCGCTATAGAACGCGTATACATCAGATGGTCTTTTGAAATAGCAGATTCGTTGGTGTAAGGCGAAGGCAATATGCCGGCATCTACCCAAACGGCTTTATTTTTAAACAGTTTAACCCCTGCATTTGCTTCAACAATGTATCTGAATGCGCCTGTTTCCGCAGTATAATTGGCATTCATATAACTGCCGAATCCAGGCACAAAATGCGCACGGACCCGGTCGTTGATGTACTTAAAATCGGCATACGCCAGATTGACTGTAAACTCGTGGTGGCGGGCTGAAGAAACGGCATACAGACGGTCTGAGTTGAGCGGCTGACTGAAGTCGTAAGCATAGTAGGCATCCACATAGGCCCCTACCAGTACTTTGCCTTCTTCAAGTGAATCGTATACATTCACCATGCCGGGATTGCTGATCTGGGCGTTCAGGCCAGAAGCAAGCATAAAAAGCAAAATGGGAAGTGTTATTCTCATGCCTCCTGAATAATGAGACAAATGTAAATAAAATTATGCTGATGGAAGAAAGTGAAAGCGGGGCAAACATATAAACACAAAAAAGGGGATGACTTTGCCATCCCCTTTGCTTATTTAAATTATAAAATAAAAAATCAGTTCAACTGTGCGTCGATCTTTTGTGCAAGCATGTTCTTAGGAACTGCACCCACAATCTTATCTACAACTTCGCCGCCTTTGAACACCAGCAAAGTTGGTATGCTGCGGATGCCGTATTTGGTGGCAACACCGGGATTCTCATCCACGTTCAGTTTGCCGATTAATGCCTTGCCCTCATATTCATTAGATAGTTCTTCTACCAGGGGTCCAATCATGCGGCAGGGTCCGCACCATTCTGCCCAAAAATCTACCAATACGGGTTTGTCAGAACCCAGTACTTCCTGTTCCCAACTTGAATCTGTGAAATGTTTTGCCATGTTATTTATTGTTAATCGAATGAATTGAATTTCAAAAAAAGAGAATTAAAATCAGACACTGCAAATTTAAAATCCACAATGGGATCTTCAACATCAATTTTACTGATTATCTTATAGGTTTTCTGCATGTTCATAATTTTTCGAATTCCGAGCGGATAAAGTTGGTAAGCCCCTCTCCTTTCAGCAATCCTTTAGCCAGCATGGCAAGATTGAGCGCTTTTTCAGCACCGGACTTTGCGTCTTCGGCAGTGGCCGAAAGCAGTTTTTTAGCCGAAGGATGGTTGGTATTCAGAACCGTCTGATAACTTAAAGGCATGTTGCCGAACATGTTGAAACCATTCATGCGGCTCATGTCGCGCATGCGGCGGTCGTATTCGCTTTCGGTAACGGTAATCAGCGCATCGGCGGGCGAAAGCGCTTCTGCCGTAAATTTAATGCCGGTATTCCGGTTGGCTGCCTCAAAAAGCGCCAGCAAAACTTTGGTTTCGGTTTCATTCAGCAGCGAAATTTCTGAACTGTCTGAACTGATCAGTTTGTCGAGGGCATCTGCATCAACCCGTTTGCATTGCAGTTTTTCGTTGTGCTGTTCCAGATAACCGGTAAAATGGTTGTCCAGCGGACCTTCAAATCTCAGCACATCGTACTCACGGCCATTGGCTGCACTGATGTAGGCATGCTGCTCGTCGGCGTGGTTGGTATACAAGATGATGGTATTTCCGTCTTTGTCTGTCTGCAGTGCTTTAATCTTTTCAATGTACTCCGGAATGGTGTAATGTGTGCCGGAAGTACTTTCCAGCAGGCAGCATTCTTTTGTTTTTTCGGCGAACTTCTCGTCGCTCAGCATGCCGTATTTGACAAACAAATCTATGCTCGGCCACTTCGCCTGAAAATCGGCCCGGTCATTTCTGAACAGTTCGGCCAGTTTGTCGGCTACTTTTTTACTGATGTGGGCTGTGATTTTTTTCACGCTGCCATCGCTCTGCAGACTGCTTCTTGAAACATTCAACGGAATGTCCGGAGAATCGATTACTCCGTGCAGCAGCATAAGAAATTCGGGTAAAATATCTTTAACATTATCGGTTACGTATACCTGATTGCTGTATAACTGAACCTTGTGCTTTTCAGCCTCAATGGCACTGTCTACTTTCGGGAAATACAATATGCCGGTCAGATTGAACGGATAGTCCACGTTGATGTGTATCCAGAACAATGGCTCCGGTGCAAACGGGTACAGGGACTGATAAAACGCTTTATAATCTTCATCTTTCAGATCACCGGGTTTGCCCAGCCACAATGGCTTTTCTGAATTGATTACTTTACCGTCGAATTCAATCGGCACCGGAAGAAATTTGCAGTATTTGCTCAGAAGCGATGAAATTTTGAACTTATCGTTGAATTCGAGACTGTCTTCAGCAAGATGCAGAATTACGTCGGTGCCTCTTTCTTTGCGTTTGCCTTTGGCTATTTTAAAACTGGTGCTGCCGTCGCATTCCCAGCGGGAGGCCACCGCATCGTCTTTGTATGACAAAGTCTGAATCTCAACTTTTGAAGCCACCATAAAGGCCGAATAAAAGCCAAGTCCGAAATGTCCGATTACGTTGGCATCGGCCTTATCCTTGTACTTCTGAACGAATTCCTCCGCACCTGAGAATGCAAGCTGATTGATGTATTTCTCAATTTCGGCTTCCGTCATACCGATGCCGTTGTCGCTGATGGTCAGGGTCTTTTTTTCTTCATCCAGAACTACAGAAATTTTAAAATCGCCGGTCAGGCCCTTATACTCGCCAATTCCGGCAAGCGTCTTTAACTTCTGGCAGGCATCGGTTGCATTGGAAACGAGTTCGCGGATAAAAATTTCATGGTCGCTGTAAAGAAACTTTTTAATGATCGGAAAAATGTTTTCGGTATTGACCGATATGGTTCCTGTTTTACTCATATTGATTATGTTGTTGCTGTGTTGTCAGTATCAAATACCGTTCCTGTCGGAAAGTCAAGTAATTTTGTCATATTTGCAGACAAAATATGTTTTTTTACCTGTCAAAAATTTTGTTGTTTCTGATAAAACCGCTGATCTGGGTTGTTATTTGTCTGCTGGGCGCACTGTTTACCGGCGATGATATAAAACGCAGGCGCAGACTTTTATGCGGCACCTTGATGTTGTATGTGTTTTCGAACAACTTTCTGGTTAATGAGGCGCTGTACCGATACGAATTCCGCGGAACCGCAAAACTCGACTCGGCTTATGGTGTCGGACTGGTACTGGGTGGTTTTTCCAAAAAAGACACTACACTCGGCCACGCGGTTTTTTTTGATGCCAACGACCGGCTGATGCAGGCATTAAGGGCCTACAAAAAAGGACTGGTAAAAAAACTGATGATCTCCAGCGGCAGCGCTCAGGTACTGAACCAATCGCTGAAAGAAGCCGACGCTGTGCATGAATATCTGCTTGAAATAGGCATTCCGGACTCCAACATTATTGTCGAGAATCAGAGCCGCAACACACTGGAAAACATTAAATTCAGCAAAGCCATACTCGATTCGATCGGCTACAAAGGCAAAGTGCTTATTTTCAGCAGTGCCTGGCACTTGCCAAGGGTACAGCTCTGCCTGAACAATCAGATGGATGCAGATATGTATGCAACACATTTTCTGTCCGATAAAAAAAGAGATCTGACGCCAATTAACCTGTTGGTTCCTACCGCCAATGCGCTCGCCAATACCGAACTTTTGTTCAAAGAATGGGTTGGTTATGTTTTCTATATGATCAAATCGTCCTGAATCCGTTTCATTACATCAGAGCAGGCCGTAAAAGAATCAACAGCCTTCGGATAAGTATTTTTTGTTCTGTGATCCCTTTTCTTTCTATTTGCATGTAAGATCACCATGAACATACACATCCTTGCCTGCGGAGGTGCGGTAATGCACAACATCGCAATCGCTTTGCACCGCCTGGGGCATACTGTAAGCGGCAGCGACGACGAAATTTTTGAACCTGCATTATCCAGACTCAAAGCCAACGGCATTTGCCCGGAAGCTTTCGGCTGGTTTCCCGAAAAAATCAGCAAAGAACTGGATTTTATTATTCTCGGTATGCATGCCCGTGCAGACAATCCCGAATTGATGAAAGCCAGAGAACTGGGTATTACCATATACAGTTTTCCGGAATATGTATACCGGCATGCAGAAAACAAAACACGGGTTGTTATTGGCGGCAGCCATGGCAAAACCACCACAACCGCCATGGTGATGCATGTCCTGAAGTCAATGGGGCGCGACTTTGATTATCTGGTTGGTTCTCAGCTGGAAGGCTTTGACACCATGGTGCGGTTTTCAGATGCACCGCTGATGGTCATAGAGGGCGATGAATACCTGACCAGCACATTGGATCCGGTGCCCAAATTCCTGAAATACAAACCGCAGATTGCCCTGATTACGGGCATTGCCTGGGACCATATCAATGTATTCCCGACCTTTGAAAATTACATTGATCAATTTCGTCTGTTTATAGAATCTATAGATCCGAAAGGCAGCCTGATCTATTATTCGGGCGATGAGGTATTGAGCGCACTGGCCCGAAAAGCTGAAGTACAGCAGATTGCCTATAACACCCCCCATTACCACATCCGCAACAACCAGGTAGTTGTCAGCAAAGGCGAGCGGCATAACCTTCAAATCTTTGGTGAACACAATCTGCAGAACGCAGAAGGCGCCTGTCAGGTTTGCAAAGCACTTGGCATCAGCGAAGATGACTTTTACGCGGCACTTGCCAGCTTTAAAGGCACCGCAAAACGTCTGGAAAAAGTACACGAAAGTGGAAACCTGCTTATATTCCGGGATTTTGCACATTCTCCAAGCAAACTAAAAGCCAGTGTGGACGCTGTGCGCAAACAATTCCCGAAACATCTTATGATGGCGGTATTTGAATTACACACATTCAGCAGCCTGAACAAAGATTTTTTACCCCATTATCAACATTGCATGGATCCGTCAGATCTCTCCATCGTTTTTTACAACCCCCATGTGTTTGCGCTCAAGAAAATGCAAGTAATTGATAAAGAAGATATTAAAAAATACTTTGGCAAAAGTGTGCAGGCTGTTGGTGACCGCGAAACATTAATTGCAAAAATTTTGGATTTTAAAAGCAACGTTTCCGGACAGCCGCGTGTCTTGTTACTTATGAGTTCCGGAAACTTTGACAATGCGGTCCTCTGGTGATCCGGAGCCGGTTTTCTGAATTCATTTTTTTTTACTATTTTCGTAGACTAATCTTTTTCAGAGACAGACATACATATGATCAGACGCTTACTTTTATACACCACCCTTTTCTTACTATTCGGGAATGCCACTGCGGCCTGCCTGCCGGGCTGGAAATACAACCGGGCGATAACCGTCGGAAACACAAATGCGGCAGCATACACCAATCTGCAGGTGAAGGTGATTGTCAATACCCAGGCTTTAATTGCGGCCGGAAAAATGAAAGCCAATGGTGACGACATCCGCTTTACCGATTCGCTCTGCAACAACCTGCATTACTGGATAGACAGCAACCTGAATACCACTTCAACGGTTATCTGGGTAAAAGTCAACAATATTGCTGCAAGCGCAAGTAAAACCATCTATATGTATTATGGCAACTATTGTGCAGTTCCGGCGCAAAACGGCGACAGTACCTTTATGTTGTTTGATCCGTTTGACGGCAGCAGCATAAACGCAGGCAAATGGAATGCCTTTCAGCAGGGAGCCGGCACTGTCAGCGTCAGCGGCGGCTTTGCGACACTTACTTCAACTGCTTCAGACAACATTCTGAGGTCTGTAAATACCTTTACCAGCCTTTTTCGGCTTGAAACCAAAATCACCGCCAATTCAGGCAGTTATCCAGCCATAGCCCAGTTGAATACCGGTTCTTTCAGCGGCGTTACCCTGTTTACAGGTTCCGGCGCCTACACAGACGTATTTCATACGTCTCAGGCAGTACCTTCCTGTGCCAGTTTCGGTTCGGGCGCCAACAGCAGCGGAACAGCCCGCGCCAATGGTGTATGGGGCATCAGCTGGACTGCTACCGGAACTGCAAATGCAATTTACCCCGGTGGCAATCAGAATGCTGCATCTACCCCGGCAAGGGCCGCTTCTCAGCATGCTGCCATTGGTCTGCTTTGTGGCGGAAATGCCAGTATTACAATGGATTGGTGCAGGGTGCGTCTATACGCACCTGTGGATCCTGTTTCCAATGTTCAGGCTGAAACCAATCAGGGCAACCTACAGGTGAACTTCAGTCCCAAATTTATATGCCCGGGCACACCCCTTACCGTCACATTTTCTAAAAATGGCATATACTTCAACAACGGCAACACATTTACCATTCAGCTGAGTGACTCTGCCGGAAACTTTACTTCACCGACTACACTTGCAAGTATAAACGACACCATTGGCACAACAAGCATCGTTGATCTTTCCAAATTTCTGAGTCCGGGTTCACTGTATAAAATACGGGTTACATCTACCAATCCGGCCTTCAGCTGTTTTACCGCAGACTCAAGTCTTACCGTTTACCCAAGGCCTACAGCGTCCTATACATTTCCCAACGACAGCCAGTGTTACAAGTACAACCGCTATAACTTCACATCTACTTCAACGATCAGTTCAGGCAGCATCAGCAGTTACATCTGGCGCTGGGACGATGCCAGCAACATCGATACGCTAACGGTTCCGACAATTTCACATTCGTTTAAACCTTTTTACGCCTACTACTATCCCAAGCTGACCGTTACCAGCAACCTCGGCTGTAAAGATTCAATTTCTGCACAGGTCAGCATACGCGAAACCCCGGACATTAAGACTGAATTCAACGATACCATTCAGTGTTACCGCGGCAATTTCTTCATCATCCAATCACGTACCGTTACCAACTCGGGCAGCATAACCTTTAAAAGCTGGGATTTCGGCGATGGCAGCCCTGTTGTCAGCAACATCGATTCCCTTTCACACATTTATGCACTTCCCGGCATTTACCAGGTAAGACAGATCAACCACCACTCAAATGGCTGCAGAGATACCGGAATTCTCGGAAGTCTTGTAAACACACACCCTGTTGCCCTGATTGCCACCAACGACAGCGACCAGTGTCTGAATGGCAATAACTTCATCTTTCAGGCACAATCCACCATTACCAACGGATTGCCTCTGCTGAATTACTGGAACATCGGCGACGGGATCACAAAAGACCAGCAGGATTCAGTGCACCATATATATTCAACGGCTTCTGTGCGGAACGTTACGTTAATAACCGTCAGCGATGATGGTGTAGATGGCTGCGCCGACACCACCACACAGGCCATTTTGGTAAACCCGATGCCGACAGCGCTGATCAACAATCCAGAACCGGAAAAGTGTTTCAATTACAACCGATTCCAGTTAAATGCCAAATCCACAATCGCTTCCGGCACCCTCTCGCACAACTGGAACTTCGGTGATTTAAATACACAAAACAATGCAGACACTGTAACACATACGTATCTGAATGATGGCGTATACAACATTAAGATGTACGTGAGTTCCAATAAAGGGTGTACCGATTCGGCCAGCACCAGTGTAACTGTCAGACCATCTCCGGTGCCCTCTTTTACCATCAGCAATGACACCCAGTGTTTTAAATACCACAGCGTAAATGCCTATTCCACATCTTCCATAAACAGCGGCACCTTCAGCAAATACTGGACGCTAAGCGACGGCAGTTTCTTTACAGATGTAGACAGCATCAAACGGGTTGTTTCTGCATACGGTAACTACCAGGTGACCCTCGAACTAACATCAAACTACAACTGTAAGGACACCGTTTCCGATTCTGTTTACATATTGCCTATGCCGCAATCGGAATTTCTGGTTAACGACGAAGACCAGTGTCTGGAAGGCAATGCATTCACCTTTACAGACAATTCAAGTTTTGCCAATGGTTTGATCACCGGCAACAAATGGCTGTTTGACGATGGCACATCGGCTCTGAACCAGAATCCTGCAAACCACAGCTATCTCGCAGAAAATGCCTATGTACCGGGCCTCATAGTTTATGCAGATAACGGATGCTTTGATACAAGCTTCCTGAATGTAAAGGTATATCCGCACCCGGGTACCGATTTTTTCATAAACGATACCGGACAATGCGTAAACAACAACAGTTTTGCGTTTACCAACAACACCTTTATTTCAGAAGGCGGCTTTACAAACCGCTGGTTTTTCGGCGATGGCAGCCCTTTTGTTGATGCGTTCAGCACCACAAAAAAATACAGCAAAGACAGCACCTATCTGGTGCGTGTAATTTCGTTCAGCGATCAGGGTTGTACCGATACAGCCCAAAAAACGGTAACGGTATTCCCGAAAGCAAAAACCGCCTTTACGGTGAACAAGACCCCGCAATGTATTCTGGGCAACAGCTTTGTTTCCACTTCAGGCACCACCCTCAAGCGCGGCACCTACACATTAAACTGGCAAAACGGTGACGGCACCTTTGCCGGAAATGTCAACAGCAATACCCACACTTATGGCAACGTTCAGAATTACACCATACGCCTGATCAGTACCACCAACGAAGCCTGCCTGGATACCGCCAGCAGAGTGGTTACAACCTTGCCTATGCCTGTTGCAAACTTTTCATTCACGGCCAGTCAGATGTGTCTTCTGAACAACGATTTCAATTTTAACGCCACCACCACGGTCAGCAACAACGCCTTTATGAACCACAACTGGTATTTCGGCGATAACGACTCAATCATCAATTCAACCTTTGCACAACATTCGTATCTGACAGACGGCACTTTTACGGTAAGGCTCATATCCAGTACCAATATCGGTGGCTGTAAAGATACTGTCGAGAAAAACTTTTCGGTATTTCCAATGCCGGTTGCTTCATTTACCATAGACAACGACCGTCAGTGTTTTAAAGACAACCTGTTCGGGTTTAACTCAAGTTCCACTGTTTCTTCCGGCACTATTGATGTAAACAACTGGGCGTTCGGAGACGGTACAACCTCATCTGTTACAACGCCTTCCAAATCATACAACCGGGTAGACTCCTTCCGGGTAAGTCTGATCGTCAGCACAGACAAAGGCTGCGTTGACTCAACGTTTAAACGTGTACACGTCTTCCCTATGCCTGTTGCCGCTTTCACAATTGCACCGACCGTCAAATGCCTGAAAGGCAACGTCTTCAAGATTACCAATAAATCTACAATTCCGAACGGAGGCGTTATCAGTACCTACAATTTTCAGTATGGCAATGGTGATTCCTCAATTTTACTGACGCCGGCCCCTTATTCCTATCCGGTCAGCGGCGACTACATCGTATCATTGAAAACCATTTCAGACAAAGGATGCTGGGACACCACCAGCAGAGCCATCTCGGTAAGCCCTAATCCGATTATCGACTTTACCGTAGACCCGGTTTGCCTGAAGGACTCATCTGTTTTTGTTAACAACAGCAGCATAGCCACCGGCAGCATCACCTCCTGGAAGTGGATCTTCGGCAATGGCAGAACCTCTACGCTTCAGTCGCCAAAACACAAGTATAAAAACGTAGGCAATTACGACATTACCCTGATTGCAGCCACAGATAAAGGTTGTATTGACACCCTTATGAAGCCGGGACTTGCAGTGGTGAATCCGAATCCTAAGGCGGGTTTCTTTTACACCAAACTGCGTTCATGGGAAAAAGAAGTTGACATTCAATACACCGACACTTCCTCAGGTGCCGTAACCTGGAACTGGAACTTCTCTGCCATGGGTACTTCTACAGATCAGAATCCCAAACTGTTTTACAACGATACACTGACACAAGTGACCACATTAATCGTTACTAACAGCGTTGGCTGCAGGGACACCCTGACAAAGACAATCTTCATTGCACCGGATGTCATATACTACATGCCAAGTGCCTTTACGCCAAACGACGACAACATAAACGAAACGTTTAAACCGATTGGTCTCGCATTTGCCATCAACTACAAGTTTATCGTTTTCAACCGCTGGGGTGAAATCCTCTTCAAAACAGACAATCCGCAAAACGGCTGGGATGGCAAATTTGAAGGTGAACTTGTAGAGCAGGACCTGTATTTCTACCGACTCGAGTTTGTAGGCGTTGATGAACTCAGGCATGAAGAAAAAGGCAACATCATGATACTGCGATAAAATCGTTATCAGAATCAGTCGCTGCGTGCGGCAAGGCATGGTTTTTGTCCTGATCACATTATGAAGGCTACCTTGTATACGATCGGTTTGCTCTGCGTTGTGTTTAATGCCGCAGCTCAGGATGTACCAAATCTTATGGCACTGGGAAACCAGGCGGTTAACAATGGCGCATACCGCGATGCTGAAACCTATTACCGGACTGCCTTGAGCAAAGAACCTCAGAACTGGAACATCCATACCATGCTGGGATTTTCCATTCACAAACAAAAACGCTTCAGAGAAGCAGATTCCATTTACCGCATGGTATTACAGAACGACAGTCTCAGCAGCAAAATACACTGGTATAAAGGTATGAATCATGTGGCCATGCGTCAGGACAGTCTTGGCATTTTGCATTACAAACGCTTTATTCAACTCGAAAAAAACAGAGGCGGCAGTCTTGTTCAGGCCTACCGGACCATTGGTCAGTGCTATGAACGCATGCTGAAGCAAAGTGGTCTCTACAGCTGGCAAATCGACGATATGATTTACCACTATGAACAGGTGGAACTTGCAGACCCTTCTTTTCCGGATGTACCACTGATCCGCAGTTTTATAGAAACTGTACAATCAAAACGTCCGGCACAACAAAGTGCTAAATGGAAAATGGAACCCTGAAGTTCCATTTTCTAAAAATTTATATTGTTGTTTATTACTGTCTTTCTCCTCTTGGAATAAATGCCCTCGGCGTTTGTCCGATGTAAATTTGTCTCGGACGGCCAATCGGCTGATTTTCCTGCATCATTTCCTGCCATTGTGCTATCCATCCCGGAAGTCTTCCGAGGGCAAACAAGGCGGTAAACATTTCTGTCGGGAAACCGATGGCTCTGTATATAATTCCGGAATAAAAATCCACATTCGGATACAACTTTCTTTCCACGAAATACGGGTCAGTTAAAGCTGCTTCTTCCAGCTTTTTGGCAATTTCCAGAACCGGATCGTTGATACCGAGTCTGTTCAACACATCGTCACAGGTCTTTTTGATGATCTTCGCCCTTGGATCAAAGTTCTTGTATACACGGTGTCCGAAGCCCATCAGGCGGAAAGGATCGTTTTTGTCTTTGGCTTTATCAACCCACTTCTGAACATTGCCGCCATCACCTTTAATTTGCTCCAGCATTTCAAGAACTTCCTGATTGGCACCACCGTGCAATGGTCCCCATAATGCGGCAATACCGGCAGCAATGGTGGCATACAGGTTAGACTGAGATGAACCTACCAGACGCACCGTGCTGGCTGAACAGTTCTGCTCATGGTCTGCATGCAGAATCAGAAGTTTGTTCATGGCATCCACTACAACCGGATCAGGCTGATAATCGGCGTCGCTGACGTGTTTAAAGGTCATGCTCAGGAAATTGCTGACGTAATCCAGATTGTTATTCGGGTAAATAACCGGGTGGCCCATGCGCTTCTTATATATCATGGCACAGATGGTTGGCATCTTGGCCATCAGTCTCAGAGTGGTTCTGTTCTTAGCTTCCGGACTCCTGTTCGGATCCAGGGCTTTCGGATAATAGGCGGAAAGCGAAGAAATCATCGCAATCAGCTGCCCCATCGGATGGGAACCGGTTGGGAATGTTTTGAAAATATTCTGCAAATCTTCATTTACGAGGGTGTGGTGTCTGACCCCGTTGTCAAATTCCTCAAACTGATCTTTGTTGGGCAATTCGCCTTTTAACAGCAAATGGGCCACTTCCATAAAATTGGCTTTTTCAGCAAGGTCCTCGATAGAGTATCCCCTGTGTCTCAATATGCCTTCTTCACCATCCAGAAAGGTAATGGCACTTTTGGTGGCGCCGGTATTTTTGTACCCGACGTCCAGTGTTACAAATCCGGTGGTGTCGCGAAGTTTGGAGATATCAATTGCTTTTTCCCCTTCGGTTCCGGTAATGACCGGAAATTCATAAGTCTTTCCTTCTAGCGTAATGGTACAGTTTTGTGCTTTGGTATCAGGCATTGTTGACAATAATGAAATAAGTGTTAGAATAATTAAACTGATGCGAAGGTATTACTTAAATCAGTAAAGTGCAAAGCTATGTTTAAAAAAAAATGGTCTGCCTGTGCGCGATTCCGGGCAGTCAAAAAACGCCGTTTAGCGGATGAGCGTAACGGTTCCGGAGTAATCCCTGCTTATGCCTTCATAGTCTGTGCTTATAATCTTATAGAAATAAACACCGGGCATACAATCTTCGTTCCGGTAGGTACCATCCCATGATATCTGCATGTTGTCTGAAACAAACACCTTTTCTCCGAAACGGTTGAATATTTCGATCTCAAAAACCCGCATTTCGGGTCCGCGGATTCTGAAGCGGTTATTTTCATCAGGTCCTTTGGCATCCGGAGAAAAAGCGTCCGGAATATACAACTGATTAATGGGTATGAATACAAACAGCCGGCTCAGGGAATCTGTACAAGCACCGATATCACTTTTAGCCACTAACTTGATGTAGAAAGAATCATTCCTGTCATCGGCCGTGTAATAAAATGCCCTGCTGTCGCTTATCCAGCTGTTGTTAAAATACCAGTTCACACTATGCCCGTAGCGGTTATATGAAAGGTCTTTCAGATACAGTCTGGGATACTCTCGTGAAATCCTGAAATCAGGATTGCTGGCCATCTGAACTGCCGGTTTAGCCAAAACCGTAATGGTTTCAGATATGGCCAGCGCTTCACAGGTGCTGTCGTAAACCTTGGTTTTTATAACGTATTCACCTGCTTTCAGCGTTGTGCTAAAATTGAAGTTGTAATCAAAGGTTTCGGCGAGGCTGTCGTTCACGTACCAATGCTGTTTTTCAATCCCGTTGAAATCAGATCTGAATGTCAAATTGGCCGGCTCACAAACCGAGTCAGGATAGGTTTTAAGGATATTTCCAGATGGTCCGTTTTTGACACGAACAAATACATATGAACTTACGTTCCCGCATACCCCATTGGTTTGCAGTGTATAACTGAAGCGCAAAGTACCCTTGGCTACATCGCTTGCACGCGGTGTGTATGTTGTAATGACGTTAACCGGCTTTTCAAAACTGCCGTCGCCGTCGGTATACCAGTATCCCGGATCGCTGACCGAACTCAAAGCCTGCAAGGTTAATAATTCGCCTATACACAGTCTTTCTTTATCTGCCTGAACTTTCAGCAATGGCAGTTTCTCAACACTTATCTGTACGGCCGATTCAGACCTGCATGCGTTGCTGTTGGTATAGATATAGAGCGGCTTATGTGTTTTGCCTGCCGCTTTCGCCGGGTCGAACATTGCGTTCTCTACATGTTCACCCTCCCAAAATCCACCTGAAGGCAGTCCTTTTAATGCGAATAAACCATTGTCTTCGCAAAGCAGTATTTGTTTGTCGTGACCAAAGGCAATGGGTGTGGTATCGAGAAGCTGAATGTTAAATGTTTTTGAATTACTGCAGAGGCGCGTTTCTGTATACTTCATCACCAGATTGTTTCTGACCCTGCCGTCCGGTATCAGAATATTCTGACGCACAAGCTGAGGGTAATTAACGCATTCCCAGCTGCCGCCTTCGTCGGTTTGCAAAGCAAGCGGCGCTGCATTGATGCAGATTTTGTCTGGGCAAGTCACTTTAACCGGCTCTGGTGCTAAAATATCGATAAAACTGGTATCCGCATACAAACATGCGTTTTTGTCCTGAATCAAGCTGTAAAGGGTTACTTTGTGTGCCTGGTAATTCAGCATTTCAAGCTGCCACACAAGCGGTGCTGAGCGCTCTATGGTAGATGAAGTGCTTGAATATGTGTAACTGATCAGATTCACATTTGACGGGTTTGTCTGTATGTTACGGACTGTCATCGGGAAAATGTCATTAATACAGGTTGTATCATTGTGCACGGTATAGTTAAGCTCCGGGAACAGTGCCACATTGAGCTTATCTTCAGCATTGCAACCATTGCTCTGCTCTACCCTGAATGTTATGTTACGGGCTGTTGCCGGGTCCAATACAAAAGGGAACTGCGTAAGCTGTTTTCCATCTGCATAAATGACAAAGTCATCGTATGTTTTAAAGTTACGTGGGACTAAGGACACTTTTGAACCATTGCAGACGCTTATGTCCGGGCCCATATCAATTAACGGCTTTGTGAAATCGCCAGCATGTATGGTAGCTAAATTACGCGACTCACAATAATCATTCTCAGCCGGCAGAAATGCTTCTATAATATAATCGCCGCTGTTTACAAGCTGTAAACTGACCTTTCTGGACAATTGCTGTTTCAGAACATTCATTTGCATATCGCGAATCGTCCAGAAAATACTGCGGTTGCTGAAATTAAGCGAGCTGGCTTCTAAAACACCACAGTTTCGGACAGAGGCCGCTATTTGAATTTGTCTGGATCGCAATACATTTATGCTGATGGTCCTGGAAATCTGACCATTCAGTGCACAGTGGTTATCGCGCAGAAAAAGTGTAATCAGATGCCTGCCGATTTGACCCGGACCTGATTCAATACGCAGTACATGTCTGTAATACGGTGCATAGGGCACGGGGATCCGGTCGAGGTATACGCCTGGCATTTTTGTGCTGATTTCTGCGAAAACCGTGTCGTTTACAAATCCGATCAGGGGCAAATCTTCCGCATTGATTTCAAGCGAAAAATCATCCCCTTCACAAATGGTGAAATCCAGTACTTTATTCTTCAGAACCGGCAGGTTGTTTGTGCTGCTGACCACATCGCCATAGAAATCCCGGCGTGTAATACCGGCCAGGTAATATGTCCCGCTGTTGTTCCGCTTCCACTCTTCGCATTCAATCAACACGACACCACCCTGATTAATCTGAGTTGGGGTAAACGCAATATCACCTGTAGTTCTGGAGCAATAAAAACCTTCAACCTGAGCCCCGGCAATATTAGGTGCACAACTGGACCCGACCGCGCAGTAATAGGTAAATGGCGCATCGCTGCTTCGACCTGTTGCATAAGACACACTGCGGTTTCTGCTGACAAGAGCTGGTTTCAAGGCAAATGACAAGGAATCGCCATCTCCGTTTTCAATTCCGGAGGCTATGTAAACCGATTGATTCAGATTGTGAACGAACTGAGGCGGTGCTGTGTATTCTACCGATGCATTGGGTTTTCCTTCGCAAAGGTTGATCATGGCATAATTAAAGAATGGCTGTTCAGACATCTGCGTGTTTATGTTTGCGCTTCTTGATGAAATACCGACAGAAACATCAAACTTACAATAACCACTGTTGATCAGATCCGTGAAGTTAAAAGTCCCTTCAAACAGATGCATTTCATATCCAAGTGCCATGTTGGAACCCGGCCTGCATTTGCTAACGGCTGTGTTACAGGTAGGCGTGACATCCAGAATAGACATCCGGCTTATTTCAATACTGGCAAGCTGAGTGGCAGAATAACTTGTCCCTGCAGCGCCTGTAACCGAAAGATTCGGCACATCGTTACAATTGTTGCTGTTATCGCCTCCCCCGCTGTTGTTGAATTTACATTCTCTGCAATCGCGGTATACCTTCAGACTGAACTTATAGGTATTGCCAAAAACATGTTTGTAGCTGATCTCGGCGCCCGAAATGTGAGAGGCATAGCTTTGAACCGGACCTGTTAACAACAGGAGTACAGTCCATATAATGCGTCTGAGGTTCATTTCAAGCTTTTATAAAAGAACCGGTATCGCACATTGTGCGCGATACCGGTCTCAGTTGATTTATCTTAAAAGTGTGACAGTGCCTTCGTACTGGTATTCCTCCCCATCGTAGGCCGTAACTTTGATCACCCACATGTAAACATCTTGCTGGGCATCTTCTCCGCGGTACTTTCCATCCCAGCCGGCAAACTTGTCATCGGTGGTCCAGAGCAACTCGCCCCAGCGGTTAAACAGTTCAATGTGGAAGGTCTTTTCTCCGTTGACCACCGCAAAGAACATGTTGTTTGCTTTCGGGCCGGTACCTTCAGGACTGAAGCCGGTTGGTACGAATACGGTTACGTCTGGTCCGATTTTTCTCAGCTGGCTGATGGTATCCCAGCAGGAATACTCCTGCATCTTAATGGAATCAAAGTATTTAAATTCAGATTTGAGATGTACATAATACTGCATGGTATCTGCTGTATAGGAATGTATCGGATTCACTTTGGTGCTGGTGTCGTCAACGTCACCCGTTCCGAAGTTCCATTCATAATTCATCTTTCCGTTATCTGTCCATCTGATTTTGGTTTCGTTGAAGAATTTGAATTTAGGGAAAGCCACGGTGGTAAAGAACCCGGGATCGCTGCTGAAGCCGGCTTTTGGTTGTGGCAATACCTTAACATAAGCGATGGAATCTTTGCGGATACTGCACACATCTTCCGGGTTAACCCCCCAGCGGTTATCGACAACCAGCGTAATGTCGTACCAGGTGCGCTTTGCTGTGTCATAACGGATATTCTGTGGATTGAAATTGGTGCTGTTGGCAATTGAATCGCCGTTTCCAAAC